>AUXO011791451.1_pt1 | contig 17370 bp, 26 predicted proteins | sample 768731 | NCBI WGS metagenome assembly AUXO01 (sample SAMN02715735, study PRJNA202380) | gut metagenome | biome: sheep rumen | host: Ovis aries | place: New Zealand: Palmerston North
GACGAAAATCCGAGTTTTACCCGGTCAAGGATTGTAAACGTTGAAGAAGAGGTAAACATGATCCTTGCAGCGGCAAATTATTTACCGCAAGAATATATCACGAAAAAACTTCTCATGTTATTCGGTGACGTTGATAAGACTGATGAAGTATTAAAGATGATACAGGAGGAGCAAATGCAGCGGTTAGCTATGGAGGCGGTTGCTAATGGCGAAACTAACGAAGAGAACGCTTGACGCGGGGCATGAATACGCCGAAGAGGAACTAAAAAAGCTGGAAGCCCGGATACAGTATGAATATCAGATTGCATTGACGGAATTGCAAGCAAAGGCGAATAAGTATTTCGAGAAATTCACACTTCAGGACGCCGAAATGATACGGAAGTTAAATGCAAATTTAATAACCATGAAAGAATACAAGGCATGGCGTCAAAAGGCTATGATTATGACCCAAAAATATGAAGGCATGATTAAACAAATGAGTTATGGCCTTACTCACACTAATGAAGTCGCTATGCAGATGATCCGGGAAAAGGCGCCGGGTATCTATATTGAAAACTATAATTTCGGCGGGTATGAAGTCGCGCAAAAATTAAATGCAAATTTAACATTTACACTGGCTGACGGGGGCACGGTCAAACGGCTGTTAACCGAAAACGGAACATTATTACCGGCGCCCCGTGTCGATATCCCGAAGGATCTTTTATGGAATCAGCAACATATACGGTCAGCCCTGACACAAGGCATTTTACAGGGTGACAGTATCCCACATATTGCAGATCGTTTACAGACTGTCACAAACATGACACGGGCAGCGGCTATCAGGAACGCCCGCACTATGACAACGGGGGCAGAGAACGCGGGGCGAATTGACAGTTATCATTACGCGGAAGATTTAGGTATTTATGTTATGAAAGAGTGGATGGCTACACTCGATAATAGAACGCGTGACAGTCACCGTGACATTGATAGTCAAGTAAGAGAAATTGACAAGCCTTTTTCTAATGGGTTAATGTACCCCGGTGATCCATCAGGGGCGCCGGAAGAAGTGTATAATTGCCGTTGTACGTTGGTTAGCCGTATTGAAGGCAGCGAACACGACTATGAAGCGCGATACGGTCAATTAGGCGATATTTCATACGAAGAGTGGAAAAGAGGCGGTAAACGTGGCTGACATTTACTTTGAAATGAAAACCAATAACAAGATCCGAATAATTGATGATCTTGCACAAGCTGTTGAAGCGGCACTGGTAGAAATCGGGCTTGAGGCTGAAAGATATGCAAAAGAGGCGCTATATCCCGGACACGGTAAAGATACAGGCCGCTTGCAAAACAGTATTACTTTTGTAACGTCAGGATACCATAGCCCCGGTAATGAGGACGGAAGCAGCGCACAAGCGAAAAAAAGCGATATGAAACCCCACAAAACGCCTGACGTTGGAGATCTTGCAGTTGGTACAAATGTTGAATATGCAAGTTTTGTTGAAATGGGTACAAGTAAAATGAGCGCCCGACCTTTTTTGACACCGGCCTTTTCTGGAAAGAACGAGCAATACAAAAATATACTCAAAAAGCATTTAGAAAATTTATAAAAGATACCCCTTCGGGGGTATTTTTTTTTGACCTAAACCCAGAACATATTTTCCGAACGTATGAGCTGTCAAGACAGGTGTCTTGAATATCAGTCGTTATTTTAAACATACGTTCTACGGAACATTAGTACGTTTTGGGTATTTTTCGTACGTTTGTTCTGTTACTTATTTTTTCCATAAAATAACTATTTTTACTTATTTTTTCCTTTTTTTACTTTTTTTATGTACATCTTTTATACATTTTCTAAAAGTCCTATAGGAATAAAAAAATATATAAAAGTTATATAAAATGTATATAATATGTACATTATGGGCGAAATGGAAAAAATTGGAAAAAATCAGTAAAAAATTGTACAATCGTACAAATGTTTGACTTTTAAGCCGAAAAGTGCTATTTTGTTGTGTGGAAGGGTATGACACCCGACCGGGTACAAAAATTCTAATCGGCATGACGCCGACCGAGTGAATAGGAGGATTTAATATGGCACTTTCTAAAGCGCAGTTACGCGAAATACTTTCTACCGCTGGTGTGGATTCAGATCACATGAGTGACGCCGTTAATAAAATTATTGACGGGCATCAGGCTTCTATTGAGGCTTTACAGGAAGAGCGCGACAAGTACAAGGCAGACTCCGAAAAACTGACTAAGGCGGAGGCAGACCTCAAGGCCGCTAACGACAAGCTAAAGGATCTTGACAAAGAAGATTCTTACAAGGTTAAGTATGAGGCATTGAAAGAGGATTTTGATACCTACAAAAAGGATATCGAAACCAAAAAGACCACCGCAGCAAAAGAGGCAGCTTACCGGGATTTGCTTAAAGAAGTCGGGATCGCCGAAAAGCGCATTGACGCTGTAATGAAAGTATCAGGCTCAAACCTGAAAGATTTGAAACTGACTGACGACGGAAAAATCGAAGGCGCTGATGATCTCAAAAAGAGCTTAAAAACCGAGTGGGAAGATTTCATTGTAACGAAACGTCAGGAAGGCGCTGATACCAAAACCCCGCCCGAAGGTGGAAAAGCAGCACCAAAAACAAAGGCGGAAATTATGAAAATTGAGGACGCGACCGAACGACAGGAAGCGCTCAAAGAGTTTTTACTTTCACAGGAGGAATAAAAAATGGCTAAAGAAAATTTAACCAAAGTGGCTAACATCGACGTAACCGTTCGTGAGCTTGACTTCGTTTCCAGATTTGCGAAAAACTGGGAGGCGCTCCGTAACATCATGGGTATCATGCGCCCCATTAAGAAAACCCCCGGTACACAGTTAAGATCCTATACCACAACTGTTACCCTTGCTGACGGTGACGTTGCCGAAGGTAACGAAATCCCTTACAGCCTTGCAGATATCACCGAAGCATATAAGTCTGATGTAGAAATCAAGAAGTATGCAAAGGGTGTATCTATCGAAGCAGTTTCCAAATACGGCGCAAAGGTAGCCGTTCAGAAAACCGACGACGAATTTCTTAATCAGCTTCAGATCGGTGTACTGACTGACTTTTACACTTTCTTGAATGATGATACTTCCGCGATCACCGAGAACGCGTCAAACTGGCAGAAGGCACTTGCACTTGCGAAGGGTCTTGTTGTTGACAAGTTCAACAAGATGAGAAAGACCGCAACCGAGATCGTGGGCTTCGCTAACGTTCTTGATTTTTACGACTATCTGGGATCGGCTGATATTACCGTACAGACTATGTTCGGCCTGACTTATGTAAAAGATTTCATGGGTTATAAGACCCTGTTTTTACTATCTGACCCGGATATCGCAGAGGGTACAGTAATCGCGCTGCCTAAAGAAAATATCGATTTGTATTACATTGATCCTAACGACAGCGACTTCAAGCAGCTTGGTCTTAGCTACACCGTTGACGGCGAAACCAATTTGATCGGTTTCCATGCTGAAGGCGACTATAAGCACGCAGTCGGCGAAAGTTACGCACTTATGGGCTTGAAGCTGTGGAGTGAATACGCTGATGGTATCGCGATCGTTACCGTTGAATCAAACCCCTGACGAGCCTCACAGTAGCGTCCGAAACTGATGAGGCAACCTTCCCTTGGACGGACAAAAAGGCAAGTGATTTGCAGTCTGATATAGTTGTAAAGGGTAACAAGATCACTGGTAAGCTTAAGTTTATCGAAAACGGTCTTGCACCCGGTACACTTTCTGGTGACGGTTATTTCTTGGCTCTTAAGTGGAGCGCTCCTGATGCAAGCGCAACAAGCCTTCTTGTGGGCTTACAGCCGAGCGAAGGAACCGGGCTTGTTGAAGCTATCGACGACCCCGACAGAAATATCGTTGCAAAGATCACCAGCAAGGATCAGAAGTTTGTTTTCTGGCAGAAGAACGCGACAAAGAGTACAAAACAGGTATTCGACCTTACCGGCCTGACGTTCTTACCGCCTGAAGATGAGGGAGTGTAAATGTTTAAGGTTATAAAAAACTTTACTGATTTACAGGATAACAATCACAAGTACGTTGCGGGGGATACGTTCCCTCGCGACGGCTTGACCGTAAGCCCTGAAAGACTTGAAGAGCTTTCGACCGGGAAAAATCGGCGCGGCGTTCCTATGATCGAAAAAATTGTAGAACAGCCCGTTGAAGTTGAGCCTGAAAAGGTTGAAGAGGTTGAGCCTGTAAAGAAGTCAGCACCCGCAAAAAAGGGTAAAAAGAAATGACAATTAGCGAATTATGCCACTATTTGAATAATTATTTTGACCGGGGTATGTCGAAATTTCACGGCGCTATTGAGATCCGCGGCGGTCATATCGTGGATTCTGATTTTGTTGATGAGATCAAGGAAAATCAGTATTTCAGGATAATCGGTTCGGTCTTTAATGATGGAGTCTGGAAAAACGACAATAAACTTGAATTGATAGACGAATTGTTTGTCGGTCAGGTATGGTTAATGGCTGTACCGAAAGACTTTACCGCCCTTGTGGACGAAATGACCGCATGGGAAACCGAAAATAACAAGGCCGCTTTAAGCCCGTTTAATTCGGAGTCGTTCGGTGGGTACAGTTATTCAAAGTCAACAGCCGGAAACGGCGGTTCTGGTGTTAATTCGCTATCTATTTTTAAGAGTAGACTAAACCAGTGGAGGAAGATTAGATGAGCCTGTTAACCGAAGCTATGGAAAAGTGCGTTATGATGGATAAAAGAACGACACCCGACGGATACGGCGGTTTTGATACCTCATGGGTTGAAGGTGCCGATTTTGACGCGGCTATCGTTCTTGATACCAGCATTGAAGCACGACAGGCAGAGCAAGCCGGGGTAACGGCGATCTATACAGTAACCACAAAGAAAACAGTCAACTTGCAGTACCATGATGTATTTAAGCGCGTATCGGATCAAAAGGTTTTTCGGGTAAAGTCAGACGGTGACGACAAAAAGACACCGGGAAGCGCTACACTCAATATGCGAAATGTAAACGCGGAAGAGTGGAGGTTAACAGGGAATGAACAAGTCACAGGCTCTTAATCAGTTCTGGAATAGTTTTAATATTCCGGCTTTTGATGCTGACAGTGTACCCGACAATACACCTTTTCCGTACATAACGTATGAAGAAAGCCTTGATAGTATCGGTAATATATTGATATTAACGGCTTCTGTATGGGATCGCGGTACATCATGGAAAAGAATTGCAGACAAAACAGAAGAAATCGCCCGGAAGATCGGTGAAAACGGGCATTATGTAATAAAACTTGATAACGGGTACTTGTATCTTTCAAAGGGTTCGCCGTTTGCGACCCGTCAAAGCGATCAGGATCCCGAAATCAGGCGCTATTATATAAATGTCATGGGCGAATTTCTTACAGCTTACTAAAAAAACAGGAGGTATTAAACATGGGTCAGTTTACAGTGATTCCACAGAACACGTTTGAAGGCTTGCAGCTTGACGCTGGATGTGTGGTTAGACGCTTTAACCCCGCAGCGCCCGCAATTCTTGACGAAGATATTATTTGTGCAACGACCGGCGGTATCAATATCACTTGTCAGGCCGAATACAGCGATCTTGGCGAAGATGTTGATAATTGCCCTAATAACATGAAGGAGCTTAAAAAAATTGATAGCTGGAACGCCGGGATGAGTTTTACTTCTATCGGTACAAGCAAAGAGGCTATCAGGCTTGCCCTTGGTGCCGCAGATATTAACGCTGACACCGGCGCTATCAAGCCTCGCCGTAACCTTAGTCAGTCAGATTTTTCTGATGTTTGGTGGGTTGGCGATCGTGCTGATGGCGGCTGTGTAGCAGTTCAGCTTAAAAACGCGCTTTCAACCGACGGTTTCACCCTTCAGACAACGAAGGCTGGAAAAGGTCAGATTTCAGTCGGTCTTACCGGGCACGTTTCAATCAATGCTCAAAATGATATGCCTATGGAATTTTACAGCCTTGATCCTGAAGAGGTTGACGCTTACACCGTTAAGCAGCAGCTTACACACGTAAGTTCTACCTTTACTGGAAATTCAGTAAATGCCGGTGATTCTTTAACCGCAACACTTACCGCGGAAGAAGGGTTTGAAATGGCAAATGTAATAGTTCTCATGGGCGGCGTTGATGTTACCGCAGAAGCATATACAAGCGGTACAGGCGTTGTATCTATCGTGGCTGTGGGTGACAACGTTGAGATCATAGCAACAGCTGTTACGGAGGGAGCGTAAAGTATGAAATTATCGAATATCAAGGGTGAAAAGGCGCTGGAAGTTATAGCAGACTTAATCGACCCGATTAGTAAGATGGTTCAGGATAAAGGTTTCAAAAAGATTGTAGACACAGGAACGCAGCTTGATGTTGTGAAATATTTACTCAAAAATCATGGTAAAGAAGTTTTGATAGTTCTTGCGTTAATCAATGAGGCAGACCCGAAAACCTACGCACCGTCACTGGTAGAATTACCCCGCCTTGTTTTGGATTTGATTAACGACCCGGATGTTATGGCGCTTTTCAAATCACAGGGTCAGAGCGAACAATTAGCCTCTTCTGGCTCTGTTACGGCGAATATAGAGGCTGTAGAAGCCTAACAGCGTTCATGCGGTATGTTTTAGCACGGATTGAAAAAAACAATCGTGATGAAGCATACCGCTTTTACGTTACGGACGCTTTAAAGGCTATCGGTGGTTTTGATAAACGATATGCAGAAATAATCGAATTTAAGCCGCCGGAAACAAGAACACCCGACGAAATTATCAATAACATACGGAGTAAATTTGTATGAGTACAACACTTTTTGATCTTGAGGCGTTTTTAAGTCTTAATTCAAAAAAATATACAGATGGGTTAAATCAGGCCGAAAAAGACGCTAACAGCACAAGTTCGGTTATTTCAAAATCCTTCGGCGGCGTGTCAAAAACTATCACGGGAATAGTAAAGACTATTGCTGCCTTGCAGATAGGTAAAAAGTTAATAGGTTTTGGAAAAGATACAATAGCAGCCGCTTCATCTTTTGAATCGGCTTTTACTGGTGTCAAGAAAACTGTAGACGCAACCGCTGAAGAGTACGAAACATTATCTGACTGGATCATGGAAGCGTCAACTAAAATGGCAGCGTCAAAAGAGGATATCGCCGGTACTATGGAAATAGCCGGTCAGTTAGGTATTCGGGGCATTGAGGGTCTTGAAAAGTTCACCGAAACAATGGTCATGTTGGGCGATACCACCAATTTGAGCGCTGAAGAAGCAGCCGGGGCACTGGCACGGTTTAGCAATATAACGGGTATTAGCGCGGAGGACGCTGACAAGATCGGTTCTGTAATTGTTGATCTTGGTAACAATTTTGCAACGACAGAACAGGATATCGTGGCTATGGCTACACGATTAGCCGGTGCCGGTACTCAATTTGGCTTGTCTGGTGCTGAAATCCTTGGTTTTGCAACGGCTCTATCATCTGTGGGTATACAGGCTGAAATGGGTGGATCCGCTTTTTCTAAAGCTATGATCAAGATGCAAGTTGCAGCCGAAACGGGCTATGACCGAGTAAATGATCTTGAAAAGAAAACGGGTCATACTTTACGTGAATTAGAGTTAATGGCTTCAAACGACTCCGCGGGTTTCAAAATGCTTGCGCAAAGCCTTGGAATGACTACCAAAGAAGTTAACGAAATTATTAAATCCGGGAATGAATTAAATGATTTTGCTAAAGTTGCGGGGATGACCCGTGATGAGTTTGTGACCGCGTTTAGGGATGATTCTACAGCGGCATTACAGGCATTTATACAGGGTTTAGGTAATACTGACGCTGCCGGAGAGTCCACTATTCAGATGCTTCAGGATATGGGCTTTACTGAAGTAAGGTTGAGAGATACTCTTACACGACTTGCCGGGTCAAATGATCTCATTACAAACAGTGTCAATATGGCAAACAAGGCGTTTGAAGAAAATGTGGCACTGGTTAATGAGGCGACTTTACGTTATAGCACGACTGAAAGTCAGGCTATGCAGACCGCCGAAAGTTTTAAGAATTTGAAAGTAATAATGGGTCAGGAATTGCTCCCGGTATACGGTCAGGTTATGTCTTTTTCACAAGAAGCCATGAAAGCCATGACTGAAGGTTTACAGACCGGGGGTCTGTCTGGCTTTATGTCGTCAGTTGGAACGGCTTTTTCTCAAGCTCTCACAAAGATTACAGAGGCTATACCTACAGTCGTATCAGCTGGCGCTTCGCTTGTTTCGGCTCTGGGTCAGGGAATAATTGATAACTTACCCGTATTCTTGCAAACAGGCGTTCAGATCGTGTCACAGCTGGCGGGCTATGTAACACAGGCCGCCCCGACTTTGATCCCGGCAGCGGTTCAGTTAATAAGCGACTTGTCGATTGATATAATCGAACAGTTACCTACGCTGATAGGTTTAGGCGTTCAGTTAATCGGTTCTATCGCAGAAGGCCTGATGGCAGCGATCCCGGTTCTCCTCGAAAAAGCGCCCGAAGTCATAGAAGCCCTCGCACAAGCCTTGATCGATGCGGCGACAAACATTTCGCCGACTATTGGTAAAATATTCGACTTTTTATTCGGCTGGATGACCGAACACGGCGAAGTCGTTTTAGCGATCATAACGGGAATTGGTACAGCATTTGCGGCCTTTAAGGTTGTGGGTACTATAGCAACAATTTTCACAACATTAACAACAGTATTTACTAATTTGATCCCGATTATAAAAACTGTATTCAGTCTTGTAACCGGCTTTATTACCGCAAATCCTGTAGGTATAATCGTTGCTGCTATAGCTGGATTGATCGCAATTATAGTAACCCTTTATAACACAAATGAAGATTTCAGAAATAAAGTTAATGAAATCTGGGGTAATATAAAGAATTTCTTTAGTAATACCATTGAAAATATCAAAGAGAAATTCGGGCAATTTAAAGAAAAGATCACCGAATTAAAAGATCATGCGAAAGAAAAGTTCTCCGAAATGAAAGATAATGTCGGTGAAAAAATGGACGCTATGGGTCAGAAAATCGGTGAAGTCTGGGATGCTATTCTTGCAAACCCGGTTGTACAAGCTATTTTTACTTATGTCAAAGATACTTTTGAAAACCTGAAAAATACCCTTTTCGGCGTTTGGAACGGTATTAAAGACGAAGTTATCGGCGCTTGGGAGTTTATCAAAAATACGGTACTGGGAATTGTGCTTTTACTGTGTGATCTTGTGACCGGCGACTTCGAAAACCTGAAAAATGACGCGCTCAATATCTGGGGTAATATGTGGAGTGGTATCAAGCAATTTTTCGCCGGAATTTGGGAGGTTCTTGTCAGCTTATTTCAGGGATTTATCAATACTTTTATAAACCTTTTCGTATTTTTGAGAGATAGCGTGTGGAAAATGTTAGTCGATTTCAAAGACGCCATGATAAAACTGGGTAAAGTCGTTGAAAAAGGGGTAACAGATTTCTTCAAAAATGTCGGAAAGAAAGTATCTGATTTCTTTGAAAATATCGGAATGTGGGTGATAAACAGTGTAGAAAATCTTGTAAAAGGGGTGATAAACTGGCTTTTCAAGATTCCTGAAACTGTCGAAGAAGGAGCGAACGAAGCCGCAAAAATATTAAGTGACTTACCCGCGAAGGCGTTACAGTGGGGTAAAGATTTAATTGATAATTTTGTAAACGGTATCAAATCTGTTGTCGGCAAGGTCGGCGACGCAATAAGCGGCGTTGCTCAAGGTATTCGCGATTTCTTGGGCTTCTCGGAGCCTAAAAAAGGCCCGCTACACGTCTTCCACACTTTCGCGCCGGATATGATTGACTTGTTTGTAAAGGGCATAAAAGATAATCAAGAATACTTGCAAAATGCCGTTGCTGACGCTTTTGATTTTGAAAGCCTTATTACTTCACCCACTGTTAATTCAACAGGGCAAAACGGGGCAAATAGAGGGCTTGTTGGCAATAATTATACAATCAATGTTAATCAGCCTGTAAGCACTCCCGCCGATATGCTCCGAGAGATCAGAACACAGGCTCAATACGGCCTGATGATAGGGGAGGCTCTTGTATGATAAATGAGGTAATAATCAAATTTTACAAGCCTGATAACACAAGTTTTACAATACGACAAAACGGCGACTGGAGATTTCTAAAAAACGGTCTTTCCGGGTTCGGTCTGGCTGACGGCGATCTTACCTACGTCGATAATGTAATGGGTGACGGTGGAGAAATAAAGAACGTGCGGTTGACAAGGATTGACCGCACGGTCAGCGCCGTTTATATGCTCCGGGATCTTAACGCTACCGCAAGGCGCGATTTTACGAAGTTTTTTACGCCCCGGTTAACATACAAGGTATATTTAACCTATATGGGCGTTACCCGGTGGGCTGAAGGCACGCTTTATAAGTTGCAGATGAGCGAAAATCTTGACGATGAACGGTTGCTGACGGCTACAATGACTTTTGCGTTTGCTAACCCATTATGGAAATCTGTTGACGATTTTGGAAAAGATATAGCAGCTGTTACGGAAAAATGGGGGTTCCCTTGGCTCTGTACTTCAGCTGGTGTGCCGGTCGGGGTATACAATTTTGACAGGGCTGTCAATTTGTTTAATGATGGTGATGTTGTCGCTTACCCGAAGGTAATTATTCAGGCGAAGGGTTACGTCGAAAATCCTATGTTTTTTGTCAATACAGCCCGTGTAAAGATCAATGATATAATGGCTGAAAACGACGAAATCGAAATGGATTTAGGGGCGCTGCCTCCGACTATTCGTAAAAATGGTATCAACTATTTCGGACACGCTGACAAGTCGAGTGAATTTACAAAAATGTATCTTAATTTAGGTGATAATGTGGTTTCGTTCGATGCTGACAACGGCAGCGATAATCTGGCGGTTACGGTATTCTACAATAAAATGTATACGGTGATCTGATATGAATTATGAGCAGCCTTTTGACATTATGGCGCTGGATAGTGCCTATAATTTAATAGCGATAGTTGTTTATAACAAGTTGCAGTGGAACAGAAAAGCCCTTGAACCGGGTACTTTTGTGATTGAGCTGACAACGGATCAATATTCAAGTGACTGGTGTTATATATACAGTCCACAGCGGCGCGAATTAGGGCGGATCAGTCAGGTCAATATGAGTTTACAGCGAAACCTGATAACCGTTACAATATCGGGTAAATTTATCGAAGCTGACGTTGACCGAATGATTGTATACCATAAGCCTACGCATGAATACGCCGCTAATCAGCCTCATACTTCAATAGTTGATGATCCGGGCTGGTTAGGTCAGGCCGGTAATGCGGCGGAGGTCGCTATGGCCTATTTTGACGCGTTTAAGACTATAAAATACATGGGCTATGATGTGGGCGACTATACCGGGAGTAATCTAAAAAGTCGTACCTATACATTAGACATAAATCATGGTACTATAGACTTGAATCATGGATCATATCACAGGGCAGAACATAACAGAAACGGTGAGTATTTAGGGCATAAATTAAGTCTGATTTTGAAACCCTCACACGCTTTTTTTACTGTAGACTATGATAGATCACAAAACACAAAGACTTTGAATATACGACACGGGCGCGATCTTTCAAACGGTAATACAGATGGAAATAACCCGGTCGTATTCAGTACAAAAAACGGTACTATAGCAAGTGCCGGGGTCGTAAGAAGTACGACTGATACAAAAGATATAGGCCTTGCATTTCAGGACGTAAACAATGAATCAATAATCATTGTAGATGGCTATGATAACGCTATAGGCCGTTTCCATAAAGTCGATACGTTACCGAATGTATCAGATTACCCGGTCGATCTTGATTTTAGACTTGCAGCGTTGCAGAATATAACTAATATATTGACTGATAACGGTGACAAGCTCAATTTAACATTTAATGTATTCGACGGGTCGTATGAATATATTACAGATTTTGATATAGGCGACGTTGTAACCGTTGATCTTCCTGAAATGGATATTGATGTAGACATTCAAATAATCGGCCTTTATGAAACAGTACAAGATGGCGTGTGGGCGCTGGATATAGAGTTCGGAACGCCATTAAAGAGGAGGTAAAAAGATGATAGGTTTTCCTTTTGATAGTTTGGTCACTTATGACGAACACGGAAATCCGAGTTATGATCGCGCCGTGTCAAGTAAGCCGTTAAAAACGCTTATTAGTAAGCTGTTTTGTACGGGTATTTCACCGCTTGAATCTGATAATTTGCAAGTTTTCGCCGGTTCTGAAGGTATGACCGTTGTAGTCCATCCGGGCTTTTGTGTTATTGAAGGCGGCTTAAAACAGGAAGAGAATAACCGTACACTTCAGGTACAGGCAGCGGATACGGCCTATGATCGTATTGATACAGTCGTTATGCGCTGGAATGATAACGATAACGCCCGTGTATGTGATCTTTACGTTGTCGAAGGAACACCAGCGGCAAATCCCGTAAGACCAGAATTAACCCGCGTAGGTTCGATTTATGAAATAGGCCTTGCAGATATATTTATTCCTTCAAATTCAAGCGCGGTTACACAGCAAAGAATAACTGATACCCGGTATGAATCAGCCCGTTGTGGGGTTATGTCGTCAGTATCAGAATGGGATACCACTACTATATATGCACAAGTACAGGCTGATCTTGCTGATTTTAAGGCTGAAGAACAGGCTGATTTTGTGGCATGGTATGAAGATATAAAAGACGCTATTGACGAACTCACGGCGGCTCAATTAGAAAGCGAAATACAGGGGCTTGATACCCGCGTAGAAGCCCTTGAAGATGCGGGCGAAGGTGTCACAAGTTTTAACACAAGAACAGGCGCGGTAACGCTTCAAAGTTCAGATGTAACGGGCGCTTTGGGATATACGCCTCCTACACAAGACACCACATATAGTGATGCCACACAGAGCGTTCACGGGCTTATGTCTGCGGCAGACAAAACGAAACTTGACGGCGTAGCGGCGAATGCAAATAACTATTCGTTACCTTTAGCCGCAAGTGGTACACGCGGCGGCGTAAGGATAGGCTATACGCAGAGCGGGCAGAATTATCCCGTTCAGTTATCATCCGAAAAAATGTATGTCAATGTTCCGTGGGAGAACACAACATATTCGGCGGCTACACAGAGCGTGGCGGGCTTGATGAGCGCGGCGGATAAAAAGAAACTTGATGGCGTTGCAACAGGCGCAAATAACTATTCATTACCCTTGGCGGCTTCAGGAACACGCGGCGGCATACAGATTGGCTTTTCTGAAAGTGGCAACAATTATGCTGTTAAATTAAGTTCTGAAAAGGCTTATGTTACCGTTGCAAAGACCACAGCACAGGTGACACGAACCGCAACCACATACGTTCCCGGCACTACGGCAGAAGCATCATTGGTGCAGATCAATAAAACCAATGTATTTAACGTAAAAACCGCAAATTGGGCAACGGATGCCACATATGGCTTTAAGTTTACTATTTCTACAACGGAATATACCGCGAACAGTTCGCCCATGTGGATGATGTGTTCATATAGTGGCGCAACGGCTGTTCCATCAGAAACGGAACTTACAGAAGGCGCAAAGGTGCTTGTGGCTATGTTTACGGCTTCTGATATTACGCTTTATGCGAAAGAAAAACCTTCTGTCAACTTGAAACTGTTAGTAAAGGGGGTATAAAATGGCAATAGGAATACCCATGGTAAGCGGCGGTGGAAGTAGTGAAGATGGTTTAGATATCTATTTTTGGATTCAAGCATCTACAGCGGAGGATACTTCAAGCAATATGCGTACTACAAAAACGCAAGTTGTTGTACCCGAAGGTTATACAAAATTGGTTTGCCAAGACGCAACAAATACGTATAGTATTACGGTTTCTCCCGCAAGCGGTGGAAGAACAACGACTAGCAGTGGTACGTCTTTGGAAGGTTTGAATGAATATCCAACCAAGCCTAATTGGTGCACCGCCACATTAAAAAGCACCACTATTGTTATTACTGTTAGAGTTAGTTCGGCAGGGGCTTGTTCTGCATCATTTATATTATCTAAATCGTAAAAAAGGGGGTGCGAATATGGCTATAGGAATAAAACGCGGTGGAAGCAATGGCGGCACAGAACCTTTTTTAAGTTTTAAAACGGGGCTTTATTATGACAGCTCGTCATATGTTCCCGCGGGTTTTGGTGTGCATTTGTCCACAAGTTTCACGGGATATGGAGGAACAAGGCATTCAAAGTGGAAAAAAGTTGTATGGCAATCTGCATATAATGACGATAATGTTGTTGAGATTACTGACAATCTTAATTCAGTGTATTGTGAAAATCATTATGGCGCAAATAATTACGGGGTACGGGCAAAACTTGATGTATATTAAAAAAATATAAGGAGGATAAAAGCATGAATTTCTACATCACAGCAATCGAACAGATCAACACAACAAGCGATCCGAGCGGGCGCGCGGAATACGCGGCAACAGAGAAGGTGGGCGATTACAACACGGCACTTTCAAAGTATTACAAGAAGTTATCAGATGTTTCAAACGATATCGGCAAGGGGCATATTTTCATGTATATCATGATTACCAATTCAACGGGCGTGAAAGTGAAAGATGATATACTTGGTGAGTACGTTGATGATGAACTTGTACAGAATCCTGTACAGAATCCCGAACCCGAAACGGAGGGATAAGCTATGAAAAATCTTAAAAATGGTAACTGGTGGAAAGCCGCCTTGATTAGAGCAATCAAGACTATGGCACAGACAGCCATTGCCACAATCGGCACTTCCGCATTGATTGAAAGCGTGAATTGGCTGATGGTTCTGTCAGCAAGTGGGCTTGCGGGTATTCTTTCCCTTCTCACAAGCCTTGCCGGACTTCCTGAAGTGGAGGGGTAATATGAAATATTCGGACAGCAATCCGCCTTTAGTGTGCATGATGAGTCAGTCAACGTGCTATAAAGGCACAAGAACTTTTAATCCTCGCGGGGTGCTTTGGCACTCCACGGGGGCAAATAATCCCACTTTAAGGCGTTACGTCCAGCCCAGCGATAATGACCCAAACAAAGACAAATTGCTTGCCATTTTGGGCGTAAACAAAAACAAGAACGACTGGAATCACAAGGAAGTGAATGCGGGGCTTAATTTTTGGATCGGGAAATTGGCAGATGGTACAGTTGCAGCCGTTCAGACTATGCCATGGAATTATAGGCCGTGGGGCTGTGGTTCCGGGAAAAAGGGGTCTTTAAACGATACGCATATTCAGTTTGAAATCTGTGAAGATGGGTTGACGGATCCTGTTTATTTCGGGGAAATTTACAAAGAAGCGTGTGAAATGACCGCGTATCTTTGCAAGAAATACAATATAGATCCTTTAGGGTTTATATCTTATGCCGGTCAAAACATACCGACTATTACAGACCATGAGGAGAGCGCTAAATTCGGCTGTGGTTCAGGTCATTCTGACGTTTTACATTGGTTTAATAAGTATGGTAAAGGCTTAAACGACATTAGGAACGACGTTAAAAGGCTCCTTGACGCTGATAAAATAGTTGACCCGGTTAATGATAAAGGTCTACAATTAAAGATGATAGATGAGATCCGAAAAAATCTTGATGAGTTGGAGGCCTTGATCAATGATTAACGTGTTAACTGGAAGCATAGACCCGGTAAATTTTATACCGTGGGGGCTTACGTTACTCTCAGTATTGATAGCCATATATGCACTGGTTAAAAATGGTGCAAGGGATGACAAAAAAGAAGCCAAAGAATGTGCTATCGATACAACTACAGTCATAGTCAAGTTGGAAAATATCCAACTTGCGATTAACCGCTTAAGCGATTCAATGGCTTCTTTGCAGACAAAGATGGAGTCACTTGACCATAGGCTTACCGTAGTTGAAACTAAACTTGCTTTAGGCAAGGCTGATGCAACAAAGATTGATATTTAAGGAGGGCGCTGATGGATACAAAAACGACAGTTAGCTTTGCAGCCTACGAAAGTCAGGGCGCAAGGCTTGAAAGATCAAATAAACGCCTATTTCTTTTAAATGTCATTTTGTTGATCGTACTTCTTGCCACTAATGGTGCATGGATTTACTATGAAAGTCAATTTCAGATCACGCAAGATATGAAAGTCGAACAGGACATTGAAACCGGCGAAGGCGAAGGTAACACTATTATTAGTGGTATAGGGGATATCAACTATGGCAAAGATAAAACAGACGGTAACGGTCAGTAAGAAAAGGGAGCGCAAGACGGGCGGCAATTCCGGCTACATACAATGTAATGTTTGCAAGGGTCAAGGTAGGATAAAGAATTGGCGAAAAGACAAAAAGAAATAGAATACGACAATTTTGACGTAATTGAATTGATCATGACTTATATCCACAATATTAAAGTAAGAGCCATATTACGCGCCCGCCTTGTTGATGGGTTGACTTTTGAAGAGTTAGCCCAAAAATTCAATTACTCTCCGCAACAAATAAAAAGAATAGTGTATAAAGGTCAGGAAGAGATTTTTAAACATTTAAAATGAAAAGGCACAGCACCTATTAGGTAGCTGTGTCTTTTCTGTCGCGGATACCAAGGGTTAAATGTACGGACACTGTAATTGTAGACTATGCTTGGGGTTTTTCATACCATGTTAAATAATGTTGAAAAATGTAAAAATATGTTGACAGATTTCTAAAGTGGGTATATTTTATAATCAGAAAGTCGCAAAATACCAAAAAATACGGAGGATAAACAAATGGCTATTAAATGGTTAACGGACAAAGAAAAAGAGATTTTATCAACCTTGACACTGGAACAGGCAAAACTGTTACAAGAACTGTTTGGTATCAGATTGATCTGTGAGGACGGAAAAGTCACCGGGTTTGAAATATGAGCCAAAAGTGAGCCGTTCCTGACATTTTAAAAGCCGTTAGGTCGTTCTACTATGATTTCATAGGAGGGCGATCTAATGGCTTTTATTATGTCAAATCCAAACCCAAAAGGGCGTTATGTTGGTGATTGTGTTGTCCGGGCGTTATCTATTGCCCAAAATAAAAGCTGGAGTGAAACGTACATTGATGTATGTATTCACGGCTTCTTGTTATGCGATATGCCTACATCTAATCATGTGTGGGGTGACTATCTGAAATCGCAAGGATACACTTCTTTTGTTATTCCTGATACTTTCCCGAATTGTTATACAGTGAAAGATTTTTGCGGTGAGCATTTTAAAGGTACTTATATTTTAGGAACCGGCACCCATGTATTGACCGTGATCGACGGCGATTATTACGACAGCTGGGATAGCGGTGATGAGTGCCCGGTTTATTACTGGCAAAAAGAAACGGAGGTGTCGTAAATGCCATA
>AUXO012169256.1_pt1 | contig 17366 bp, 12 predicted proteins | sample 768731 | NCBI WGS metagenome assembly AUXO01 (sample SAMN02715735, study PRJNA202380) | gut metagenome | biome: sheep rumen | host: Ovis aries | place: New Zealand: Palmerston North
TTATGGTCAGCTATAACGATCTAATATTTTTATGATAGTGAACAGGCTTTCAGTTAATTTCTTTTTGTCTTCTAAGGAGAAAACTAACGAGGAGTTCTTTACTTTTTTTGCAGCCTGTGTTTTTGGTTGAACCGATCCAAGTAGTTCATCAACAGAGATTTCAAGCACTTCTGAAATTAGTATTATTTTTTGTAGGCTTGGTTTTTTGATGGATCTTTCTATGTTGCTGATATAGGCAGCAGACGTGTGTATGTCGAAAGCCAGTTGTTCCTGTGTGAGGCCACGTTTTTGTCGAAAATACCTTATCCTCTTTCCAACTTCCAAATAATCGATCATATCCTTCTCCTAACCAATCCTCTATAAAGGTAATACCCCAAAAAGGGGACTACCCTTAAAGAGGATTATAATGCATTATTTAATAAAACACAATGAGGATATTGGGGTAAGAAGATGATTACTTATAAAAGGCTATGGGAGTTAATGGCATACAAACGGATTTCACAGTATTTCTTAAAATCTAAAGGTATTAGTAATTCTACACTTACTCGCCTTAAAAGGGATGAGGCTGTCAGTACAGAAACTATTAACAAGCTATGTACAATACTGGAATGTAAGGTAGAAGATATCATGGAATTTTTGAATGAAACATAGTGATTAGTGCCAATGATGAGAGTATTTGTAGAATAATATACATGTTTATATAGTTAGAGCTGTTTGTCTTGAACTATTTTTTGAGATAAATCGAATCAAGATGCTATGAAATAGCCAAAAAGTTGAAAGGTGCACTAAATATGTTCGTCTTTCGACTTTTTTGTTTAAAGTAGGATCCTGTTACAGAAAAGTGTCGCTACAAGATCTTCTATATAAAGACAACACAGGTGGATTTTACAGTGATTATTAATCATGATAAAATCGATATAAAAAAATATCACTGTTAATATATTGAATAGTTACGGAGGACAATCAAGTGGGTGTAAAAATCGAAGAATTACTTGCTGAGTTTGATACTTCAGCAAGTAGTTCAACACATTTATTAAAAGAAATGCTGATAATAATATCAGAAGGCCGTTCTCCAGAAGCAAAGGAAGTAAGCGAACTTAACCAAGCCATTGAAGAACTACAGCAAAGGTACAACAGTATTTCACAGTTTGTTACAACTCAAATACCAAAAGAAGAACTTCCGGCTCCTGGAAGTTCTGTTTACGAGCTTAAAAATGCCCTTGAGAACAGCATATTATTTAAATACCAACGGAAGTTGGAGGCAATCCGGAAAACCCTTGAGACATTTCTCGCAGTTAAATCAAAAGTGGAACAATTTACATCTGCGTTACAAGTCTACCAACTGGAAGCTAAAAACCTGCTGAAAGAAATAGTCAATTCAACAAACATTGACATTAAAAAAATAGAAAAAGAAAGTAGGGGGCCGGCAGCATTTGTCGAAGCACTTGCCTGTGAAGATGCTGATTCACAGGAAAACATTGAAATACTCGAGAATGCATCTAACTATTTCTCGCCGCGTGTTTACCTTGGCCTGATGAAGAAAAAATATTATATTGATCAAACAGAATCAGGTGCGCATGCAAAAGCAGAGAAAATGTTTGATAACATTTCTATTCAAGACTCTACTGATAATTGTTATGAGAAAGATTCTTCTGATAATGAACGGAATCCAGCTCAGACGCATGATCAGGTTAGAAATGTGGTAGATGTTAAGAGTTCGACCAGAGAAGAATGTGAAAATAATGTACAGAATATTATAGAATCTGAAAATGGGACCATTGGGTCTTCTGTTGAGAACAATACCGAAGAAAATAATGAGTCTGCTTTTGTTAAAGTTTTGAAAATGACAGGTGCCCTTATTGATGAGGGGGAGAATATCGGCTTCTTAAAAAAGGACGTTAGTCCAGCTGAAGGGAAAAAGACTTCTTCCAGCATTGTAATGAATGATATTCGAAAGATGAGTCAGCGTGCAGTACAGAAGATTGTGGATGTAATTAACCATAAGACATTTACATCTATTGAGTACATGGCGACAATAGGTGTTCCAATTGATATTGCAGAACGAACAATAAAAGAATTACATAAAAAAGGATATTTGGGGTATTATGAATTGTTCCCTGTTGGCGGCTTTTATTGTGGGTCACAACGTCTAAGAAAAGCGCTCAATTTCAAAGAAGTAAAAAAATATTTAGGTTTACGGAATAGCAGGGCTTCTGAATGGGGAGATGAGATAGAAGACAATGAAACCAGTGCGGCTACTAGAATTGCATTATTACAATTATCGATAGAACTTACATCATTGTTTAAGGAAATTAAGGAGATTAAAGCAACCGCGGAAACTACGATGGTTGCTACTGATTCCTTTACTTATAGGATTTTTAATCCTGATAACCATACTCAAAGCGTTGTCTCAATTGGGGCATTTTGGAAACATACTGCAGAATGTGATGAATATCTAGAAAAAGTCAAAGACTTTATTGAAGAATGTGAAGATGTTCCGCTAATTATATTTGCAGGGGTGGATGTTAAGAAGGCAAGTGCACTAGCAGAGGCAATGCTTAGTAGTCTTGAAATCGATCCTGCCAAAACAAAAGTTTCTCTATATAGTTTGTCTGAAAAAGAGTTTTATTCTTATGAATCGCAAGAAAAAACAAATCTTACAGGAAGCCTTATAGAAGAAAGCAACTTAGAAGAAAAAGTATTGGATTCGAAAGCTTCCAACAATAATATCACAAATGATGAAAAACCTCTTGAAATAATAAACCAGAATATGCATCTACCGACTGAAACTTGCACAATTAGTAGTAATACTCAGATTCAAAATAATGAAGAGGAAACTGGGACTATTGTAAAGTGTGATGTTGCTGATGGAGATGAATCGGACGCACAAAAAAGTGATAATAATAGAAGGTATATCGAAGAAGCTGTAGTTGAAGAGAATAGCGAGATTGATAATAAAGATGAGACAGGAAATAATCCATTAGATGATGCTACGACTGAAGACTTGGACTTAGGAGATTTAAAGAACGATACGTCTTCTGTAAATCGTATTGAGACATTAATTCCCCTTTATATTGATAAGGACGGATCACCATCAGATGAAGAATTATACTTAATGATTGACCAGATAATGAGTTCAGATAATCCTTTCAGTTATAATGAAGGGTCCTTTGCTGTTCAAGCAACAGTATTAGCAAAAGCTGCATCATGTGACGCAAAACGGAAACAATGTAACAACTTGTATAAAAAGTTGCTTATGGCAACCAACTTAACACTTGATGATCACTCATACACTTCAACTTCATTATCGGCTTTATTTCAGAATCAGGACGTGAAAAAAACTTTATCTGATAATTATAAAGAGCAGGATGAGGCTTTAAAGCTATCTGCTTATCTTTATGCTTTATTTGCCCCTGGCATAAAATACGACTTTGGGTTAAGGAACCAAGCAGAGATATTTTTGGGCGAATATGAAAAAGTTTTTCCCTCGTTCCCTTCAGTAAAATCATTATTTAGTAAACTTATAACCATTAATAAAACTATTCCGATTGGGTTTAACGATGTCGTGATCGGGCTTTTAGGTGATGCTGCAGAAAGTGAAAAGTTTATTGAGGATCTTGAAGCTCAAGCAAAAGAACTATTAGTACTACCAAACATTGGGGCAAAGGGACTTTACTCTAGAATATTTGTAAATAATAGTAGCTTTCATACATGCATGCAAATTATAGCTGAAAACAACACACAGGAATATGAATATGTCCAATTAGTGCTAGAAGAATATTGTGATCATAAGGACGGCACATACATAATTAATAAGGACATTGTAGAAGAAAAATTCTTAAGAATTAAAAACGAATATAAAGAAGCCCATCCTAATGAGAATCCAAATGAGGCTTTCGAAGGCAGTAAACTCCAGCAGGCACTCAGGCATTATTATTATCGGCTAAATCTGATGATAATATGGATTGAGCATATAAATATTGCTGTTAAAGAGAATATCGATCTTGATTTCTTGAAATCTGCGAAAAATGAAATTATTAATTTGGCAGATGAAGCCATCCATGAGCTGAATCCTGCGGCAAGATACTATCACGTTGTTCGGTGGACTCTAAATCAGATAAAGAGTAAATTAGTGCCCTCGTCTCGGAAGTTATATACTGAATTTGCAGAATTCCTTTATTCTGGAATTGTTCCTCTTGATTCAAAATGTATACCGATCATCAACCCTAATATGGATCGTATTAAATATTACGAGCCCTGGCGCAATGTATTAAAACACATAATATCTCCTGTACGTTCATATGAAGAAGCAACCGAATCCATTTGGGATGATTCATCAATTGCCTTTGATAACCTTCATCAGCTTGAACTGATAGGAAAAGTGTTGAACAGCCAAAGTGAAGATTATTATATTACAGAAAAGCAGCTCACAGATGCTGTGAAATCTGCTGAAGACAATACCACAAGGTTTAAAGAATCATTGGAATTGGCCTTCACATACGATCGTATTAGTGAAACAGATAAGGAAAACCTTTCTGCAATAATGGCACAATTCAAAGGAAGATTCTTTCAGCGTAAAGATTTCGGCATGTGGAAACAGTTTCTTCATGCCTTGGGGAAAAGGATTGATGAGATATCTACCTCTCGTAAAGAAGAACTAAGAAAAGAATTGAATGCACGATGGAACAAAGTGGGGAAGGACAAAGACTCACCGATTCTGCATGAGGCAAAGAGACTTCTAGAGGAGGACAATAATTTTGCAGTTGCAGAAGACTATATTAACCGATTTGATAATGGAGAAACTAGTATTTCTGATGATCTTCAGATTGTTCTTCACGATCCCGACACTTACACGGAATTCTTGTCAGATGAAGTGTTCGAAAAATTGTATAAGGAGTGTGCAAAAAACAAAGGTCATAAAACACTCAAAATTTTTGGGTGGGATTATGTTTCAAGGAATCTTCCTGATAGTTGGACAGCAAGATTAAGAGAAGATAGTAAATATCTGCTTTATAATTGGCCAACTAGGAGAAATACGGCATCTTCTGACCAGATAAAACAATTATTTACGAGGTTTGGCTTTGATGTCACAAATGCGCAAAAAGCCCCTGGTTCGAATGAAGAAATATTCCAGCTTTATATAAAACCATCACCCAAGGGCAAAATTGATTATAGACATCCTATCGCTGCTTTTGGGACGCAGATAAAATCCCCGATAAATGTTGTTATGCTTTATGGTAATTTTCCGGCGCAACAATTGGTCGACAAGATTACTAATTTGAACTTAGGGGGAATTGCAATCGTATTAGTGGATCATGCAATAGATCGTGCAGTGCGTAGACAAATTAGTGAAATATTCCATACAAGGACATCGGGACACAATAGGTTTATAGTTATTGACCAGGTCCTTGCTTTATTCCTCGCAATGCATCAAAGCACGGAGCGCTTGCCGATCCTTCTAAAATGTACGCTTCCGTATACAACCTATCAGCCTTTTGTGAGGGATGGTGGCTCTACAGCAGACGAAATGTTTTGTGGAAGATTAAGCGAATTGAATACGATTATAGATCCTAACGGGGCAAGTGTGGTATATGGCGGGAGACAACTTGGAAAAACAGCCCTACTGGAAAGAGCTGAAAGCAGGTGTAACAAGCCAGATATTAAAGAGTATGCGGTTTACTGTAATATAATCAATTGCAAATCAGAAAGTGAATTAGTTGAAAGAATTCGAGTAGATGTAAAAAGGAAAACCGGATTAATACTTTCAAAAAAATCGACTATAAAAGCCTTGTGCGAAAGCATTGACAATCTATTTAGTGAAGGAAAGATAGTGAATATGTTGTTACTTTTGGATGAGGCAGATAACTTTTTGGCTTCGATTTCTCATGAAAAATATATTGCTATCCAACCGCTAATCAATCTTAAACGTGAAAGGAAAAATAATTTTAAGTTCGTCCTTGCTGGATTGCACAATGTATGCAGGGCAGAAAAAGCGACCTCTGAAAACGGGGTCTTTGGCCAATTAGGAACTCCGCTTTGTATTAAGCCGTTATCTCCGACAGACGCATTGCAATTGTTGTCCCGCCCGTTACGTTACCTTGGTTTCCAAATAGATAGGTATCCTCATCTGGAAACGATTCTTACTAATACTAACTATTACCCTGGAATTCTACAGTTTTTTGGATATATGCTTGTCGAAACGCTAACAGGGCATTATGGAAAGTATTATCGTGCAGTAGATGGAAATCCACCTTTTACCCTGCAAGATGATCAGCTTGGAGCAGTGATGAATTCTGCGGATTTAAATAGAAGTATACGTGATAAATTCCGCTGGTCTTTGGAATTGGATCCCAGATACTATATGATAGCAAGGTGTATTGCGTTTTTGTATTATTATAAGGACGAAGATTCTTCTAATTGGCTTGGATATTCAGTACAAGAGATTATGGCGGTAGCTGATGAATACAATATAAATTGTCTTCGCAATGAAAATGTTACCAGTTATAAAAATTTGCTTGACGAAATGGTAGATATGGGTATATTAAGCCAGCCAGAAAGTAATCTATATAGAATGAGACGGAGTACTTTTATCAATATTATCGGTTCTGATCTTGATGCCGTTGATGCTGATATCACTCTTAACAACAAGGAGAATATGTAACAATGAATCAAGAATGGAGCAGCTTTTGGTGGAATAACATTACCGGTGCGAATCGTCTTGTTTCTAGAGTCGTTGACACATTATTAAATAATGAACCGGCGGTACTAGTTGTACCGTCGGATCTTCCTTGGAGATATCAAATGAGAAGCGCAGTAGAAACATCATTTCGGAGAAATACTTCATCTGAAATGATCATTGATATGGTTGATGCCATAGATGACTGTGCATCTTACAATAATCCTGGGCATTTTTTACTAGAACGATACGGACAAAACCGTGAAGTAAGAAATGGATATCGTGAAAAATCAAGGAAAACCATACAGACATATCTTTTAGAGAAAGATGTATTAAAGAATAAGATAATCTGGGTAAAAGGGTTGTCTAATGATCAAGCAAAAATATGGATTTCTTTTTGCCAAGGGTATATTCCAAAGCATTCAGGGTGCGGACAATTTGTGTTAGAGATGCATGGAGAAGCTGGTTTTAAGAGTTGCAACCCGATATTCTTCAAAGATTCGATAAGCAGGTATGACGTACAACTGTTTAACAGTATTATTTTGGATACAACGACAAAACTTCACTTTGGCTGGAAGAACTATATTGCTACAGTAGTTGCCGCTTTATGTGATTTTGATGCAGAAATATCCGAAAAGACGATTTCCATTATGGATTATAAAAAAGATAATCCGGTTAATGTTATAAAGAAAATATCAGAGATGGAGGAATATTCACGTAGAGGCGGCGAGGATCAGTCCAGACATGTTCTGGCACATGCGCGCCGTGATAATAATCAATATCTAAATAGAAGGATATGGTCAGCCCAAGTCAGAGTCTTGTTTCCGCTCATAGAGGAAGAACGTATTAATCTTATTGAAGATATGAAGGGCGAAATACAAGATGCATTGATTCAAAACATAATAGATCAGTATGGAAACCAAATTACAGATATTTATGATGTTGAATTAGGGACACTTGATTATATGATGTCACATAAAGACGAAAAAGGACTATATATGTTGCATGTTCCTAAGGAAGAGACGAGAGAAAAAATACATTTCTTGCGCTTATGTCGAAACCTTTTGGCCCATGGCGATATATGTACACCAGACCAAGTTGCTCTACTTTTGGATGACGTACTGACCTTGTAATAGTAACCTAGACTTTCTCTATACGACATTCTCAAAACTTACATCGCTTTAGCCAATTGTAAATATAATATGGAATGAGAGCCCCTCACGTCATAATTATGCCTTTTGATAGTGCATCAGTGTCATTGTGAGGGGCATTTTTTAATGAAGGGGGAACATGACGACACAATTATGGAGGAGATCCAGAGGGCTTCCGTTACAGAATGGATATGTAAAGAAAATACGTGCGTGGATTTTACAGTAGTAATTAATCATGATAAAATCAATACAAAATAGTTATTAAAACAATTTTTCTAAGTGTGGAAATAACAATGAAAGATTCATCCCAATTTCCCTTCCGGATTGATAGTCAATATTATAATACTCTCAACATAGAAGCTTTTTCCCAGATGATGAAAAATCCTTCATACTGCTACAAGTTTTATTGGCTAGAGGCAATTGTCAGACTCATTTCTGAAAACATTACTGAAACTACATTTGATGAAATAATTGACGAAATGATAGTCAATGCTTGGTATTCTGTACGGGAATTTCATGTGCATTTAAGTGGGTTAAAGAGTGACGGGAGTGTTGGGGATGGGTTAGAACGTGCCATCCTCTTGCTTAGTGAGATTAGTGATTTACCGGCTAATGCTTCTCGCGTGGAGATAAAAAATGAGATTGTAAAACATAATCATGAACTTAAAAAATATAAAGAACAGCTCACGAATATGGTGCCTTACCGTGCGCTTGCTGGCTTCTTTATGAAGACCGGTGAAAAGACGGACTGGGACAGTATAGTACGTTTAACAGCATATATTCGGAAGATAAATGAGCAGATTATGCCATTGCCATATATCTTGGGGGACGATAGCAAACTTAAGAAACAAGTGATTTTTCACCCAGATTGGATCGAGCTGATTAAGGACCATACAGTGTCTATTCTTGGATGGATACAATATGAAAAAGTCAAATGGTTACAGAATAATAATCCTGAAGTCCCTGGCTTAGTATATAAGCTTGCTCCTATGGATGAGAAAATGCGTAAGCTTGGTAAAGTACGTATTCTCTGGAAGTGCATTATTGATCTTACAGAGGTACATGACATTTTTACGGATATTATAATTGAGCAGGGGCAATACGATGTTGATCATTTTGTCCCGTGGTCTTTTGTCATGAATGATGAATTATGGAATCTTATGCCAATGGACCCTTCCCTAAACTCTTCAAAAAGCAATCGGCTCCCTCGTTGGAATCCTTTTTTTGAACGTTTTGCTAATAACCAGTATTTATTGTATAGATTAATTCATGAGAGACAGGAAATACATAAGAAATTTGAAGCTTGCTATAGAGACAACCTGCATTCAATATGGGCAAGCCAAGAATTGTATCGGAAGGGAAATTCCAGGGAAGTTTTCTTTTCACTTTTAGAGAAAAATCTGCACCCGCTATATGAATCGGCAAGACGGCAGGGATATGAGGTGTGGAATTATTAATATCTTTCTATTAGAAAAAAGTTTTGGGAGAGAGACTATTACTGTTATGGATAATAGATGCACTATTGAATATTACAATAGAAACAATTGGTATAAGAATTACGAATGATGTTAGGACAGAACTCAAAGATGAAAAGTGGTTAAATGTGCTTTTACGAAGGAGTGAATAACAAACGAATGGCAGAGATGAGAGAAATATTGATTTCAGCAAACTACAATGATGGAATGTGTTCCTATCTGGTAGAGAAAGTAATCGGTGATGGTTATATTTCTGTTGTTATCTATGATGTTAGGGATGGACGGCAGATAGAAGGGAAGAGGGTTCAGTATAAAAATATAGGGGAAGAATATCAATCCCCTTTCCTGAGCTGGTACAATTTATTTTTTTGTAGTAACAACTATGGGCCAGCTCCAGATTATGAGTACATGAACCACGCGGTACAAGAGGGAAAGAAAACAGCATCTACAGTGTATCTAAATCTGGAATCAGAAGAGGGAAAACTGCTTGTTAGCACACTTCCTAAAGATTGTGGTTTTATGCCATATGGAAAATCTATGATATACGTTTTTCATAAAGGGTGTCTCTCAGATTTTTTTGACTATGAACAAATCAAATCTCTCTATAAAAAACATGGTGCGGACCCTGTCGACTGGAAAGTTGTGAAAGAGTATTTTATGAAAGACTTATCCTTTTTTGGCGATAAACAGGCATGTGGTTTTTCATTGCAATCTGTAGGAAGTAAGGAGCAGAGCATTATTACAGGATTGATTCTGGGGTATCCAGTTGAGAGTACGATTGACTATTTGGGCATTTGATTGTCATTTTGCCATCACTTTCAACATTTGCAACATAATGTACGCGGATTCAGAGGAACACATCTTTGACTATATCATCTCCTTTGACCTCTATGACCGCGAATTGGATTATAAGACGGCGCGGTAGTTCTTTGAGGGAGAATGATATGACAAAATCAATGAAAATAGAATATGCATGTACTCCAGAAAAATTGGCTCTTTTAGGCGCTTTTGACGATGTATATACTACTTATGAAGAAATATTGTGCCTACAAGATGATTATATTAATCAGAAGTTGGTTTATGATGAAAATGGAAAAATCAAAAGATGGCCAAGTGTAATGGACATAAAAAAGGAATGCAAAGCAGGGTATAAGAAAAGCCTAAACCGTTTTTTTAAGAATAATGTAAAAGTCTTTACAGATGATTATAACAATCTCAATGTTAATGATGACTCCCTGAAGTCCTGCTGCTTTTACTACTCTGAACCCGATCGAAAAAGAATGTTGACTATAAGATTTAGGCCAATAAACTTAAAGGAGTTTACAGAATGTCTCGAAATTATTGCCGCAGAATTGATAATCCAACGAAGGTGGAGACATCAGAAAAAATACTTCAAATTAGAAGAAGTCATTGATGAAATCAATACGCGCATTTTAGTTTCTGCAAGCAAAGCTTGGAAGGATCGGATTGTCACGGGTGCAGGACCCTGGTACCAAAAGCCGCTCCCTGATTTAATTGTATTTAAGACTCTCAATACAATATCGTGCCGATTAAATAAACATACGCTTATTCAAGATGTTAGTCTAGTTCCTACACTAGGAAATAATGATCGATTTATAAAACTTCCTATCCACAGATGTGAAACATGCGGAAAACTTTTTGTGGGATATGAGACATACAAGCTTTTTGTGCAGGAATATGGAACCCTATGCTTTGGAAAAACTCCGGACGAAGGATTAGGAATAACGTTTGATGGTTTTGCAAAAGAATCCGATCTTCATAGATATGGATATAATGTAATTGAAGGGAACCTGAGTGAGAGGGAACGGCACAGGATAATGGAATTGTTAATCCGAACAAAAACAATGACATATTTTGAAATCTGCCGTGATATTGAAAATGCTATTAACATTTTTGATGGCCGGGCAAAATATTTTCAGGCATGTGAAAAATGGAAAAAAGACCTTAAGTACATTGCTGATTTTGTGTCTGATAAGGACGTCTGGTGATTAAGAATCTACTCTGGAAGTAGATGACATTCATTAAATAGGGATCTTAAATGGCTAAAGAAAAAGACAAGGAAATTGCTTCGCAATATCGTTATATTAAAGAATTAGCTGATGAAAAATTTGCTTCTGAGGAAAGACGAGAAACAACCTTAATTCAGCACTCTAGCCAAATGCAAACAGCATTTTCATTTATTACTGGAGCAGTTTTTATGGCAGCCCCTATATGTATTGATAATCGCGGATCAATGCCGTTATTGTTTTATTTAGTGTCTTTGTCTGCTATTATTGCTTGTATTTTACTTAGTCTTATCCTTGCATCTATTGCACAGTGGAGATGGAAGACGGAGACATTCCCAGATATAGATATGATAAGGAATTCTGTAGTGGAATCGGAAGACTGGGAAAAATTAACAGAAGAACAATATCAGTTGATTCAACATGTGGACTTATTGGCCAAGGTTCAAAAAGCAAAAGCGCGTTTGAATGACCGGCGAGTAAAGTTGATTATGGGATCAATGGTTTTCTTCTGGATTTCAATTGTATGTGTTGTCATAAGTTTTTCGTAGGCTTGATTATGTATTATGGGAGATAAAAATGTCAAAAGAGAAAGAAGCAAAACAGAAGGAAAACCCAGCAAAAGATGTATCAGTTTCATCTTTACCAACAAAAACTACAAGACAGGATGACAAGGGAAAATATATTAACCGTATTAAGGACCGATCTAACGGCGGGAGGTAAAGAACACCTCATTTTGCCACTAAATGACTTAATAGATGACTGTATGCCAGCTTTTTCATCCATTTTTTGTGTTTTCAAGTAGTTTGCTTTTGAAATCATGGCCGAAGGTCAATCTGTCCTTTACAAGGAATACGATTCTTGTTGATTTAAGCTATGTGGACATTATCTTTATGGAGGTTAATACATCATTGGATAAACATTATACAACGTTTATGGATGAAATATCAGCCGATGAATTATATGAAGGACTACTCGCATACGGTCTATTTGCGGAAAAGCTTCCACCGGTATTTACTGCTGTACCATTCTTTGATTATTGTGAAGCTAGATCCGATCCGTTTAAACCAGGCTGGAATGAATACATAATATTTCGGGTAATGCGAAATATCAGCATACCACGACTAATGGGAATTCCGAATCCTTTTAAATATCAACGAGTGTGTTCTGCACTCAGGGATAATTGGGATAAGATACGTGCTCACTTTCACTTACAGACGGATGGACAGAGATATCGTATTAGCCGAATTCATATTCGTAAAGAATATGGAGAAAAGCGAATCTTTGAGATGAATTACAAAAACTGGCGTGTAGATGGGAATCCGGAGATAGATTTATTAATAAATGACATAGGAACAAGCCGTTTCCTCGTTCATGCGGATGTCTCGTCGTGCTTTCCCAGCATTTACACTCATTCAATTCAGTGGGCTTTAGTAGGGAAAGAAGCGGCAAAAAGAACAGTCCATGATGATACTTGGTATAACAAGATAGATCAGGCATGTTCAGACATGCGCAATGGAGAAACACACGGACTTCTTATCGGGCCACATGCCTCAAACCTTCTTTCAGAGATTATACTAACTGTGGTAGACAAGAAGCTATATGGAAAAGGCTATCGCTATGCCAGAAACATAGATGACTATGATTGCTATGTTGCCAGTCACGATGAAGCACAACGATTTCTCCGGGATCTTGAAGAAGCACTTCGTGAATTCGATTTGCCTTTGAACCATAAGAAGACAAAGGTTATTGAATTACCTGCTGGTATAGAAAAAAACTGGAAACATCAATTAAGTGATTTACCTAGAGTGGGGAATTCAGGAACGGTTGAATATCCGCAAGTTAACACATTTATTGATATGGCACTAAAATTGGCAACGGAAACCGGCGATTTTGCAATTATTAATTATGCCATTAAAAAATTGAGAGGATTAAACCTTTCTGAAAATGGGAAGAAACTGGCGGCAAAACGATTTATGCATATGGCAGTGCTCCATCCATATCTTCTCCATTTAATGGAAGAGTTTGTATTTATTCCTTATAGCGTTGATACGATTGCCATTAAGGAATTATCAGATACAATTTATCGGGATGCAGTTAATATAAATGATTATGAAAGTCTTTGCTATTCGGTTTATTTTGCAATCCGATTTAATTTTACGCTAGAAGTGCACGATAGTGATTATATCAGGGCACAGGACTATGTAATTAAAAGTAACGACTGCTTGCTGCTGCTTATGACGTGGCTTTATTTCATGAAGCAGAATAATTGGAAAAGAAGCGCGACACAGGTAAAGCCCTTGAATAGAGTTGCCATGCAACTGAAAAACACGGACATGGATCGTTACTGGTTATTTTGCTATGAGGCTTTGACTTGGGGCAGTTTACCGGGCGAATGGCGTTCATTAAAGCAAGCAGATATAAGTTTTATCAGGAAGGAAATAATAGATTCATAAACTCAGAGAGGCAGTACCTGACAACCCGATATGAACATGTGCCGTCTAATCGTCAAGCAGCCATAAGGATCCATGGAGTGACCTGCCAGGTATAGCTTATAAAGAAGAAAAACTGTTCTATCAACAATTGAAATGGATTGAACCGGATTTCACTATTGTTCTTCCTTCGGGCAAAAAATTATTCTGGGAACATGTGGGGCTGTTGGGATCCGAAACCTATGATGCAAATTGGAGCCATAAACTCGATATCTATGAGCAATTTTTTCCTGGACAAATGGTTAGAACATATGAAAGCGGAGCACTGTCAAAAGATGCTGAAACTATGATCAAAAATATTTTACAGTTGATCAGCAAATAAGGCGGCTAACGAAATTATAAAAGGCAAAAAAACACAGATAATTATTCAACAAAATATTATTTGTTCAGTATGACATTCTTTTGGTTGAAAGAGGGACTTATATGAAATTAATTCATCTTTCTGATCTACACCTTGGGAAGCGGGTAAATGGTTTTAGTATGCTGGAGGATCAGGAGTATATTCTCAAAGAGATTCTCGATGTGATTGATGAAGAAGCCCCTGACGCCATCCTAATCGCAGGTGATGTCTATGATAAGAGCATTCCGACGACTGAGGCTGTAGAAATGCTGGATGATTTTCTTTTCCAGTTATCCGAGCGAGATTTGCAGGTACTTCTGATTAGTGGTAATCACGATTCTCCGGAACGGCTTGCTTTTGCATCTCGGCTGATTGCGCCGACGGGAATTCATTTTTCACCTGTTTATAATGGCACGGTGGACCCTATCGTCTTTTCAGACAAATACGGAAAGGTAAACATTTATCTTCTCCCCTTTGTCAAGCCTGTCCATGTCCGCAGGTTTTTTCCTGAGGAAAAAATCGAGAGTTATTCCGATGCGCTCAAAGTCGCGGTGGAAGCGCTCGGTATCGACTTAACTCAAAGGAACATTCTCGTTACCCACCAGTTTGTCACCGGGGCAGTTAGGTCTGACTCGGAGGAGATGTCCGTAGGTGGAACCGACAACGTGGACGCAACGGTTTTTGATGATTTCGATTATGTAGCCCTAGGACACATCCACGGTCCTCAGAACATCGGATCCACACGACTCCGCTATTGTGGTACCCCCTTGAAATATTCCTTCTCTGAGGCAAATCATAAAAAATCTGTGACGGTTGTCAGTCTCGGTGAAAAAGGAAGCCTTGCTGTACATACTGTACCCTTGCATCCATTGCACAATATGAGAGAGATTCGTGGTTCTTACGAGGAACTGACATACCGTCCCAATTATGAAGGGACCAAGGTTGATGATTATCTTCACATCACTCTCACCGATGAAGAAGATGTCCCTGATGCGATTGGGAAGCTGAGGCTCATTTATCCCAACTTGATGAAGCTGGACTACGATAACAGTCGAACAAGATCATCAGAGTCCATATCTGACTTGGAGAATGTAGAGCGTAAATCCCCGCTTGTCCTCTTCGAGGAGTTTTATGATAAGCAGAATGGGCGTCCAATGAGCGAAGAACAAATAAGGTTTACCCGGCAACTCATGGAGAGAATCTGGGGGGAAGATCTTTGAAGGTTTTTTGTGTGGACTTGTTTCTTTCTATTTCCGCATTGACTTAGCAATATATGCGTTTTGAAAAGAAATCTGGGAGGGGGAAAGATGAGACCTATCCGATTGGAAATGTCTGCTTTTGGTCCTTATGCGGGCCGGACTGTTGTAGATTTCGATAAATTGGGAAACAGCGGCTTATATCTTATTACAGGAGATACCGGCGCTGGAAAAACAACCCTTTTTGATGCAATTACCTATGCCTTGTTCGGTGAAGCCAGTGGGGATACTCGGAATGCTGAAATGTTCCGTTCAAAATATGCCGCCCCAGAGACCCCCACGGAGGTCAGCTTAACATTTCTTTATAGAGGTAAGCAGTACTATATTCGCCGAAACCCCGATTATGATCGGCCAAAAAAAAATACTACGGGGTTTACACTCGAGAAGGCGGGAGTGGAACTTAAGCTTCCTGACGGAAAATCAGTGACAAATAAAGCTGAAGTCAAAACAAACATCCAAGAGATTCTGGGGATTAACCGTAGCCAGTTTACTCAAATTGCTATGATTGCTCAGGGCGATTTTCTTAAGCTTCTCCTCGCATCAACGAAAGATCGTCAGGAAATTTTCCGGCAGATTTTCGAGACCCGGTATTTCAAGATCTTTCAGGAAAGGCTCAAAAGAGAGGCTGCGGACCTCGATGACAGATGCGGGAAAAAGAAGGACAGTATCCGGCAGTATCTGAGCGGCATAAAATGCGGCTCTGAGAACACAGCGTTTCAGGACGTGGAGAATGTCAGGACAGGAAAACTCCCTGTGGGAGAAGCACTTTCCTTTCTGGAGATGCTGATCAGGGAGGATGAAGATGAGCAGACAGCACTGAATGACCGCATCAGGAAGATCGGGGAGCGGCTGGAAGCTATTCAGGAAGAACTTGCGGAGGCGGACCAGTTGGAGAAACTGGTTGAGAATCTGAAAAAACAGCAGGATGAATATTCTGAAAAGGAGAAAGACGTCTCTCTGAAAGAGCAAGCCTACGCGCGTGCCCGGGAAAGCCAGCCCGAGATTGACAGGCTGACCGGGGAAATCGCCGCCCGAAAAGCACAGTTCCCAAATTATGAAAAGCGCGAGGACCTTCGGAAAAAGCAGGAGGAAGGAGCCGGAAAACTCTGCCTGGAGCAGGAAAAGAAAGACGGGGCAGAGGCAGCTGTCAAAAAGATGCGCGAGTCCCTTGAGGCCTTGGATGTGGAACGCAGGAATCTAGAGAATGCCGGCGAACGCAGAGAGCGGCTGGAAGGACAGAAGAAAGAGGCGCAAAGCCGCCTCGACGAACTGGAGGAGCGTCATAAACAGCTGACCCGCTGCCAGGACCTTTCCAACGAAAGCAAGGAAAAAGGGGAGCACTTGGCCGCTCTGAAGTCGATTCTCCTGAAAGAGCAGGAAAGACAGCCGGAAGTGGAATGGCTCCAGAAACAAATTACCCGGCTCGAAGCCGAGCTACCGGATTATGAAAACCTGGAAAAAGCCCGGAAGGATCTGGACGAGACGGAGACAAATCTGAAGAATACGGGCTCTCTGGAAAAACAGGAGAGAGAGAAGCTTTCTCAGCTCGAAAAAGACCAGCAGAGCTGTAGAGATGAGCTGAATGACCTTGCAGACGCGGGCGAAAAACGCGAAAAACTTACCGGGCAGCAAACCCGGCTGCAGGACGAGGAAACCCGTCTTGGAAAATTGAAGGCTGCCCTGACCGGGCACAGTGATTTGCAGGATCAGTACGAAGAGGCTCAGAACGTTTATATTAAGGCTGCGGCTGCGGCGGATGCCAGCCAGCAGAAATACCAGAAGATGCACCGGGCATTTCTGGACGAGCAAGCCGGGCTTCTGGCACAGACCCTGCAGCCCGGAATGCCATGTCCGGTCTGCGGATCCCTTGACCATCCCATGCCCGCGGAAAAATCCCCCGAGGCACCCACGGAGGCCGCTCTCGAGAAGGTTGAGAAGAAAGCAAAAAGCGA
>AUXO015691315.1_pt1 | contig 17361 bp, 14 predicted proteins | sample 768731 | NCBI WGS metagenome assembly AUXO01 (sample SAMN02715735, study PRJNA202380) | gut metagenome | biome: sheep rumen | host: Ovis aries | place: New Zealand: Palmerston North
ATCGGCTTAGTGTCACCACCCATGATGAACAGAACATCATCATTCAGAGCCAGTTCGAAAGTACCAGATTTCAATGTCTGAGGGATAATCATCAGCTTGTTACCTTCCCAATCACCGATAGAACCAGTATTGGCTTTGGCTTCTCTCTGAGAATCAGCAAACATCTTATCAGGAATAATGCCAGCAAGCTTACGAAGCGCACCCTTAGTACCAGCAATTGTCAAAGAGCTGTAACCACCAGCCGCTTGAACAAGGTCACACAGCTTACCAACAGCTTCTTCACTATTACCATTAGCAGTAAATTCTGCTGGAACAGCAGTAGCAACATTCTGGAACTGAGCATACAGTCTATCCTGAATGTACTTATTAATAGACTTATAAACCTTGTCAGTCAGTTTTTCCAGAGTAACAATACCAAGCAAGAAACGCTCAAGTTCATCATACACATGGATATAAACCCACTCTTTAGGCAGAGTAATTTCTTCACCAAGGTCAATAGCCTGACGATTTGTATCCCAATGGTTTCCAGCGAAAGAAGCCACACTCAGAAGACCACCCTCAGAATAGAAAGCAGTAGTATCACCAAGCGCACGATTCTTTACTTCTACAAACGCATCAATGAAAGGAGAGTTAAGAACATCTTCAGAGATGGTAACATTAACAATCTCTTCCATAATCTCAAACATAACAATGTTGTTACGTCTGTAAGCCTGATACAGTGTAGCACCCTTCAGGATATCTTTATTAATAGTGTCACGCAAATAGTTCTCAAGGTCTTTGCGACCAACCTTATCTTTATCTACATGAAGAGAAAACTCACCTCTTGCTAAATCAAGGGTGAGGTCATAAACTTTCTGTTCATCTTTACTAAAATTAGTTCTAGGCATAGCTTTTACCTCCTTTGTTATTTTCCTTGATTATGCCAAAGCAGTTACTTTAACTTCGTACATCTCTCTGCTATAACCATAGCTACGAACAGGTGTAACCAGTTTACCACCAGTAATACGCTTACGCATAACCTGACCAGTCATAGCACCTTCGGACTCAGCATCAGAAGCAACCAGCTTACCAGTAGTAGCATCAATACCAACATAAACTTTCTTTGTCGCAAAATCAACAGGATTACCATCAGTACCAACAACCTTCTCCTGAGTTTCAGCAGTAAATCCTTCAGCGGAAACAGCAAACTCATCATTCTTCTTCACGACACGAACTCTGAACGGAGTGCCAGCCTTGATAATGAATTTATCCTTACGCTGGTTAGTGATTTTGCTTGTATCAGCATCCCATTCAGGATTATCGGCAACAACAATGTCACCAGCTTTCAGCCCTTCTTTAGTACCTTTCTTAAAGTTATAGATAACAGCTTCGCCCTCGGCAAGCCCATCCAGATAACCAAAAGTACCATTCTCAATATCTTCTGTAGCTACAGCATCAAAAATTCTTTCAGCATAATGAGTGCTACCCATATTAGTAGATTCAAATACAGTATAAATAGCCATAATTGTTATCCTCCTTTTTATCGTTTAACAGGAATGTTCCCATATTTAGTTTGAACATATCCATCAGTGTCTCCATCATTATCATCCATAACATCTGCAACAAGCTGGTTTTCCTTCTTTGTAAAGTTAGCTTTGTTTTCCAGACTTACTTTTGTAAACAGGATAGCACACTGGTTAATTACTTCATCTAAAGAAAGCTCTGACTTCTTATTCTTCAAACTAATAAAGTCTTCATTGTTTGCCAGAACATCTTCAACTTTAGCAAACTCAGCTTCTTTCTGAGCATCAATTTCAGCTTCTTGACGAGCCTGTTCAGTAGCAACATAATTGTCATACTTAGGTTTCATCTCGTCATAATCAGCTTTGATAGTATCATATTCTGTTTTAATATTAGTGTAGTTCTCTTCGGCAGTAGTAACCTTATCTTCAGCTTCAGTTACTTTCTGGTTAGCATCCTCAACCTTTGAGAAAGCCTTATCTTCAATGCCTTGAATCTCTGCACCAAAATTAAACGCACCTTCAGGAACTACAGTTTCCTCACCATAGTCTTCATAAACAACTTTCTTGCGAGTAGCTTTTGAGAAGTCAACAGTAGGAACATCACCGTTCACAGAGAAACCAAATCCATAATAATTGTAATTATCTTTTCTATCTACAACGATTATTTCATTGTCCTGAATATCTACAAGACTATACCGACTAATAGTATCACCCCATCTGTCCGTATAGGTTTCTTGCTGTCGAACAATATTGGCAATGTTTTCAAACTGTTGCATTACAGATAATGTAAAGTCCTTATTATCTTTTGGCATAGTTTCATTACCTCCTTTGCTTTCAACATTTACCAACTTAGAAAAAGCATTATATATATCATTCAATTCTTTTTGAATACTTTTAGCAAAATCACTCATACTGAATTGAACTTCTATAACAGAATTAGTCATTGCTGGTTCTTTATCATCACCAAGAATGCAACAACCATTAAAACTGAATTTTGTGAATACAAAATCTCCATCTTCATTTTCATAACCTTCAATACTTGTTGGGTCTAATTCCATAGAATGAGGTTTAGAAATATCATTCAACATGATAGAAGATGCATCTTCAAACTTTGACCACAATAATCCATCAACCTGAAGAAACTCACGTTCAATACCATCATCACAAGTTTTAGTAATCCATCTTGGATTACATGATTCTGGTATTAAACCATAGGCACTTCCAATATATTTTTTCCTGACACCATTGCCATCTGTTCTGGTTAAGATATACTCATGACCTTTAAAATCTTTTGTATCGTTTGGAAGCTCACGTATATAACCTAAGATAGCTGTGTTTTTGATAGTATCAATACAAGCATCAACAACTTCTTTATCAAAAATACTATCGTTATAATTTTTACCTGTATGTAAAACATCAATAGTAACTTTAATAAATCTTGTATCTTCGTTAGTTAATTCTTCATTCACAGAAAAGAATATAGGAAGTGTAGAGAATTTTTTGTAATCCATCTTAATCACACTCCTTATCTATCTATGTTTGCATCTGAATCAGCAGTTTGTTCTCCTGTAACATCCAACAATTCACCATTCTCAGCATTTGTTGGTCTGCCAGCTTCACCACTTGCAGAAGATGTATATGAAGTTGCAAGGGGCTTAAATTTATTGACATAATCAAAAATATTTTCATGCACTATATATGAACCAAGTACTCTTGATGGAGTCATATCCAAAGTTGCAAGATATTTATCTATAACAGGTGTTCCAAATGAAATAGCGTCCTTATATCGTGAAGACACTGTATCTCTATTGAATATAGTAATATCAAGCAGATAGAAGTGGAACTTATACGTTGTTTTGTTATATTTCTTAATCTTTATATAACGATTAACCCAACGTTCAAATTGTCTGTACAATCCATATATGAAGCCACCATCATTCTCAACAGACAACGTTACAGCAGTACCAGAAGATGAACCATTGAATAATTCTTTTGTTTCGCCAGAAGAGTTATACAATTCATTAACAGCATCAGCTACATTATTTCTAGTATTAGAAGAATCCTTGAAATTAATAGCCTTACCTTCAGCACCCAATGTATGAATTAACCCAATATCATCATTCATACTTTCTCTGTTAATCTCAGCAAAAATGCTAAGAGTTTCAGGAGTTAGTAAAGGTTTATCAATTGTTGAACTATCAATTGGTACTTCTACAGCAATAGCTTTGTAGTTATCTGTTCTTGCTGATTGAAGCTTCAGTTTCTTATAAATATCCAAATCTAAAATATCCCTTATTAATGGGATTAATAAAGGATACGGAAATGTCCATTGACAATTTAACTTTATACATATCTGTTTATCTGCTGGTGGATAATACCAATTACCAACAACATCTTCATTCTTGTTACCCTCTCTATAATCCAGATAAGCTTGCTGGACATAATCAGGATAAGCATTTAATTTTCTTGGATTAATTGCGGACAGATTAATTATGAAATTATATAAACCATCTTGCACTTGTTGCAATTTACATATTTTATAATTAATCTGCTGAATGAAGAAATCAGTTTGATTCTCCATAATCAAGCCACAGTAGATATCTTGATATGGTATGACTTTCATTATTTTTGAAAACTCATGTTTTAAATTCATGGATTCAAGTTTTGCTGAAAGATTATTGTACATCTTTTTAATTGTACTGATATTAGCATTATCTTTTACATCATATAAATCCAATCCCCAACAAAACAAAGCCATATTACTATATAGACTGTTTAACCTAAAGTAATGCGGTGAGACACGCATAAGCTCTTCGGAAACAGCTATCAAAATTCTCCATCCCTGTCTAGGATGTTTTATTGCCAGCTCTGCATCCTGAAGTTTAACATCTCCAATATAGCCAGTTTCAATAATACCTGAATTACAAGCAATATCATGAATCATCAATCGTTGAAATCCAGTCCAATCAGTTACATTACCAGATTTAATCTGTTGCTGAAATTTCTGTTCATCTTTCTGATATGATGCTTTATCGTAAATCGTAGCATATTGTTTCTGACTATTATAAGAAGATGGTTTTTTCTTTCGTCTGCTCAAGTTGTCTCACCTCCTTAATATAGTCTAGGTTTATGATTCAACTTTTTCAGTTGAGAAGCATATTTACTTGCATCAAATCCAGTCTTACGTTTTCTCAATGTATCTAATTCCAACTGACATTGTACCCAATAGTTATAAGCAAGAGAGCTATATCTATCCTTACGCATACCAGATTTTTCAATTATCTTAATGTTAGTACCTTTAGTTTCATGCTCCAAATTAATTAACTCATAAATAAGAAGAGTAGTTTGGATATATGGTAACTTATAGGTCATTTGCTCATAAGCCATTAATCGTTTAAAGTCTTTTATTCTATCCTTCAAAATTTCTTCGCATTCAAATTCAGATACCAACAGATTTACTTTTCCTTTTTGGAAACCGCTTCTTAATAATATACAAATCTCATTATTGAATGTTGCACTTGCTTTTATAGACCAGATAACTTTAGGAGCATTATCCACCTTGCATCTTTCAGCCATAATCTTATCATTACAACAGGAGAGTGCTGGATATAGTTCGCCTGTTTCATGGTCAAGTATATCTTGAATTAAACAGTCATAAACACCAAGACCAACACCATTTGTATCTATAACTAAATCTGTACATTTATATTGAGCGAATAACCTTCTAACAATTAAAGCCAGCTCATCAGTATTAAGCCCTTCGTGATTCTCCATATAAATAATATTTGCTGTATAGTTATTACTATTAGTAGGCATTGCACTATTAATAATAATTGAACTAGCATCGTTCTTATTTTTCTTTGAAGCCATAAGAGCTACGTCTACACTGAGTATTCTTCTTTCATTATTAACAAGGTCTGGAATTCTCAAATCCCTTCGACCATTTGATACATTGGGTGGATACATTGCTGTTTGTAGTCTTCTACATCTACTAATATCTTCAAAAGAGAAGAAAGCACCTTCTGTATCTCCAAACCAAAGGGTTTCCATTTCCATAGAGAATTTAGTTTCATCAAAGTCTGCTTCTGACATTTCATCCTCAATCTGTTCTTTAGAGAGAAGACCTTCCATAATAGAAATCTGATATGGCAAACCACATATAAAGTATTTCTTCTTATCATCAAGAGAATTAACTGTATATGCTTTTGCTTTCTCAAAACTCCAATGTGATTTCATCCAAGCAGAACTCATATATATTTCCTTGTTTCTCTCAAGAAGATGAGAGTACTTAGGATTATTAAGATAGTTTGGTTGTCTAGGAGCTGACAAGAATCTCTTCAAAACTGTATTGATTGTATTCAAATCAACCATACGGAACTCATCTACAATAAGTATATTAGCTCTTGAACCTCTAGCACTATCTGATGCAGTAACTACTTTAATCCAAGAACCATTTCTAAATTCTATTACAGCCTTATTTACACCAACTGTCTTATAGCTTATTTCATTATTTAGGTTCACTGAACCCCAACCATAGTTTTTACAGAAATCATCAACAATTTTTGATAGTACCTCATTACCCTGTGTTCTTGTTGCGGATGCAATACATATTTTCGTTTTAGGAAACAGTATGCACCTTACAACACAGAAGAGAGCAGTAAGCCAAGTTTTACCCTGTCCTCTAGCCGCTATATACATAAAGTAATTGTTATGCATCATTGCATATAACAATATCTTCTGAAACAGTTTTAGATTAATATTAAGGTAATCCTTAACAAACCTTTGAGGATTATATCTATAAAACGAACACCAATACGCAACACCTTCCATGATACGTTTTGATTTTTCATTCGCTAATTGTTTATCTGATTTCTTATTATTAGGAGTAGCCATAAAGCACCTCCTAATCTAACTCTTGATTACCAAAGATAGCATCGAATATAACTTCTGAATTATCATCAGAATCATACTCAGGTTTATTGACTGTGTATTTGGAAATGAACTTCGAATAAAGATTAGAGAATGCATTTTTGATTCCCATCATCTTAGACAAATGTCCTTTAAAGAACACATCTATATAAAGACCAATCCTATCAACATCACGAAGCTCTTCATCAATCTCAGGCATTGGTCTGGTGTTCTCCCACTTGTCTATCAAAGTTCCAAACACCTGAGAATCAGATACTGTTTCTTTGGTATTCTGTTTAGGTTGTAGTTTTGCAGAATCCAATAACTTCTGGAATGTTGCCATGAGGTCTTTAGTATCTTGCTTTGCTCTTGTAGCTTTTAATAATTCAAGCTGTGTGAAGCATAGCTGTTTAAAGATTTCTTCTTGAACCTTCGTATTACACTCATGCCTTGCAGTCCAATCGTCATATTGTTCTTGCAAAAATTGATAGTCTTCATCTGTAAAACCAGAACCAAAGAATCTTACAGTATCATCAGAAATCTTTACTGAGTCTTCACCTTGTGCTGGCTTAACAATTAAACTACCTTCTTTATTAATCGTATTATCATATGTCTTTGTGTTATATTGTTTTAACTGACTAATCTTCAAATAAGCTGATAATAGAGTCATATCTGGTTTCTTTGCGATTTGGTCTAGTGCATTTCGATATAAATTGTCACTCCAATAAATATCAAAAGCCATACATATTCTTCTGATTGCATCCATTTCTGGATTATCTCTATTATCATTCTCATATTTTTTAACTATTTTCTGATACAAAGCTTCAACGCATGATTTACAATAAGTAATCTTTCCATTAAAGAAAATACTTTGTGATGGATAGAACTCTGTATCAGGTAGTATTCTTTTACAAATAGGACAAGCTAATGTTGCAACAGGGATTGTTGGAGCATTAGCATCCTTTCTTGGTCTTCCTCTTTGACCCATATTACAACACCACCCTTCATACGAAAAAAGGCAATGCCTTTAAGCATTGCCTATCAATCTATTGTCGTAATAATTATATTTCTCAATCCTTTATCTTTGCTCCACAAAAAACTTTGACATTTTTTAACAGCACCAACATAACCACTTCGATGATGCCATGTATCAGTACCAGTAAAAGAAGATAAGTTTCTGATGATAATACCATTTACTTCTTTTGTCTGTTCGCTATGTAAATGCCCCATATGTATTTCATGGTATAAAGTGCGTCCCCATGATTCTCTAGCTTCAACTTGCATCAATCCTTCAATACGTTTCTTTTCTTTATCCCCATGAGTAAAACCAATTAAACATTTGCCATACTCTATATATTTTCTAGGAGATGTATCTGTATTGACATAAACATTTTCGTTATCATGGAAATAACATTGTAACGAACAAATTGCATGATAAGAAGACAAATAATCATGATTACCATTAATGCAAAATACTTCTACAGGTGCAACAGTAGAAAGTTTAATAATGTTTTCAACTAAACATTGAAGTCCATACTTAAATATAAGTTGTGGACTTAAATCAGTATTCTGTCTAGTTCCAGCAGTAGTAGTACTATTTGCATTATCTATATGAAAAAAATCACTTCCAACAGGAAAGATTATTTTTTCTATTTTAAAATCCTTAACCTGATTAATTACATCATCTATAACATAGTCAAACCTTTTTTTTGCAATATTAAAATTATAAGGTTCTGCTACATCTTCAGAATGACTCAACTTACCAAAATGAATGTCTTCAATTGGTATTTCTAGCATATACCCATCTTTAATACTATGAGTATTACGAATCTTTGGTCTAGGATATTTTTCTACAAGTTCTTTATAAAAAGTTTCTATTTGCTCAAGTGATAAATCTAATATTGGTTTCACGGTAATATAGCTTGCATACAATGTAACAACACCATCTTGCTTACTAATTACCTGTCTAATATTGTTTCTTGCTGAAACCAACTTCCAACTTTCAACATCAAAACCATGAGCTTTCAATATATAAGAAGCATCTTTTGATTGAGCTTCATTCATTTCTAAAAGTCTATTACTTGAATATGTACCATCTTTATTAATTGTGGTTTCAGAACCATAAGATTGTTTCATATCCTCTATAGACTTATCTAAAGATATCTTCTTATTCTCAAAGTATTCAGCAATAAAAGCACCACCGAAAATAGTACCGTTAGCCTTACGAAGAGTATCAGAAGTAATCGGCAAATCATATTTATCAATTATGTCTTGCCAATCAATATCATTCACATTATTTTTTTTATCAATAATAAGCTGAACACATTCTTCGTACTGGTTTTCAGTAAGTCCAACTTTTGATATTTCATCTATTAAATTCATATCAAATCAGTCCTTTCAATAGTGCTAATTAAGAAAACGAAGAGCCGCTAGAGGGACTTGAACCCACAACCCACTGATTACAAATCAGTTGCGCTACCTATTGCGCTATAACGGCACAACGGAGTATGCAAGACTTGAACTTACACACCGATTACTCGGCTACTGGCAGTTTAGCAAACTGCTCCCTTACCAATTAGGGTTAATACTCCAAAATAAGAAACGTCCCAAGAAGGACTTGAACCTTCAACCCTTTGGTTAACAGCCAAATGCTCTGCCAATTGAGCTATTGAGACAAAATAGAAGAGTGGCATAAGCCACTCTTCTTAACTAATTCATACACTAATTAATGTTTCGCCAGAGAATGCTGGAGCTTTCCCACGAAGCTCTGTCATAATTCTTTCGACCTCTGCACGAATAACATCATCAAATACAACACAATATGCCTGTGCAACCAATTCTTTTGTTGTCAACACCTTTTCGTCAACAGCGGTATTGGAAATCTTATTTACATCAACTCTATAAGAAACCTCAAAGTTTTCATCCAGCAATACTTCTTTATTCGACAAAGCTGGTAATGTAACAGCTACAACACCTTCACCAACTTCATCATCTGTTACTTCAGGAACAGAACCATTCATCTTAACATTCTTTTTAAACGTCAGATTTCTGAACGCAACTTTTGTAGGAAAGTCTTTAAGCATTTCTTTTTCTTCATCTTCTGATAACTGTTCAGTACCAAAAGAATCAATGTTAATCATAGTAGAGAAAACATTATTCTCAATATCATTTGTAATCTTCAGATACATGATAATACCTCACTTTCTTTATCTTGTTGTAGCTTTAATTTGATTTTTAAGCTGAGACAAAGCTCTAATTAATACATTCAATTTATTAAAATCAAGCTTACCTTCCAGCTCCGTATTATCAGAAATCATATCTGACATACAAATAGAAACATCTTTTTCGTCTTCATTATATTTAAGCTTGAGCGAAATATCTTTCACCAATTCAAATTCAATTTCCTGTGCAACTGGTGTATTACTGTAATCACTATACTTAACACAGACTCTATCCATATTACTCATAATATCCACCAACTTTCTTTGAGAACTAAAACGGCAAGGGTGGGATTTGAACCCACGAACCGCTCATCACGATTGCTTGTTTTCAAGACAAGTACGTTAAACCAGACTCCGACACCTTGCCAAGATAGCACTTCAGGGAATCGAACCCTGAACTCCACCGTGAAAGGGTGGTGACTTCACCATTTGTCCAAAGTGCCAAAATTGCAGAGGTGGGATTTGAACCCACAACCTTCAGGTCATGAGCCTGACGAGCTACCTGATTGCTACTACTCTGCGTTATTATATTAAAGACTATTTACAAAATCTTCGAATGACAAGGTTTCATCAAATTCAAACCCAATAGAATTTGTTGCTCCTTCCCATAAAGAAGATACATATTCTTCATTTGTTTTGTAATAGTCAATAATGTACTTCTTATATTGAAAAAATCTTTTCGTGAAAAACAAAAGAGCTTCTTTAAAATATTTATTTTGTTCTTCTACATCGACCTTTTCTGTTTCATCTGCCATTAGACCTTGAAGTAAAAAGTAACAGAAGATAAAGTTATCTATATATTCATCTTGCATGATACTATTTAATTCACGATACTGAATAAAATCATCTGTTAAATACATTTGTGCAAGCAAATGATACTTGATTAAATATTCAACCCAATGAGATACAGCAAATGATTTTACTTCATCTATATCATGATGTACTTCATAAACAGGATAATCATAATAATCATATGTTGAATCAGATTTATCTACATACTCAATATATTTTCTTACCTTATTATTGAAGTATTCATCTTCACTCATTTTTAAATGCTCATGGGGCAATAAATTATTTTCAATAAGGTATTTCCTTTTATAAAAATTACCTCCACAAGAATTATCTGAGTGACCAATATCTTCAGGAACAAAATTTCCAGACTCATAATATATCGTCTGACTATAAAGTAATACTAAATTCTCATCATCTTCTAAATATTTATTTACATAATACAAACTAGAAGCCGTTAGGCAATCATCCGCATCAATAAACGTAATCCATTCTCCAGTAGCACACAACAAACCTGTTCTTCTGGCAACACTTGGATTATGATAACCTTTACTATTAATAATCTTTACAGGCAAATAACCCATAAATGGTTTAACCTGATTAATAGTATCATCAGTAGAATTGTCGTTAACAACTATAATTTCAGCAATATAATCTTTATTACTTATCAAAGAAGCCAAAGCTCTTCCAATAGTTTTCTCACCATTATATACAGGAATCACAACTGATATATTATTCTTCATACTCATTACCTCATTCATACTATTTACATTTAAGTTGGAATGACTGGATTCGAACCAGCGACCCCCTGTTCCCAAAACAGGTGCGCTAACCAAACTGCGCTACATTCCAATAGATAACGAAGGATAGGATTCTAACCTATATCTTCATTTCTTTTATATATTGATGTTTTAATTAAACTACCTTCGTCAGCAAAGTGGGTAGAGGTGGAGTCGAACCACCGATGTTTCCTTGTAACAGATTTACAGTCTGCCGCCATCGCCACTAGGCATACCTACCCATATATAAAAAACTCAGCGTCCGAAGAACCTCGTATGCATCCGATAGGTTTCTTACAAAGATAGAAGAGTGGTAGCTACTCCATCCTCACAAACGTAAGCTTAACCAACTGAGTACGAAATGATTCAAATGAGATTTGAACTCACACCTAATCCGTAACTTGGATTTGTTCTACCATTAAACTATTGAACCACAAGTGTGCAGTATGTAATACGGCACACAGAAGAAAGGTGTAATAATATGAACGCAAAGACACCACATGAACCTATAGCAAAAGAATACAGGTGGCTTTATATACACAGTGAAGACACACTGTATATAACTAAATTAAAATCTAATAATCTCTGAAAGCTTCTCCATATAATTGCGAGTAAACACAACTTTTGGTTTAATCTTACTTATGGTTTGAATTACTTCACCAGTGAGATTATTCTTTTTCTTTTTACTAGGAACATACTTCGATTCAAAATTAACTCCTTCAAATAACTTAATTGTAATCTTAGGATTGTTCTCACTTGCTTTCATAAGATTCTCAAAAATTCTTTGTTCAAGTCCCTCATATATAGAACGTACTGTAGCTTGTGATGTATATGTATCACTTGCCACTTGTCTAATCAGCATGTCCTTAGTAATAACATTTTTCTTTTCAGTTTTACTCATTTCTGTCACCTCAATTTTTTAATCTTCTATATTTTATTCAGAGTCAAAAATCGAAGCGAGTTTAAAAAGCATTTATTTAAGGGACGATTCCTCCCATTCTAATCTATAAAACCTAATATTAAGGTTGTTAAAAATTAACAGCCAGCGTATATAACCTTATTATTAGGCTATTTGTAATTGACTTTAGATTGCGTTACTTTGTCTTTCTCTGTATCTCTTAGCCCTTATTTTATTCTGATTACGTTTATATTCCTTATTACATTCCTCACACCTACAAGTCTTTTTATCGTTAATACTTACCTCAAACCATTCCCCACAATCAACACATTGAACATCTTTATACTTAGACTTTATATTCTTTCGAATGTTCTCAATAATGTATTCTCCGTAACATAACCAAAGCATATCTTTAAACTTGCTTTCTTTAATACCATATAAATATTGAACAAGTATATCTGCAATTTCAATATCATTAAAACCAAATTGATTTAATTCTTTTCTTACTTTTTCTTTGATGCTCCCATACACATAATCCTCTTTAACAGTTGTCTTTCGTAACATATCAATCGGTATACTCTTAGGAGAGAGAGCATCTATCTTCAAATAAAATTCTTTTGCCAACTTATTATATGTATCAATTACATCTCCATACTTTTTCATAAACTCATCTATATCAAGACGTTCATTATAATAACTCATTAGCAACAAATAATTTGGTTTAGACAACTTATTTACTTTTCCGTCACCATCTATATACTTACATGTTATTCTTGGATTAGGTATTAAGTATTCAAGTTTATTAACAAAGCTGTGATTATTATTTTCAACTTGCTCAAGCTCTTTATCTTTTGCATACACAAAGAAGTGTGGCAGTTTGTTCTTTGTGAAATTTATAATTTTTTCTTTTATATCATCAGGGAATTCTGGTTTATACAATGTCTTAGCATAATCAATCACATAATTATTTTGAGAGCAAAGACACTTTATACAGTCAAGAGCTTCTTGTTTTTCTTCAGGAGTCCCATTCAAAAACACTTCACTATTCCAAATCTTAGAAATGTTATTACTGTATATCCCAATATTCCCACCAGTAAACGCATTAGACAATCCTGTATATATAGTCTGATTGTTAAGCTCAGAAGGTAACGCTTTCTTCATGATATAATATAAAGGCACAATAGACTCCATATTCCTTTCTGCTACATCGACAATAACCTTATCAGATATAACAAGACTCTTGTCACCATCCACATCAAACTGTAATATCCTACTAATCAAATCATATGTGCTTGTATATATCGCATCAGTGCAAAACCACTTCCTGATTTCTTCTTGTTTCTCACATCCGTTGAAAGCAAGGTTCTTTCTTATAGCATGTTCTCTAAATAAATGTGGACTTCTTAAACAATCAAGCTTTTCTGATTTTCTAAATAACCAGCAAAACACTTCACCATCTGCCAACAATCCTTTTGGTTTCTCAATCCCAAGAAACCAATATTCACATGCCGCATAAAAGTCTGGAAGTAAAAATGTATACTTTCCCTTTACTTCCAATTTTCCTGATTTATATTTCTTAACCAAACTATCCTTCATATCTCTAAGTTTGTTTTTGATATACACATCATTAAGCAATTCAGGATATAAACATATAGCTTCTTGCAATGGAGTCTTATACTGGTTGTATATTGTTGCTCCAAATACATCTTTAATATTTTCAACAGAAGAGCAGAGAGTATTCAGTTTATCAATAGAAGATTGTGCAATCTTTAATATTTCTTCATCTGTAATATCTGTTAAACTCTGAAGCATCTGATAATTGATTGTTGCATTCTTAATTCTGTCTTCTTCAAGATTAGTAAACCCAGCGGTACAATTGTATTCTTTATAAAACTCTTTGTACTGTTCCCATGAGTCATAATACTTCCACATCTTAAATTGACTCTTGGTAAATATAATCTCAATATCTTCAGCAATTACATCATGTTCTTTACCATAGATATCCTTGATAACATGAGAACCATTTTTCTCATGTATAAACTTTACAAAATCAAAGCAACCAAGTAATCCTTTAATCCAAGGAAGACGAACCATTCTATTCTTACCCATTCTAGGCAACATCATTCCAGCACCATCTGTATGAGTAATAGGCACATCTCCATCCATCCTAGTAATCTCATAATTGCTGTCATTAATGAAATCATATGTACCAAATACATTTGTTTCGAAATCATCAATTACAATGCTTTTATCAATATTGAATTCTTTCCATAAATCAGTAGCAGAGTTGGCAAGTGCCATATATGCCAGATGCTTATTAGGATTGTTTCCACCTTTTTCATTTATCTTATCTATGGTAAGTCCACACATAATAGATTTCTCATATTTGTTCCAGACAGACTCTTTTATGAATACACATTTCTTTGTCCTTATCTGTCCAGCAGAAGATGTAAAGTAAATATACTTTTCACCTTTATATTTGAAACCATAATAGATGATATCTTTAATAACATCAAAGTAGTAAACCTGAACAACCATAAAGTCTTCTGATAAATTATCAGGCAATGCACCAATCATGCGAGTGAAAGACGAATCAAAAACAGAAATGATATTTGAATCATCAGGTTCTACAACTTCTCCATTACCGTTTATAAAACGAAGCTCCCTAATATGATGCTTACCATTAGAACTAATATTAGACTCAACTTTGTTTTCTAGAAGACTAAGTATTCTTTGTTTCGTTTCTTTAGCCTTGCCACCCTTATACTTGTACAACTTAGACAAAGAGTAAAAATCGCATAAGTCTTTTAACTCAGTCCCATCTCCAGTAATATAATTGATATTTTCAAAATCACCCTTTTGAGCTTTATCAATATCTTCGTCTGAGAACCCAATCATTTTTAAAACTTCTCTAAAAAGTTTTATCTCTTGCTTCAGAGCATTACGCTCCATTCTTACTCTGTGATTTAACCTATGAAGATAAGATTCTTTATTACTGTAAAAATTACCAGTATCAACAGAGTAGATTTGAATTTGTTTATCAAGTGCCATATTAATTACACCTTTCCTGTGAGTGTCTATATGTATTAGATACAAATTTTAAAATAGTATTTTCTCATCATAGACTTCTTCTTCATCACATAATTCAAAGAACTCCAAGAGAAACGTGCTAAATTCATCACATACGACAGAACAAAGATTTGAACGTAATGTTCGTGTATCCTTTGGAGGATAGAAATCTTTTTCTGTCAGTACTGATGGTAAAGTAGATTTTTCATTGTCCATCAGATACCTTCTTTCATATAAGATTTCATCCTGTTCAATTTCTTTTCTACTTCGTACATGTAGTAGTCTTTGCCTGACGTAATCAGATAACTACCTTCCCTTTTATATGTATTAGCAAAAACAGTATGGTCAGTTCTATACTTGTCTTTATAATGAATAGTTGGTAGCTTTCTGATATATATTAATTGTAAATCATCAGATAAAATATTCAATACCAGTGATAAAGTTTTTACACTGATACCTAAATCTTCAGCCATTTTAAAATAGAAGTTATTATACGCTTCTGGATTAGAAGTAGCTCCATCTTTAAATTGGCTATAAGATATATTCAATACAGACCTTCTGTAAATCATCATTCTTAGATAAGCGAACACAAGTAGGATAGTAGCATTGTTCAGATATTTATTATCCAAAGTAATCTGGTAAGACATTATCTTCTTTATCTCATCCACCCAAAGAAGAGCAAATCTTTTAGATGGATTATTCATTTCATCCTGTATCGTATCCTCATTGAAGAGAGCAGTGTACATATATGAATGTTTATTCTTCTCATCGTCAGGATTGTCACATGATATAATGTTAATCTGCTTCATAGCATCAATAAGAGCAAAAAACTTATCATTGATTTTTCCATCATGTTTATTTGGAGTAAAGCCACACCAAGAGACAAGATGATTGATTGTAAAGCTTAGTTCATTATCCTTACCATGTTTGAGAGCAAAATAGATATATGCTACCACACGTTTTGTATCCAACTCATTATTCATTATGATAGAAGCTGGCACTGAAATATATCTGCTGGCTATACCAGTCAATTTATCATAGTCTTGGTTCATTCATGCACTAGCCCTCCTATCATAATAGTAATTGTAATTTTTGAGTTGTTAACAACAAAGATTTCATCATGGTACATAAATCGTGTACCAAGGTAACCAAAACCATCAAATCTTGGTACATAAATCGTGTACTTTTTTTCGCCGCTAACAATAATATATATACAGGGACAAAGATATAGTTGTCTGCTTCGCAGACTCAGCCCTCGGAAAGTACAAAATTTGGAAACCAGTACTGTGTAAACCAGACCTGTTGCTCTTAGGATTCTTGGCTAACAAGTTCTTTTGGCTTGCAAGTTATATGGTGACTTCAGACGGTATATTCCTTAGACAGTTTCTTTTAGGTATTAAATATGTTGTTACCAATGTATTTAATACCATTAATCCCTGTATTAAACAAGTGTCTATATTGACTTGTAACCATCATATCATTCACTTACCTATTTGTCAAGTTGTTTATTTTGGATAGATGCTTTCATATGACCTGTATTTAAGTTCAGGAAAAACCATTATGACGGTCAGATTACCTATATTTAAAGAAGTCTAATTCCGTTTTAATATTCTATGACTAAAAATTTTAAAAAATTTATTATAAAACTTCTTGCAATGTAGGTCATGTTTTCAAGGTTGTTTAATTGTATGCTACCGAATCTTTTTCCGAATTTGAAAAAATATAGAATATGTAGGTTTAGTGTAGATATAAATGTAGATACGAAAGACATTATGAGACATTGTGATTTGTGTAATGTTCTAGTAATGTTTTAGAATGTCTTAGTAATGTTGGAGTATTGAATTGAAGTTTGTTTGAAGTTGAGTTGAATAGAAGTTATATAGAAGTAGGAGAATAAAAGAGAAGTGGAGAAGAAGAGATAAAGAGATTTGGTAGAGATAAGGCAGAGAGAATGTAGATGAAAGACATAAGAATAAGGTAAGAAGATGGGAGAGAGGATAAGAGAGAACTGGAGAGATGTGTTTAGATGTATTTAGATATATTTAAAATTTTAAGGTGTTTAGGTTGTTTGAGGTTATGTGATGTTTAGTTGGGAAGGATTGAGAAAGGGTATGGTTTAAAATTGGGTGTAGGATTAGATGAATCCCCTAGTCCAAAACCCTCGGCAAATTGCACAAAAATATATGTAAAATACC
>AUXO013207316.1_pt1 | contig 17360 bp, 10 predicted proteins | sample 768731 | NCBI WGS metagenome assembly AUXO01 (sample SAMN02715735, study PRJNA202380) | gut metagenome | biome: sheep rumen | host: Ovis aries | place: New Zealand: Palmerston North
CTTTTGGAGTATAGGCGCTCATCATGTTGAACAGCGGAGTGAGCTTCTTCTGAAGAGCGATTGTCCTGTTCTTGGGAAATTTTTCAAAGAGTTCAAGCAGGGAAAAGCTCTGCGTATCGTCGCCCACCATGTTGTTGATAAAGTCGGAAAGCTCATTAAGCTGATTATCGGTGAGATCATTAACTGCCGCACAAATGATATTCAATATATAGCTGACTTTTGCATTCTTACCTTTAAAGCCAGATACGTTGAATATATCGAACGGCAAGCCTTCTGTCTTGAGATCGAACAGATCATATTTGTCAGTAGGACAGCCCATATCATTGAGAGAATCCTCGGTTATGGGTCCCTTGATATTGATGAAAATGAACTTTGAACGTAAGCGGAGGAAGCATTCACCGTTGCGGTAAGCGCCTCTGTTTTTACCCATTCCCGACATTCCGCAGATATTGATGTGCGGATTTGGCAATCCTATACCGTCAAGAACGATACCGGCGCAGCGTCCTCTGAACCATACCAGCGGTATGAAGTTTTCAGGGACTTCTTCCGGCAGCATAAAGAACTCAATATTGTCAATATATCTGATTATCCGCAATATATCGTCTCCGAGCTCCGAAAGATAGATGCTGTAAAATGCAAGACGCCTGCCTGATATAGTGATCTGCCTTGCACCATTGTCCGTGCAGTAAATACTTTTGCATGCCTTAAGGATTGCTGCCAACTCATCACCATCTTTAACCGTAGGGATCATTTGAGCAATCATATCCAAAGCTTCCTTTGGAAAATTCAGGAATCCTTTTTTTCTGTCAAGGATAAGAACTATACCATCTTCAGAATAGCTCTTGTGCGCATCTTTCAGCTCCATGATTATAAACTTTCCATTACAAAGCAGATTATATGTAACATCTATAAACTGATCTCTGACGATATAGTCAGGAGCACTTGTCTCTGCTTCACCCTTTGTTAAGAGAATTCTTATCTTCTCAAACACATCATCAGTGATGAGCTCAGTGCCAAAACATTCTCTGACTACTGCTCTGACAGAGAGGAACATGATATATAGTCCCTGATACTGAAACGGAATTCCCGTATCAGGTTCCGATTTAAAACTATCAATAGTACGTTTTACTATCCCTTCAACCTTATTGAAATTTTTTTCAATATACTCTATCAAAGCTGCAATGAGTTCAAGGCTCAACGATCTAAGCATCTTCAAGTCAATATTTACAGGAATATCCGTACAGTCAATGTTGAAAATAAATTCTTCAGAAACTGCCGCCGGCACAAAACGTCCTATTATGGAAATAAGACATCTTGCAACACTATCACCCGTTACAGCCCCTATCGCAGCATTACGTGCCTCGCGCACCTGCTTGTTATTTGATTTAGCTTCAGCTGCTGTCAAAGGGCCTAAGAAAACAGGTATTCCATCCTGACAGGCTTTGATCTCTTTGATTATATCGCCTCTATATGAATCTAGCGGAATAATATTATAGGCCTCCAAATCGCTGTCTTTGAGTATAGCCGAGGCAACATCAATCTGCCTAGTATTACCTATCTTAACAAAAGGCATAATATGTGATGAGTTTCCATGTCTTTCATGAAGTAGTTGAAGCGGGCCTGCCATCTTTAACATCAACAAAGATGTAAGCTTTTCATTTGATGCGAGAATCTGTTTCAGTAGTGTAAGTACTTCAGGGACAGATCTGTCTGTTTTGCCCACAAACCTGCGTGATATCGCAAGCGGAAGATTATTCTTTCCAAGGTCAATATAGCTTGCACAGTTCAGAAACTTCCAGCCCGAGGAGTTTTGCTCCCAGCCCGGTTTATCAGGAATGACTATTTTCTGATTATTGCTTGCCAGTCTATAGACAATACTTCGATAGAACTGACTACATTCTGTTTCTCTTCCAACCTTAACACCTTCAGGGAATATCTTTAAGCAAAACTTATTGCTTTCAATCTCTGATTTTTCAAAAACATCTACCGTGATATCAGAATTTGACTTTGTTTTATAATTCACACAGTAGTAATCTTTTTTTGGCATATCCTCTCGATTGATTTTATATGCATTTATAAAAAAGATTGATTCACATATAGGTATACCTTTAGCTTTTATTTCTGTTCTGATTTTTGCCTTGCCATCAAAGCCAGCTTCCTGTTTTTCAGTCGTCTTTTTACTAAGGCGCTTCCAAACCTGTTCCTCCTCAAAATACATATGTATATACTCTTCAGTCTCAAACTCATCGTAAGCCTTAAATCCTGTAACATACCCGTTATTAAAGTTTACACTCTGACCGTAAGAAACTTTAGAATCAACATTTGCATATGGACCTTGATTTGTTGCATTATCAGTGTACCCTGGACCAAATCCTGCATTCAACTCATCTCTGGTAGGATATAAGGCTAATCTGACAGGGCTATCACAAGCCCAATCGCTACCATCGTTGTTAAATACATTATTTGAACTAGGATTTGAGCCACAAAGGCTGGTACCGTATGTTCCATACTGAGTAACATTACTGAGATATCCTGTATTTTGACCAAAGGGCATATTACCATTCCAATTGCCGCCGTCGCGGCCATATCCATTATTAATCATAATTTCCTCCATATAATTATTACAGTGGGGGCAGCTGCCCCCACTTAATATGTCTTTAATTTTCCAATAATTTCACTGCCTCAAGTGTGCCTTTCAAGCTCTCCCTGCTATAATACGTCAAGGTTGTTGCGCTGCTGCTGTGTCCGAGCAGTTTTGCTACCGCTACAGGGCTTGCGCCGTGACGGATAAGCGTAGAGCTTGTATATCTGCGAAGTGCGTGCGGAGTGACCTCCTTTGGAAGTCCTGCCTTCTTTACACAATTTGAAAAGTCCGCTCGAAATTTATCAGGTGTAATGTAACCAAAGCCCTTATCTCTAAGCGTTCCTATGATAAAAAAATCATCTGAAAACTGAACTCCGAGCTCTCCAGCTATTCTCAACTGCGCTGCTTTAAGCTTATCAAGCTCAGTCAGAACCCTCGATATTATCGGTACCTGACGAATTGAACTGTCTGTTTTCGTTTCAGATACTGCGATTTCAGTCTTTCTTCCGCTCTTTTTTTCAGCGGTAGCATCAAAGAGGTATTTACGCTTCAGCGCTTTAGTGATGCTAAGCACAGGAATATCGTCAACATCTATAAGGTCTGTCCACTGGAGAGCGAGCAGTTCTCCGATACGCAGTCCAAGACCAAGGATAGCTATTGCTGTCCTCATGGTCTGATCCTCAGCAACTTCTATCAGTCTTGAATACTCTTCCTCGCTGATGAGTGGGCGTTCGTTTGCCTTTATTTTCGGCAAACGAACTCCTTCACACGGGTTGAACGAAACAAGTCTGTTCCTGACAGCCTGTGCAAAAACCGAATCAACGAATGCAAAAATATTTCTGATAGTCTTACCACTCAAGCCTTTGTCAACAAGAGCATTAACAAAATCCTGAAGATCGTCAGCCGCGATTCGGCTGACTTTCATTTTCCCAATACTACTGTTAGTAATGTAGTTCTCAGCATAGCCATTATAGTTCTTAAGCGTCGCCGGTCTGACATAAGGCTTCGCATAACGCTCTATGTAGCAGTCTACAATTTCATTGAGCGTAACATCGCCACCAGTCAGAGAGATGCCGTGACTTGCTTTTTCCCTCATTACTTCGAGCCTTTCATACGCCTCGTTTTTCGTCGGTGCATATTCAAACTTCCGCTTACCTTTGATCATAAGAGATGCCTGAAACATACCATCCTTACGCTCAGAAACAGAGCCTTCGCCATTACGGCGACGGCCGTACTTTTTCTTCAGTCTCTTATTTGCCATTATTACTCACCTGCTTAGCTGATATCTCTGTCTGCTCCTGTATAAAAGCGTCAATTGCGCTCTCTGGGATCAGGTAGCGGCTTCCGTTTTTGAAGTAGCTGATCTTTCCCTCAGCAAGAAGCTGATAGAACTTCGTTCTGCCTATACCGAGTAATTTCCACGACTCGCGTGGTGTTAAAACTTTTGTATCCATCATTATTCTCCTTAAGATACTAGAGACGTTCCCGGGAACGATATGTTGTGGACAGCAGCACTGGCCAAGTGCTACTGGACTTAAAATATAAGGTTATTTTCTCCATTATTACTTACATCGACTTGATTGATTTCCCCAAGGCAATGTGATATAATGGTTATAGGAAATACCTTATGCTACCATTATCAGGTAACATCGGTAACATGTAAAGTAACAGAGGTAACAGATTAAGGGGGAAGATAATATGTGCAAACTATGCGGCGGAACTTTTTTAGTGTTACTCTTGCATTCAAGTAAAATAGGAATTAAAGAAACAGCTTTTTTGAGCGATATTTTGAAAGTCATAAAACCTGATATATACATTGACAATAACTCTTTAAAAGAACAAACAAAAAAGTTCAAAATATGTAAAGAGCACTCAAGCCTTGCAACACCTTTTGAAGACGCTTCAATACAAATAAAACTTGCTAATGAAATAAATAATAACTATAACGAATTGCTTAAAAGGTCTTCTGAATTTATTAATAATTCTATAGATACTGATCCACAAACAAACAAAGACGAAGTCTTAGTAAAAGCTTTGCTTGAAGTAATTGAAAAAGATAACAGTATCCCAAACCAACAAAAATTCTATATTCTCCCTAACGGAAAATCTGTAAAAAAAAGTATACTTCTTTCAATGACCAAATTCTATCTTCCGTCTTTTCTTCTTGGAATACTCTATTACGTTATACTGAATATAAAAGACAACAAAGAAGGTGCCGAGACATATAACGAATGGTGCCCTAAGCCAAAATCTGGAACTCAGCGCAAGTATATTGCAAATATAGGCGAAACCAGCACTAAACAAATATCTCTTCTCAATTCACCTGATGAATATAGTTATCATGAATTATTGAAATTCACTGATGAAGCTATCACGGTTTTTGTAAAAAAAATCCCCTTTAATGATGACTATGACATTGCAACTACTCCTATTATATTTTCCGATAATATTTACAGCTGTAAAAAGGATGATTACCTTGAATTCCTTATTAACTCTCATGATTATCATTATATTACTTCTTTCATCAATGATTTCAACAAATTAATTTCATATCTTTCGAAATATCAAAATAGCAACAATAAAGAAGAAATTAACCTATTAGGATATGCTAAGAAAGATTTTTTTCGTATATGGTTTACTTTCTTTACAAAATTTGATAACAACTCAGTACATAAATGGTTTAAGAATACACTTGATAAAATTGAAAAAAGCAAAATAATAGATATTTATAATGTTACAATTATCCCTACATCTATCACCCTAGATCTTAAAAATGTTTTTTTGGATCCAAAACATCCAACACCAAAAACACACTATAAATATCTGAAAAACGTGGAAAAAGATCAAAAGTCCAAAAACGATAAGTAATTCATAGATAATACCTGAATACATAAAGAGATGGCAGCCCATGAAGGGCTGCCATCTCTTTATGTATCATATTGAAGTATTTAATCAGAATTCATTTTCGCAACTCTATTTTTTGGTATTCAAAACAATCAGAAAACATTAAATACTGATCATATTTTAAATATAAAGCTTTTTCCTCATCAATTAATCCTACAGGAATAAGCTTCTCTTTACCTTTTTTCATAACCGGTATGTACACTTGTTCAGCATGGTTTGAAGTATAGTCTTTTAGGCGATTGGGATAAGTGATAAGGTTATAATCTCCACTCCTTATCCCATGTACTTTGATACTAATTATCACATGATTTTTATTATTTCTATTTTTCGTCAGCGGATTATCTGTATTTCTGATTACATTTTCAACCTTAATATCAGATACAGGCTTGTGAATCTGAACATCAACTGCTGTTTCCTCAGTTCTGACTTCATATCTCTTTTCTGGAAGTCCGTAAACATTCACGCTTTGGTGGCTTGTTGAAAAAGCGTTGTTTTCAAGATAATGCTCATCATTAAACATCAACTTTTCCAAATCAGGAGACATAAATTCAGCCCATGAATTTGATGAGCGGATAAGGCTTTCAACTCGTTTCACAAGTCTGAGATTATTTATTTTCTCTGTATTATCATCTGGCATAACGATAAATAGATAATCTCTCGAACGACTTATAGAAACATTGATAATATTGCGTTTGTTTAAAAACATTTCATTCGAAGAAGAAATTGACGGTGGTGTATTGAATACCGCAAATATTATATCGCACTCATCGCCTTGAAAACCATGTATAGTACCTACTTGAACATCAATTCCAGGCGGTGTTTTCTCAGAAGCTAAAAGCTTATCTATCATATCTGCCTGTGCTCTGTAAGGAGCGATAATTCCAATATTGACTTTAAGTTCAGGCTTCTTTTTATGAATTACATTTGATAAGAAAAGAATATATTCAAATGTAAATAAGGCTGAATACACCTGATATGAACTACTGTGTGCCAAGCGCTTGCATCTGTAAATACTCTCATATTTGCTTACAGGAAATTTTATTATATTTAGCGTTTTTATACCGTAATCTTGTTCCAGATCAAGTTTTTTCTGACTTTCTTTATTTCTGTGATGCTCAAGAATACCGCCATATGCAAACTCACTAAAAATTCTTCCTATATCCGGTACGCTTCGATACTGAGTTGTCAGTAATTCAACAGGATAGTTGTGAGGCTCCGTAGTAGGATTTACAAAGGAATTCAACTTTACAAGAGTATAGATGTTTTCATTCTGCCATAAGCTAACAGAGGCAATGGGTTCAATCTGAAATGGATCTCCTGCAATTATAAATTGTCTCGGTGTTTTCTTATACAAAGGATATATAATATTTGCAATCGGTATCATTGAAGCTTCATCTATAATTATAAAGTCCCAATTGATGGAATTTAAATATATTCTTGCTCCCTGTGGCATAAAAAAATCATAAGGGAAACGTGCAATTGTTGTAACGGTTACGTTTTTAGCTAACGTCCTAATATCAAATATCTTATCCTTAAAGACAGGGCTTTGTTCAATAAACTCATCACTGGTTCCTCCAAAACGAACTAACCATTTTTCATAAGATTTATTATTACCTGAAATCTCCATTATTCTTCTGACTAATACGTCGGCTGATTTATTGGTAGGAGTAAGAACGAGAACCTTACAGTTCTGATTATTCTGCATCATTGGAATCAGGACTTTATTAGCAAGATAAGTTGTTTTACCTGTTCCGGGAGGTCCGAATACGAATTTAATATTCTCGCATAGGTTATCCTTCATGTTGAAATCAGCATCATATCCGTTTTCATTTCCTAATTCCTTAAATTGCTTTCTAAGTTCTTCTAATAGGAAAACAGGACTTTTAGCGTCAATAGTCACAGATGTAACTGCATTCAAATCTACTCCTTCAATATCAGCTCCATTTTTCAGTTTAACTCTTAGCGTATATGATTTTATATTTGCAACCTCTATCGCCACTGTTTTTGTCTGGTCACCCATATGAAGTACCATAGGAATATCAGCCAGATCTTCCATAAACTGAGGAATATAACGACTTGGATACTTTAATACCAGTGTTCTCTTGGTATCAGGTTCTCTCTCGACTTTTGCAAAACTAATTGACACTTCACGACTGTTAGCGTTTTCTTCACCACTGTTAATGCTCTCCATCTCCAAAAGTGTTGTAAACCATTCATAGGTGTATTTCTCTGCAGCTACAACTCGTTTCTGCAGCCCTTCAAAATATGCAATCTTATCGATCTCAGCAGCACTTTTTTCTTTTGCTTTTTCTATACGCTTACTATAATCAATCGGTGCAGGAGTATATTCATCAGCATCAAGTTCTTCGTCTTCATCATACACCTGATTTGAATTAATAGGAGATGTCGGCTTTTCTTTTGTACGCTTTACAATGTCATTGACAACGCGGGAAGTTGCCGGATCAAGACGCTTTTTCTGTGACAGTATATCATCTTCATCGTCATCTTTGTCTTCATCTTCATATATATCGCTGTCTTCAATTTTTTCTGGTAACGGTTCATCATTATCTAAGCCATTGTAATCATCTTCATGTTGATAATTCTGATGGGATTGATGAGAAATCTGTTCTTTTTCCCTTGTCGCATCTTCCTTCTGACGTTTAAGTTCTGCAAGTTCCTGGATTTCCTCAAGGCTTAACCCCATTGCTTCTATTTTATCAGCAAATTCAATCTTTTCTCTTTGTTCATCAGTAAGATTACTTTCTTCATCGTTTTTTAATGTTTCAGCAACAACAGGCTCGCCAATATTCAAATATTCAGTAATTAAACTAATTGCCCCCTCAAGCTCAGTATCATACTTTTCTGATAAAGTACTTGTATCTAAATCATTGGCAGTAACAAATTCTCCATCAGTATTCATTAACCAGGCTTTTGAACGTAAAGAATATATAGTTGATGAATCAGCTCTATTTATTGTCCACCTATACCTTCTATCTTGTCTTGATCTAAGTTGCTTGTATCTGACTTGATACAAAGTATTATTACTATAAAAATGGCACAATTGCTTCCATAAAAAACGAGACATAGTTATATCTTTATGTGAAGCAACAGAATTTATAATTTCCTTAAGACCATCTATAATCTTTTCTGTTTCCCCGCTACAATCTCTAATATAATTATTAGGACTATCAAGAACAGCAGGACTGTCTTTGGCACCAAGTTCTATCAGGAATTGAATCAATTGTTTTTCTTGTGTTTCACCAACTATTTTTTTATACTCATCAAGTGCCACAAATTTAGTTGACTTGGAACAACTAAAATAGAATTTCAATTCCATTGTAGGGATATATAATTCACTTGCTTTTTCCCTAAAAACCGCACCATTTTCGTTATAGAATTTCAAAAACCGATGCATCTTGATCATATCAATGAACTCATCTACTTCGTCGCGTGAACATTTGCAGTAATAGTTAAAGAACATTTTGAAGTGCGGGTCTGTATCTATATTCCCACCATTTTTATACATAGGAAGAATTATATTGTAGATTTGGTCTCTAAGCGATGGCTGCTTTATTCCTAAGTCAGTAATAAAATTTCTGGTATCTGGGTTTTCGAGTAAGGCTTGGTGTACTACTTTGTATTTGTCTATATTTTCCACTGGCAAAAATAGTATAAGTTGATTTCTATTATCATATGCGGCTGAAGCTTTACCATTCTGATCAAGGAAAACAGGCTTTTTCCTAACAAATTCCGTTCTGTGTTTGGTTTCAGAAAGCCATTTATAGAAAGTATTCAGCCATTCTATAGTCTGCGATTCTATAAAGTGTTCATCTATTCCCTTAACAGATTCAAACGTCTGAAAAAAATTAAATGCTCTGGAACGTCCATTTATGATAACATCTTCGGAAAGATTTGTCTTCACCAGATCATCTATATATGTAAACAAAGCTCTGTTATTACGCTGAACTTCGTCTCTTGAAATGGAAGTAAACACCCATTTTGCATCCTTGTTATCAACAATTTCAGCAAGTTGCTCATTAGAAAAAAGCTGTGTTAGCTGAGTTACTGATGCCCAATACGCATTATTTTTTTCAGCATATCCATCATTTGAAGGAAGAAAACTACCACTTGAAAGAAAAAGTTTTATCGCATCATAAAACGCTTTAAATGATACTTTTCTTTTATCAAACGGATTGCTAAATATATCTGGATCATACGGTATTATATCAACAATTGAGTCATCTATCAGACGTACCGGTTCATTTATACTGATTAACTTCAGATATTTGATTGAATCGGCAGCTAGATTAGCAAGAGCCTGAATGAGAATATCGTTATATTCTACACCTGCTTTTATCCCTTCACGACTATCAGTCAAAAGAAAAGCTCCATGAATAATGAAATTAAGACCTGTAACCTCCTTGGTTGGGAAAAAACAAAATGCGGGTTCTGAAACTGGGCGTAAATGTCCAGTTTCATCAGTAAAGAAACCTACAGAATAACCTCTTCCGTTCTTGTCTTTTCGAGAAAACAGCCAAAGATTATCCTCGAAAAGATCTTCTCCATTATTATGAATAAGCGAAATATATTCTGCTTGTGTATCATCAAATGGAATAGTCTTCTTAATACTTTTTTTGTATAATCCCAAAATATCAGAAAATTCAAATTTTATTTCTTTTAGATATGAAAGGAACAACAATGGATATGAAAGGTTGAGAAGCTTATCTGAAATGTCTCTGAATGCTTCTGCTTCACTTTTTTCATTATGATCAAAAGGAAAAACAAAGAGAGTTTCATTTTCTCTTCTCTCAGGGAAATCCTCTTCAAGTTTTACAGGTACAATAAATCGCTCAATCTTGAATTTAAAGTTAGGATCATAAATGTGCGGTGTAGCTGTATATTGAAAAACTGCTTTAAAGCCAACTCCAAATTTTCCGATAGAAGCTTCTGTCTTATTTGAATTTGCTATTGAAGTAATAGCATTTATATCTCCAAGGCTGCCATTCTCTACATCAAAATCTTCAGTAGCTGGATCTGATACCGAGAAGAATCTTTCTCCGTTATGAGCAAATATAAGGCGTGAAGACTCTAAAATAAATCGAACATATGTAGCTTTAGCATCGTCCGCATTCTGAAGTAGCTCATATATAAAGTGAGCCTGATCTGAATATTTATCAACGACGCTTTTTTTGACACCACGCATAGACGGTTTTTCAAGTGTTTTTGCACTATCTGCCCTATCATTTGATAATGCCTCAAAAAATCTCTTGTCCTGTTCCTTCATATGCTGCACCTCGCCCATTTAGATATCCAACAATTATTACTAACATATCGCGAATTGTTGTATTATAATTATACTATTTACCGCCACAGATTTAAAGGTGCTTTGTGTTAAATGATTATTATATTTAATTTTTATCCTAGGTGATATCGTCATGTAATAAAATAAACAGTTAAATATTACAGATTAAAAAACTAATAAAATAAATATTACTCTCTTTGACAGCTATTGAGTTGCAAAAACGTCACTATTCTAAACGATAATCAAGCAGAACCACATAATACTAACTGAAAGGCAGCCCCATTGGGCTGCCATTTCTTTATATATCATACTTCAAAATATGTTTTATTATAATATCAACACCGCCTTGTGAACTCAGCTTCTCGCCGAGTTCAGACGCCTTTCTTCGCATATTCTCTGAAGCAATAACTTTTTCAGTCTTACTGCGAATGATATCAGCTTTGAACTGCCTGTGAGGAATAATGATACCTGCTTTGTTTTTCGCAACAGATACCGCATTGTATCTTCGTTCAAAGACCTTACCTGGAACTATCATCTGCGGAACTCCGTGAAGGAGACCGTCGACTACGCTGTTCTGACCACCGTGGTTTATAAATAAAACTGCCTCGTCAAGAAGCTCATTAAAGTCCCAGCGCGGAGCTATATGAATATTGCCTTTATTCTTTGCTTCAAGATATTTTGAAGCTATATACACTTCATACTCAGAACCGCTGAAAGCATTGCCTATCTCCTTCTCAGTCATAGCTGCGGAGACTGTTCCGTTCCCCATATATACTACTATCTTGTTTCTGAGCCGTTCAGATGTACTTGCCTTTTTCAGCGCACCACAGAAAGTAACATTTTCTTTTTCAATAGGCTCCAGCTCATATATACTCGGACAAAAGCACTCATCAGCCCAGTCAAAAAGATCCAGCACAGAATTTACCTGCGGCAGACCTTTCTCCTGCAAATACCTGTTCAAGTCCTTTGCAAGCTTCGGAGCGTTGGCGTATTCTGGCTGAGTAGGATAGCTGACAGTTACAAACAGCTTCTTCTTTTCAAGCTTAGCTGCTATCATAGCAGGTAAACTGAATTCGGAATAAACTATATCAGGCTTGAAGCTCCTTATAGCTCTGCGAACACTGTCAACACTTTTCACAAGATAACTGTAAACTGAATTTCCCGTGAACCAAAGAACTTCATCAAAGCTCTTTACTGTTTTTCTTGATGTTATCCCGAGTTTCTGCGCCACAGGGAATACCTTTGAAGCTATAATTTCTGGCATTCCAAGAGGAGCTGGAACATCAAGGAAATAATTCTTTATACCATTTATTTCAAAATAATTGATATCTTCTGCTATACAGGTTGCAACATCTATCCCTGCAGCAGCCGCACTTTCAGCAAGTAGCTTACATCGTGAGAACGGTCCTGATGTTTCTGCCATAGCTGCCATAGGTACTATAAGTAGTCTCATAATTTTTCTCTTTCTTATTGTGTTTTCACTTAGGTTCTTTTCCGATAAGCTTTATTATCTCAGCTTCATCAGCATCAGGATATAGCTGCTGTACTCGCTCCACTATACGCTTCCATGACTCATGAGGTGATTCATCATATGCGAAAGTAACCGTATCATATCCCCATATAGCTTCTGGCGGCAGCAAAATCGAAACAGGCATACCGTACTCCGCACCTTTTTTATTTCTGCGCCTGTGGAAGTCAGCAGTAACAAGGTATGTTTTCATCATAAGGTCTGTCGTGATGCCTTGAAAGTTCTTCTCTCCATCCTTGCCGAAGCCTGCCAGATGCTTCAACTCTGTTGAAAGTATCTGCTTATTTGTCCAGATAATATCGCCGTCGCTGTCTGTCTCAGTAAGAACGTCCATTATAAGCTTCTCACGGCGATTGACCTTGCTGTCCTCCCACGCGGAATCGAAGTCGTAGCCGTCACGCCTGTAATTTGCAAAATACGGCAGCCATTCCAGACTAATAAAACCAGCCTTCTTATCAAAAAATTTGCCATAAGCCACTTCATGTCCTGCCGCTATTATCTCACGCCATTCCCACGGATCCTGCTCCCTGTCACCAGTCCACCAGTAGTCAGGTGAAACGTGCTCCTCTACAGAGAAACCTTTGACTCCATTTCCGAAAAGCGGCAGAAATCCCACTTCATTTATCCAATTTACCAACTCTTTCGGACTGCGTATCCTGTATGGATCGTCCCACGCAAGTCCGTGTATTATCCATTCACCATTCTCTACTAACATAACCTGCTCCTGCTTTTTTCTTAATTATATCATACCTCAAAGGCATTTACAACTCATGTGAAAAATGTTATAATTGATACATTAGCTACCTGATGATTAGATATTTTTTAATCAGATCTCAAGGAGGATTTCGCATGAAGTATTTTTCTAATGTTATGTCCCGTATCACCGCTGCTGCAACAGCTTTTGTTTTAATTACAGGAACAGCATCTTGCGCAAATAATAACGATAACAATATCGAGTTCAAAAGCCAACCGTACTATATGAGTAATGCCAAGGATTACAAGCAGGTATATACAATATTAAAAGAATCTGCTCAAAAACAGGATTTTGAACGTATAAGAAGAAACACAGATTATGACGATGATGATATAGATATTGTATACGAAGCCGAACACTCAGATTTATCAGATGACGAAGATGCAGGCTCTGAAGAATACAGTTATTTATCCGGTGCCAGTTACAGTTCACCAATGGGTGTCCCTTTCACTGACAGCATCCTTCCATTGGATCCCGCTAAAAAGACAGATCCGGGTAACAACTATCAGGAAAATGATGTTTTCAGTTACGATATTATCAAAACAGACGGCAAACATATCTGCTATCTGGATGATTACTATGATGAAAAGAAAAATAAGCATTCCTTTCTGCGTGTGATCGACGTTGAAAACGGAAAATTTCTCGGATATAGAGAAGTAGACTTAAAAAAGGATATCTGCGATGATGATGACAATAAAAGTATCGATGCTTGGCAAATGTTCATATACAATAATATGATAGCTGTAATTGGTTCAGTCTCTATTGGAAATTCTTACGTCAATGATGAACACTTCTCTTTTGTTGCTTTTTATACCACCGATGATACTCCCAAGCTGATAGATGTATACAAACAGTCGGGATACAGCGGCTATCCAAGAATAACCACCGATGGATATTTGATCATTCCGACATCATATTCAAGCCTTAAATACACTGACATTGAAAGCAGTAAGGACATCGGGAATTATATCCCGTACTATGGTCTTAACGGTGATTACTCCCCTGTCCGCCCCGAGGATATACTGCTTCCTGAAGAGATAACCGCAAGCGAAAAACTAAAATACTGGATCATAGGCAGCATAGATCTCAACAATACAGGCTCACCGAAAATCTGTGATATTAAAGCTCTTGCAGGCTGTTCATGGTGTGATTACATTTCCGAAGAAAACATCTATGCCAAATCATATAGTTGGGATAAAGGCGGCAAAACAGATCTGACACGCATATCATTCAAAAATGGCATTATTGCACCTGCGGCAGGATGCACCATAGATGGCTCAGTAAACCACTCAGGCTTCTTTTACGAAACAAACGGATATTTATGTATTGCAGCAAACTATGCGGAGTACGACAAGGTCTTCCACAAATACAGCGACAATGAAGAGATAAAAGAATATTTATACGACAGATTAGAAGGAAGCGGCGACGATGGTTTCTACACTTATAAAGGAAAGAATAAATCTGCCAGATTCCATATTCTCGACATGGATATGAACATAGTCGGAAGTATTAACAATATTGAAAATGAGGAAAGCATATATAACGTAGATTTCGTTAATGATATGGCTTTAGTCTCTCCTTCACACAGGCAGGATAAGATCTATGCAATTGACTTAAGATCTCCGGAAAATCCTACTGTTCTTGACAATTTAAAGATCAAAGGCTACAGCTCATATATGCAGTCATGGGACGAAAACTCAATAATTTGTCTCGGTGAAAGTACAAACAAAGACAATTACGTTATAGGTGTAAGGCTTACAATGTTCGACAGTTCTGACCAGAAAGAACTAAAAACTGCCGACATATGCAAATGGGATGACCAGAGAATCGATGCTTCGACCTGGGATCCAAATAAAGAAAATCCCGAGGAGATCTATTCAACTTCCCACTTATCACCTCTTATTATAGCTCCGGAAAAGAATATCATATGCATACCTCTTACTCATGAATACTATCTTTCCACCGAAAACCTTATCGCTTACAAAGCCAACATGAATGAATATGTATTTTATAGTTTTGAAAATGGAAAATTCGTACAGAAAGGCGATATTAAGTCACCTAAAGAAGATCTGAGAGATCTAGGTAAAAATCCCAGATATGACAGAGCTTTATATATCGGCGACTACATTTATATGCTCTCAAACAAAAAAATAATTGCCGCAGATCTAAACACGATCAAAATAACAGACGAACTCAATTTCTGATATAACCATCAAGCCCCACAAATGTGGGGCTTTCATTTTGTGTACAGTTTGGGTATATAGTCAGGAATTGGCTTTATTAGTCCCATATCCCATGTTCAATGATCAGTATCGTATTATCAGAAAACAGACAGACACATATGATCTCCGCTGTAACAACCACCGAGTTCAATATTTTCTGAATTTCTAATGATATCGCATACTATATCTTTCATGTCAGTGGTGTCCTCTGAAGGCGTATACGCTGAGATTGATTTTTATGTCTGCCTATGATATAATGGAAAAATGAGAATATAATATTGCTAAAAAGGAGGTCGCGCTATGAGCAGAAGCTATAAAAAGAATCCTGTTATAAAGGATAATAATAAAGATTCAAAATTGGCAAAACAGCACGCAAACCGACTGTTCCGCCGCTGCAGTTCAGAGCGCGAACTGATTGCAGGCAAATCAGGTCTGCACCGCAAATATACAGAAAGCTGGAACATACATGACTATGTAAGCCGCTGGACAAAAGCAGAAGCAGAAGCTGACTGGGAACATGAAGAATTACTTATAAAAAGCGGCAAAAGTTACGACAAAAGTATTATTTTGTGGCATCGTATCTATAGAACAAAAGAACGCTTCATGAACTACTGGGCAAAATGCGCGAAACGCAAATAGAGGATAAAATAAATGGATAATTTTTATGAAAAGATAAATGAAGAATGTGGTGTCAGATTACCGTTCTCAGCTGAACAGGACTGGGAGATCTGTGCAGGTGACTATAAAAATACAGCTAATTACATTGATTTTTATAACAGATATTCCGACGATATGGACATCTGGCAGAAATATCTTGCCGTAAACCTTATTGTTCAGGGCATCGAAGATCTTATGGAGCAGGGTGAAGATAAGAATATAACAAATGAATTATGGTCTGAAACAGAAAAGATCCTGCTGAAAGATAATCACAGACATACTATTTTTTCATGGTCGTGTGTCGGACAAGAACTCGATGACCGCTGGCTTATTACACCTAAAATGAGAGAGTTGTTATGACAAAGCGTAATATTCAAAGTAATAATACGACATCATCTGCTCATAATATGCCTGATATGATAAAGCGTTATTCCCTGTTCCTTGTTGGACTGTTCATCGCTTCAATGGGCGTTGCTTTCTCAGCAAAAGCAGGTCTCGGGACATCGCCTGTTGCGTCCGTGCCATATTCGTTTTCACTTGTAAGTTCGCTGTTGTCCTTTGGCGGCTGGCTGAATTTGCTTAGCGTAATACAAATAGCGATACAAGTCGTCGTACTGAAAGGCAAATGCAATTATTTCGAGATAGCGATCCAGACCGCACTTGCCTTTGTATACGGTTATCTGACCAATTTCTCTGTATGGCTGATAAAGGATATACAGGTAACAGCTTATCCTATGCAGTTCCTTTTCATGCTTCTCGGCTGTGTTATACTTGCACTGGGCATATGGATACAGCTTAAAGGTGCAGTAGCAATGCTTCCGGGTGAAGCAATGAACCGCGCTATCAGCAAGGTATTCAGTCTCAGATATGAGAATGTTAAGATTTTCTTCGATATTCTGTACATATCTATCGCAGCTGTAATATGCCTTATTTTTCTCGGCAAGCTCAAAGGAGTCCGCGAGGGCAGCATTATTGCAGCAATACTGGTCGGAAATATAATAAAGGTGTATAACCACGTTTTCAATAAAATTGCCATCAGACAATCATAAAGAAAATGCAATACACTGTCATCTGTTGATGTGATGAAAGTACATAATACCACAACTCGCCCTTCATGGGCGAGTTTCTTTTTTACAGAAAAAGCTGACAATCGGACGTGCCGCCTATAATAGCAATTTCAGAGATATAAAAAGCACCTGTCCATTTGGACAAGTGCTTAGCTCAATTATTTACATGGACGGCAGTAATGATAATCGATCATAAACTCAAATTCATACCCCTGCGGATTATTTTTGAATTCTTCTCTTTTCCGGAGATCGCCGATATAATCCTCCGCAATTCCACACTCCTGATTACGATGATCAACATAATCAAGTGATGACAAAAGATCACGCAGTTTTTCTACACGA
>AUXO015041496.1_pt1 | contig 17359 bp, 16 predicted proteins | sample 768731 | NCBI WGS metagenome assembly AUXO01 (sample SAMN02715735, study PRJNA202380) | gut metagenome | biome: sheep rumen | host: Ovis aries | place: New Zealand: Palmerston North
GTATTTAGATAAAAACATTCAATTTGCAATTAAAACACACGATAAAGTGTGGGCTTTTATAGATAAGGAAGGGAAACTTGGTTTTCTTGATAAAAGGGAATTAAAACAATACCCCAAAATCAAAACAAAGATAACATACGAAGAGTTAAAAGCCTTTATGAAGGATAATGACCGTTATGATATTTTTGCAACAGGACTAGAAGATAAAAAAGAATACAAGGAATTATTTAAAAAGGCTATGACAAATCCAGATAAGTTTGACGAATGTTATCAAATTTATGATTTCAATGTAAAATACGAATTTAATCATAGTCGTTCTATTACTGATTTATATTCAGAGGCTCGTCCATCTAAAATAAAACTAATGCTAATTTCAGAACACGTCGAAAAATATATAATTCCTGATAAGATAGATAAGTTTCATAAAATTGTATTGGATTATTATAAAAAAGACTTCAATACATTATTAGATGCAATAAAAATAATTGTTGATGTCAATTTAGGAAAATCGGACAGAAAAATAAATAAAGAATATAGACAAGAAGGTAAAGACAAAGTCTTTTCAACAGAGGCTAAGTATTTAGCAGCACAAATAGGTGAAGGATGTTTAGACTTTGCTTTTAGAAATACCAAAGGTAATGATCCTGATTTTTATAAGTTTGTCGATATTCAAAATAAATTTGAGAATAGTCAGAAGTATGATAACGACTCAGTCAATGAATGTTATAACTTCTTACTTAAAGATAAATATGGCTTCGACGAAATTTTAACATTGAATGACGCAGAACTAAGACAAGAAGTATATGAAATATTATCAGAATATAAGCCATTATCTGCAGAAGAAAAAAACATCGATAAATTAATTGAAAAAATACACGATGGCTATTCTTATAAATCTGAAAACATTTTCAAAGAAATACCTAAGGCAGGTATTATAAGAAATGCTTTCTTGACTAAACAAATAAATGAAAGATATGATCACTTAATTGAAACAAAAGACGGTCATTTATATACCGTCGATAAAAATGGTTCATTAGAAAAACAAAAATCATATAAAGTTAATGATAAGTGTTTTTATGATGTTTATGGAATTGATTTAATGCATTTTAATATGTCAGACAAGACATTAGAAAAATGTGCTAAGAGTGAAAGTTTCATAAGAATATTAGCAGATATAAAAGTATTTAGTCCTGTTGAAAGACAAGCAATCACATCTGCGATAGAAAGTGGTAATTATAGAAAAGTTGAAGATGAATTGGTTAATGCTATTGAAAGTCATAATAATACTAATTCAGAAAAAATAGATTTTAATACAGTAGAAAATATAAAAGACGCTTTACAGGATACTATGGAAGACCGTGTAGGACGTAGAAACCTTGATAAGCAAATGATAATGACTGAATTTAGAAGTTTTATTGACGCAGATGGAGTGTTTATGTATAAAGATAAACAAAGCGTCGTACAAGCCATTTTAGACCGTGATTTACCTTTAAAAACAACTAATCCAGAACAATTAATAGGTAAATATTATGACACTATTTCAAGACATAGTGATAACCCTATTAAAGAATTATACGTTTGCACACCAGAACGTAAGCCGTTCTTAGATTCACAAATAGCAAGCGAATATAAAATGATTTTAAAGACAACAGATGGAAACTTCTTTTCAATAAATAACGACAATGTTATTAGACAAGAAGATAGAAAATGTTTTGTCAATAAAAATATACTTAGTGCAAGAATTGAATTTAATAATGGTGAAAAGATATTAACAGTAAGAGAAGAACCTGTTTCTTCTGAATTTATTAAAGAAAATTATAATGATGAAGCATTTGCAGAAATTCTACCTTATGTATTAAACTGTAAATTTGGCGTCGAAGAAGAATTGCTTAAAAAATTAGACAGTAAAGACTATAAAGGTGTATTTGATTATGTAACAAAAAGTAGTTTTTCGACAAATGACAAAGAATTCCAATCAATAGAAAAAGTATTAAATGAAAGATTTGGCTTTGAACGTCCTCCTAGATTTGATCCTATCGAATATTTAAAAGACGGAATTGGAGACTAAAAAAAGAGGTTTAAAACCTCTTTTTATTTTTATTCGATTACGATTGTAGTCAATTCGTCTTCTGTATCACATTCAAGAACATTATTTTCCTTTAAGTCCTTAATATTTTCACTTGCATCGACACCATTACCTTCAAAAAGAACAGTGTCATTACGAACAATCTTGACAGAGCCTTCTAAAACGACATCCTTTAATTTAACAGAGTCACAAAGAATATATTGAACTACAACTGCTCCGTTCTTTCTGACCTCAACAACATCAATATTGTCCCCAATTTTATATTCTTTTTGGGACATTAACTTTTTAACATCGTCTTCAAAGTCGTCTAAAATAATTCTGACGCCATCTCTTATACAGGAAAGTGCATCTTGTCTATCCTTTTCATTTTCGTCATTAACTCTAACGACATTAGTTTCAATAACTTTTCCTTCATAATATACTTTATTTAATATTACACTCATATTTTTCACCTTTTACTTTACTACTATTATTGTTTTTCCATTCTTTTCTTTATAAACAGAATCCACGACTCTTTTGTCGATGTCTTCATATTTGTTATTTTTAAAATCTTTTAATAAATTTTCTACCGTTCCATCAAATAAAACAGCATCAGGATTAGTTTTAATTACTATATCATCAGATAAAACTAATTCACCTAATAATACGTCATCCGTTCTAAGTTCATATTTAAAAATAACACCATTGTTTAAAAAGATATTTAATTTATCTTCAGAAGTTACATATTTAATTTCTACATTATTGAATGAATCTTTTAAATCAAAATCTAACATACTCTTTAAGAAATTAACAGCATCTTCTTTTGATGTTTTTTGTTCATCTAAGTCTAAAACAACAAAGTCTGTTTCTAATAACTTTCCTTTGACGAACATTTTGCCTAAAAATTTATACATCTTTTCACCTCTTTTTCAGAAACTTGTTAGTGCAATGTTGCGTCAACAAGTTATTTCGACTTAAAATTATTTTTACACTTTCATTATAGCATAAGCGTTTTCGAAATTAAAGAGTTTTTTTACATTTTTTTCAAAAAATAAAACAAAAAAGATACATTTCTGTATCTTTTCGTCGTCTCTCTAATTATACCAGCACCACTCACCATTACCGATAGGGTAAACTTTACGAGTTTTACCATCAGCACAAAGCAATTTAGTAGCCTCATAATAAGTAGGTTCGTCGGGATAGTTTTCGTCGTGACAAATATAACGATCATTATCTTTGTCATATTCCAACTTTAAGCAAGGATCTAATGAATTGATTTCATTCATAATGCTATCCGCAGCCTTCTTAGAAAAGTAAGGACAAGTCCAACCATTCCAAGTTCTTAAAGAACAATAGCCATAATGTGGCTTTAAGCAGTCATTAAGAATTAATTTTCTTTCATATTCAGATTTTTGAATTCTTTCATAATTGTCAATAATTCCTTGACACTTTTTTTCAATTTCTTCATCTGAAAAATCCCTTCTTAATTCTTCTAACGGTCTTAATTTGAAACCCATCTTCTTGTCTTGTGCTTCTTGATAAATATTTTCTAATTTTGCCATAATTAAAATCTCCTTTCATAAATAAAATATTTATTTATATAAAAATTATATCATAATTATTAATCTCTTTGGTACTCTGACCGAGGTTCGAACTCGGAAATGTCGCCTTGAGAGGGCGATGTGTTAGCCGTTTCACCACCAGAGCATATAATGGCACCCGCAGGGGGATTCGAACCCTCATAATAGGCTTTAGAAGAACCTTGCACTAATCCAGTTGTGCTATACGGGCATTTATGGCACTCCGTAAGAGATTCGAACTCTTAATACAGGATTCGTAGTCCTGTGGTTTATCCGTTAGCCTAACGGAGCAAATAAAAAAGGGAATATTTCTTTCCCTTTAAAAATGTATATAAACTATCCTGTTTTTCTTGATATTGGGGATATGAAATAATCTTATGGTGCCAAAAACGAGAATCGAACTCATAACGATTGCTTACCATGCAATTATTATAACCATTTAACTATTTTGGCATACTAAAACAATAATATGCCTATAACGTCATTTGATAACTCTCGTTTTTAATATTAAGTTTTCTTGATAAAAACTCTCGTCTTCGCATCATAATCTTAAACCTCTTTTTCTTCTAAATTTTCTTTTTTCTTATTTTCTATTTCTAATAAATCTTGTTTAGTCTTGTTTTGACGATTTTTACCGATGTGGTATCCGTCACAAAACGCACATTTATAATAAGAGAAGTGTATTGGTTTACCTTCTTTTAAAGTAAACTTTTCACTCATTTTTTCAGCCGACTTAATTGCCGACTTTTTACTATATGTCACTTTGGCTATTCCCGTATGTTGATTTATATGTGAATTTTTAGAGAATATACCAAAAGCATTATGTGTAATAAATATACTTCTAAAAGCATTCTTTTTAGTTAATTGGAACCAAATGCTTTTCATCATATTTTTAAAAGACATTTTGATTTTTTTCTCTTTAATTTCTTGTTCCATAATCTTTTCCTCGTCTTTCCCCTTCATCAAAAAGAAGGCATTATTTCTTATTGGTTGCTCCACCCAGCAATCGTCCTGGGATCAAACGCTTATGAGGCGAATAGATTAATCAAAGTGTTATCCTACGGAGCAATATATGGACGATAGAAAGGGATTTGAACCCTTGATCACGGTGTTGCGGACCGTTGCCTTAAACCACTTGGCTACCTACCGATATGGTGGACAGTCACGGTTTCGAACCGAAATCTAGGGAGTTTCAGTCCCTCGCATAGACCAACTTTGCTAACTGTCCATTATAATAATGTGTTTTTTTGAATAATGCTCTTTGCTCTGGGGTGACGTACGGGGCTTGAACCCGTGAATAATAGGGCCACAACCTATTGTGTTAACCAACTTCACCAACGCCACAGCAAAAAGCACTATCCTTGTCTAACGTTTACTATAATGAACAAATTAACTGTTTTTGTTTATAATAATTGACATTAGACGATTTTATGACGTTGATTGCACATATTAAATTGACAACTAAATCGACAAAATCGTTTCATATTTTTATACCTCTTTTTTAATTTTATTTTTTTATAATTTTGGTAGGAACTGGGAGGATCGAACTCCCGACTGTCGCATATACATCATTAAAATGAAGTAGGGAAACAACCTTCTGCCATCTGAATTAAGTTCCTATTTGGTGGGAAGAGCGAGGATCGAACTCGCAATCTCTCGCTTATCAGGCGAGTGCACGAACCAATCGTGCTGTCCTCCTATTTTGGCGCCCGCTAAGAGATTTGAACTCCTGCACGACTTTCGTCACCTGTCGGTTTTCAAGACCGATCCCTTCAGCCAGACTTGGGTAAACGGGCATTATATTTTATTTAAAGTGGTAGACACACCGCCTCTCACTACAACGCAGTTTCATTTACAAGCATTTCATTTTTACCATAAGCATTAAGTAATATAGCATCCTATGGCTATTGAATTTCTGTACCACATTTATTCTATTATGGCGGGACTGGAGGGACTTGAACCCCCGACATTATGATTAACAGTCATACGTTCTAACCAACTGAACTACAATCCCATTTAATAAAGTAGATAACGTTTCTTCTACTTTATTTTTATTTTAATTTTGAGAATAATGAAAACGGCTTAGTTTCATTATCAATTAAAAGTTGATCGGAGTATCCGTTTTCTCTGCTTCAAAATTATAATCTATTATTAACTGGACAACGCTTGAACCACTAGCCTCCAAGACAAGAGTTTTTGATATAACTCTCACCCCAGACAGGAATCGAACCTGTGATAATTTATTTTTTTACCTCTATTACTTGTAGAGTCTTGTCGAAGTTATTATTTTTATTATTATGGTGCCTCCAGCAGGACTCGAACCTGCAACCTTCACATTAAGAGTGTGCTACTCTACCAATTGAGTTATGGGGGCATTATGGTGCTGGTGATAGGACTTGAACCTACAACCCTTCGCTTACAAGGCGACAGCACCGCCAATTGTGCTACACCAGCATTTGGAGCCTTTATTTTTTTATGGTATGCGGTCGACACACCCTTTTGACATAACATTTGTTGTATTTTAATTATCTTATGATTTATGTTCCTTAAACCACTTGACAACTCCAATATAACATTTGTTATACAAAAGTCTGATTTTGATCAGTCAACTATATTAATTTTCTATAGAAAAATTGATATTTAAATTGGAGCCATAGAGCGGAATCGAACCGCCATCTTCACATTGGCAATGTGACGTCTTAACCGTTAGACCACTACGACATTTGGTTGCGGGGGACAGACTCGAACTGCCGACCTTCAGGGTATGAGCCTGACGAGATACCATCTTCTCCACCCCGCAATGTAAAAATAAGGAGTTTATTTTAATATTCATTTTTTATGGTGGGGAAGACGGGATTTGAACCCGTACGTCCTTACGGACAATGGATTTTAAGTCCATTATGTCTACCAGTTCCATCACAACCCCATTACTTGGTGGAGACGACGGGGATTGAACCCGCCACACGCTGATTGCAGGTCAGCATCGCCCCCTAGGTACATGCGTCCCCATTAATTGATTGTTTAAAATTTTATTTTTGGAGTGGGATACGAGATTCGAACTCGCATCGTCTGCTTGGAAGGCAGAAGTGCTAACCATTGCACCAATCCCACATTGGCGGCTCGGACGGGGCTTGAACCCGTGACCTCCTGCGTGACAGGCAGGCATTCTAGCCAACTGAACTACCGAGTCATTAAAGTATGCTTTTTCCGTTTCAATCATCTCTCACGGTGGTACTATGTTCGTCATTCCACGAAAAGCAATAACCGATGATTTTGTTTTATTTTAACACCCTTACGGATGATAAAGACTAAATGGTGACGGCTAGGGGATTCGAACCCCTGAAATCCTGCCGTGAAAGGGCAGTGTGTTAAACCTGCTTCACCAAGCCGCCATTTAAATATAGAAAAAAGGCACACTACACATTAAACCGTTTTCTTGTTTTTTCAACTTGATGACTGGTTCAATCTGTACTATGCCTTTTAAAAACTTTTAGATATATAAATCGATCTTATCTCTTTAATCTATTATTCCTCTAAAATGATTTTATATTTAAGACGTGACAAAATGAACCACACTGCGTTCGTCTTCATTAGACGCAAACCCTCTATGTGATGCTGTTGATAACGTATTAAAATTACAATCATTAATTCGATTAATTAACTTCATCATGGTTCATTCGACCTCTTTCTTTTAAAATTTTACCCTTTCGGTAATACGGTTCAAATATTTACTATATCCTTGAACAATTACATTATATCATTATTGTTTTTTTATGTCAACACCCTATTTGAAAAAAGTTTTATTTTCTTTAAAATGATAAAATTTTATTCATCTAAAGGTGTAGTTAAATACACTTTACTGCATTTAATTTGATATATAAAAATAAAGAGAACACGAAGTTCTCTTTTATTTATTGGGTTTATTATCAAAAGAGAAGTAGGGTATCAGCCCACTTGAGAAAATGCGACAGTATAAATGATTTAAGTCGACTTCCGTCATTTATAAAGGATAATATTTCTTTTTGCCCTCAATGCCCGAAATCAAAAGAAAACAGCATTCTCAGGTTTTACCTAAATGCATCTTGCAAAACAACACTTAGGACTGACTGATTTTATTATACTTTATAAAATTGGAATTGTCAACACATTTTAACAATTATTTTTTTATTTGGCGTCGGCGGAGGGATTTGAACCCTCGCATCAGTTTTACCCGACCTATCCCCTTAGCAGAGGGACCTCTTCAGCCTCTTGAGTACACCGACATATAAAAACAGAATTACATAATAAACGTCATAACTGATCCATTTTTATGTTTCTCCTATTTACAACACAAGCGTTTTAATATAAACTAAATTCTGTTTAGGTCTAGTTTGAAGGACTCGAACCTCCATCCACCTAACCCGAAGGCCACGCAGTCTACCGTTTGATGTAAAACTAGATTTGGTGTGACCTACGAGGTTCGAACTCGTGACATCTTGATTAAAAGTCAAGTACTCTACCAACTGAGTTAAGGTCACATAAATTAAAGGCGTTTTCGAACTTCAAGCAATCTCTTACCCAAAGCATACCTCCACTAACGAATTCGATTAGTAGCCTTATGGAGAAAAAATGGAGATAATATGAATTAGTTGTACCTCCATTGTTCTTGGTTTTTTTTGATATTGGGGTTAAAGAACTACATTAATGATCAGTTAATATTTTTCTTCTTCCTTACTATAAAAATCTACTAAGCACAATGGCAACTAGCCATCCTCATTTAACACCGTTATTATTATTAAAACAATGGCTTGCGTCTAGTATGGATTTGAACCATCCACATTTATGCATCATAAGATTAAACGTTTCTCTGTTTTACATAAACGTCCCAGAAACCGAACTGGCTTAGACGATGTAGAAAATTTTAACGATGTTTAATATTTAATTACAATATAATTATAGTATAAAAAGTGCCTTGTGTAAAGACTTTTTTTACATTTTTTAGTCTTTTTTTAAAATTATTTACCGTGCTTCCTCACCGATTACATACACCAAATATACATTCGCATATTATAAGATTACCGACACTTATTCCTGTAAATATATAATTATATAATTAACCTCACCAAAATCTTTTATATAACAATTTTATTTTAAAGACTATTTCGATAGTTCAAAATCCCAAAATGTGCTTTTTCTGAAAAACTATCGTCGCCAGACTGTCCACTGTCTTATTTTTGTCACACACGTCTGAAGTAATTAAACTCACTAATATAAATTAGAATGACGTCAAACTCCTTTATCAGTCTGATTTACCCATTATTTATTATAAATTGAAATTGTTTTATAATCAAATTTTATAATCCCATCATCAAAAACAACTCAAATATTTTTCTTTGGCAGGGGTTGAAAGAATCGAACTCTCATCGTCGGTTTTGGAGACCACCATTCTACCATTAGAACTAAACCCCCATTTATATAGGCAATTCGCAAAGACAATTTAACAATCACCTTATTATGTCGTTTGCGACGACTTTTGACCATAATGTTGTGAATTTATTTTTTATTTGGTGCTTCTTGCAGGGTTTGAACCTGCGACTTCTAGTTTGTAAGACTAGCACTCTCCCAACTGAGTTAAAGAAGCATTTGGTACCCCTGAAGAGACTTGAACTCTTACGCCTCTTAGCACAAGTTTCTAAGACTTGCATGTCTACCAATTCCATCACAGGGGCATTTTGGCAGGAGTGGAGGGATTCGAACCCACGAAAGATGTCGGAGTCAAAGTCCGATGTGTTAAGCCTCTTCACCACACTCCTATTTATTTGTTATTTTTTATTAAAGTTATTAAAATGGTGCCTGCAGAAGGATTTGAACCTTCGAACTCGCAAGAGGACAGTTTTACAGACTGTTGGCTTTAACCACTCACCCATACAGGCATATATGGTGGGCAGGGAGAGATTCGAACTCTCGAACCGAAACGGAACAGTTTTACAGACTGCCTGCTTTGAGCCGCTTGCATACCTACCCATTTATTAATCATAATTCATATAATAATAGTAATAATCCATATTTCATCACCTCTTTCTTTTCTTATTTATTACTTATGTGTAAAATTTGCACATTTCTAATTTATAAAATGCGTAAATTGTATTTTTTCTTTGGTCTGAATGAAGAGACTTGAACTCTTGACCTCCTGATCCCAAATCAGGCGTTCTACCAAACTGAACTACATCCAGATAAAATAAAAGACCACTAGAAACCTAAAACATTCGTTTAAAGCATCTAATGGTCACATTGTTGTGTTTATCTATACAGGTAATCTTATACGATCACCTCATTTTTTTGTTTTTTGAAACTTAGCGATCGCTTTTATTAATTATCCGTAGACACCCTAGATGCCTTGGTACAATATTGTTTTTGGACAGGTTGAAAAGGCACAACAAGTTGCCATGTTGCGTTGCTAAGATATGATTTACTTGAATTAATATTAAATAAATTTAATCCGAACATACTTGTTCACCTCTTTCCTTAAAATTTCGTCCAATATTGACGATTGTTGTGGCTTCTAGCCGTCTTTATCTATATTTTATACCTAAGACATTTTTTTGTCAAGTCTTTGGCTTAAAATCCTGTTGTGGTGGAGTTGAACCACCCATTATATGTTCCAATGGCGTCTGTCTGCCGATTCGAACGGCAACATATAATGCCAATTACATTTTAATTATAACATTTCATATTTTATCTGTCAATAATTATTTTACTTTTTTTGAAATTTTATTTTTCTTGTTCTCTTTTTTCGTAGAATTCTACGTTTTTGTCGATTTTTCTGTTCACAAAAAATGTGTATTTCCACAATTTTGTCGATTTAGAACATAACTGGCAAGATATTGCGTATTATAGACTATTTTAGGTCGTAACCCGCAAGATATTGCTCATTATAGCAAAAAGTCGCTTAATTGTATTTTGCTAAAATATTTTTGACTTCTTTTAACTCTTTTTCGTCAATTTCAGGCTCGGTATTGTCTTCAATAATTTTTTTAATGAATCTAACGGCTTGTTTTGATGATTCATTTAAATCAGTAAAGTCGTTAACACCGACAACAACGTTTTTGTCCATCTTATAAACTAATTGACGCTTTTTATCCTTTAATGTTTCTGATGTTATATATTTAACACCTCTTCTTAAACATATTTCTCTAATTTCTGTCTGGATTTTGTCGGAACGATGACCAATAGTCAAATTAGGTACATATTCTAAATATATTTGTCCATCAATAATTACAGGAAGATAAACGGAAGCAAAATGTCTATTTTTTTCAAATTGGATATTGCTACTATAAAGTTTAATCATTTCTTTCACCTCTAATTTTCTTTTCTAAAAACATAGCATACTTTCTTTTTACCTTTTCATAAGAAGGTAATGTTAAGTTTTCACTTTTATAATAATTATATAGTTCTTTGTTCATTAAAGTCTTGTCGTAGTCTTTTAAATAGAAATATTCTTTTTCTAATTTTGAGATTGTTTCTTCGAATGGAAAAGTCTCGTTTGAAAATTTGATTGATCTTGCTCTTTTCCAATTTTCGTCATCGACACTTTCTAAGACACCGTTTTTACACTTTTTCCATTCTAAAAGTTTGTCATAGTCATAGCCGTCTAAGACGCCTTTAACGACGAATAACTCTCTTAGGATTAAGGCATAAGTCTTATTGTTAATTGTCTTAGCCTTTTTTAGTTCTACAATGTTTCCATTGATAACTCCTAAATGAGAACATAATAATTTATAAACATTTTCTTTACACATTTGTAAAACGACTGGTTTTAACTCGTCATAACATTCATCACATAAAACATGTTTTGAAAACATAAGTTCTAAGACTGATGGATTAGAATTATTTAAACTTTCTAAAAATACTCTACCGTCTAAGACTGTCGCTAGACCATAAGGTGTATTTAAAGTTTCACACTTTGGTCTGACGATATTAGAAACCATTTCGAAAACAGTCGGATGATAAACGACCTTAACGTCGATGTCAGAATTATAATCGTTGTCATTTTTGTCTAAGTCATAATTTTGAGAACCAATTAGAACAGTCCAATCGCATCTAACATTATAATTAATTTTTAGATATTCTTTGATTTCTTTTAATTTTGATTTGACTTTATCATTAAAGTCATTTTCTCTGTTTAACATAATATCTACCTCCTTGGTATTATTATATAATAAAAATGAAGCACTTTCAATCCAAATATCAAGAAAAATAGCACTTTTCTTCTTGATGTCAGGGCAATAAAAAAGAAGATCGTTTCAGATCTTCTATTATTTTTATCCTATCTTTGCTTTTGTTACCACTCGGGAGGTGAAAGCGTATGCGCAGTACATTGCAAACTGCTCAGAAATCCCGTCTTTATTCTCCCGTTTCGGAGTCGTGCGTCATAACGGCGGACGTTTGAAATGGCAATGTTTTAACTATAACCTATATTCATTTTTTTATGTTAATCAATTCTAAAATTGAATTATATTCTTTGGTGGACCTGAGGGGAGTCGAACCCCTGTACGCAACCCAAATCTATTTTACTTTCTACAGGTTTAGATTATTTTATGTTTGACACTTTTAAATAAATAAACAAAATTTAAAAATGTTTGTCCTTAAAATTTCAAACAAGGTATAAGACGATAACTTGTTCTAATGCATTAATCGATTAATTCGTTTTTATAAAATCATGCATAAATTGTATAAAAACTATCTTATATTATATTAAGAAAAATTGGTTGCCTAAAATTAGGCTAATGCTACTGCACCATAAGTGCGGTTAGCGTTTAATAAATTAACATTTGCGTTTATTTCTAAACCTCGACGTTTTTAAGTGGACTACCACTACCTGCTTATAAAATATTTTCAAATCACGGCGAAATCCATAAAACAAGCCCATTTTAAAGAGAAAACTTATCGTTTGGTCTTTAATTAATTGTTGTTAATACTTGACATAAATACTGTTGAAAATAGTTCAGCAATTGTTTTTAGTAAATTCTTCATCTTGTTCACCTCTTTTTGTCAGAAAGCAAAAAAAGGCTTTTTGCTGTTAAGATTTACTTTTCATTTCTGTACTAAATCCACCACCTCTTTTTGTTTCTAGTATTTGTCTTTTAGACGATTTAATTATATCACATTAGATTTTAAAGTCAATATTTTTTTGACATTTTGTTTTAAAAAACTAGAAAAATCGTTTTAGATATGTTATAATTTTATATGTCGAAAGAGGTGATATATTGAATAATAAAGATAATATAGAAATAGAGTTCAAATCTCAATTATCAAAAGAAGAATACGGCACAATAAAGAATTATTATAAGGAAAATTTCTTAAAAGACGATAGCAACAAGACAACGTCAAGAGTCGTTCATTATTTTGATACTGAAAATATGGACTTTCTAAATAATGGAGAAACTTTCAGAATTGTTTTCAATAATGAACAGGCAGATGCAGTAATGGAGACAAAAAAGAAAGTAAAAATATTATTTAAAGATTGCTTAAAGGAAACATCTAAAACTATCACTCGTGATAAGTTTGTCGAATATAAAAGAGACGGTATCGACTATGACGGTAGTAAATTAGTTTATCAAACAGTTATTTGGAATACTCGTCTTAGTTTTCCATTCTTAAATGGAGAAGCATTTTTAGATATGGTTCTTTTTGCTAATGGCAAAGAAGAATATGAATTAGAATTTGAAGTTCAAGACGTAGAAGACGGTCAAAGTGAATTTAACGCTTTATTAGAGAAGTTTAAATTAACATTAGTGCCAGTTTCGTCTAAATATTCAAGGGCTATAAAGAACAGGGCTTAAAAGCCCTTTTTTGTTTTATTTTTTTAATAAATTTTATAAATTATATTGAAAAAACGTTTTAATAATTATATAATAAAGGTGTGAAAAGATATTATATATCAGAAAAAGAGAAAGGGATTTTGAAAATGGAAAAAATTGTAATTGAAAAAATTTTAGGAACTTGTTATTTATGTAATAAATTCGTCAATCACGACGGAACAATCGTTTCAGACCATCCGTTATATGTATTTGAAACTAATGTAAAGGATTTATATGCTTGTGTAATGTTTACAAGTAGTCAAAATCCTTATACGACACAAACATCAACTAATAAGCCAATCGGATTTCTAGGATGTAGTGATCATAGAGGTGAGATAGTAGGACTTAGAGTATTTCAATCTGAGGTATATTTATTTGACAAAAATGACTTATTGTCAAGCGAATATAGATTTGCTAACATCAATTATCATAGACATCTAATAGAAGGCGTTTGTAAGGCTATTATAGAGGCTGAAAAGACTGATTATAAGTTTGGTCTTAATTCTGTCCATTATGCTGACAAAACGCAAAATATCGACGATTTTAAGGACGTATTAAAGTCTTTGAAAGAGTTTGGAATAAAGGTACTACAAAAGTCTTATAACTTCCCTGAATATGGTCCTATTAATACGACTTATAAAGAGGCTAAGAAAATGTTTAATAAAAGTTATACTAAGAATGAAAATCAAAAGATTTTTGACAGACGATATAGTAGAAGTTAGGTGATAAATTATGGAACGTTATTTAGGAATGTTCAAAGCAAAAATGTTAAATAATGATCATTGGGTTTATGGTAGTTATCATAAACACTATAAAAGAACACTTTACCAGATGGGTGGTGATTTATATAAGAAAGATGATATTGAGCATTTAATAATTCAAGATGGAAGTTCTGACTGGGGACTAATAAGAGGATTAAATGTTATTCGTGTTAAGAAAGAAACCGTAATGGCTTATAGCGGATTTAAGAATTTATATGAAGGTGATATTGTAGACTTCTATGATAAGGATAGTTCCAAAATTAGAAGAACTATTGTTGTAAAGGATGAAGATTATGTATTTTGCTTAAAACCCATTCATCAAGAAAAAACAGACGAGAAGTGGTGCTTAGGTAAACTTAAAGATGTCCAATATAAAGTTGTAGGAAATACCATCGATAATCCGATAGACAACTTTGTTTATGACAATCAATTAACAGACGAATAAAAAGAAAAAAGAGGAATTTACTCCTCTTTTTATTTTTGGTTTACAAAATCTAAAATTGAAAATTCTGGTGTTATCTTTATAGCAGTCATATTCTTTTCTTCCCAATCACGACAATTTTTGCCATAATCGTCAAAAAGAATACCGACGCCACGAGCATAGTCGCTCTTATTTTCACCGATTCTGATCATAATTTGATTTTCTTTTTTAATGAAAGGACAATATTTTTGAAGCCAAGTTCTTTTGTCTTCGTCAGCCCCTTCGTGCGGTGAAGCGGAGATAATGTAAACCTCTCCTAATTTTGTCAAGGCTTTTAAACCTTTGACATTTTCTTTGATTGGCTTTAACATTAAAAAAAAGCCTTCTTCTCTGCAATGATCTGGACCATCTTTAACCGCATTGAAATCGGCAAGAACACCATCCATATCACAGTAAAAAATTTTATCTTTCATAATAAATTCCTCCTTTAAAGACTATAAAAAATCTTTAATATAATTATACCATAAGTCAGGCTTCTTTTTGATATAATGAAAAAATAAAAAAGGTCTATATAAGACCTTTACTCTGATACATCCCATTCTATTTCTATAACGACAGAACTAAATTTTTTATTTTCGTTCCATTTTACTTGCATTATTTTATAACCTTTATAACAATAGTCATACTCATTGTCTAAATAATTGTTTATATAATGAGACAACTCTTCTTTGTCTTTTGCATGATCATCAGTTTCTAAGCATAATTCACTTGCTGGAATTTCTAAAATGTGTGGTAAATCAAATTCTATTTCTGACATAATAATTATTTCTCCTTTTTATCTAAATCAATATCAATAATAATCTTAGTTTTTCCAATAGCCATTTTTACAAGTTCTTCTGGGAAACTTTCGTGAGGCATACCGAAAATGTCATTATCTAATTCAATTAGACCATATACCTCTTTGTCTTTATGAGTTAATAAGATAGCGACATTTGCTTCGTCTTCATAAATTCTTAAATCTCTATTTGCTTCTAATCTAATGAATAAAATGTCTTTATTTAATAATTGAGTATCTAAAAAACATCCCTCTTCACAAGAACTTTCTACATCTGAAAGTAATTTTGATAATTTGTATTCTTCTAAAACTTCAATAGTTTTCATAAAAATCACACTCCTTTTCTATATTTATATTATATAAAAAATATAATAAAAAATCAATAATTTTATTGAATAAAATATTATTTTATTGTATAATAAAAGTGTAAAAGACAAGTCGTCTTAAAAAACAAAAAGACAATATATTGTCCATTTTATGTCAAAATGCGACGTTTTGGATAATATATTATCTATTAAGGAGGAGAATAAAATGTTAAAATTTTTAATTTATTGCACTAAATCAGGGCTATTATTATCAAAAGATAAAGAAAAAAATGTATATAAATTGACACCAAGAGGTCAATATGATTATAATGAAACATATCTAAATGGTAAAATCGTCGCTGAGGTTGACGGAATATATGATGACATATTTTTAAAAGATGGAGAATATAGAACAAACATCTCAGACGAACACGAACTTTTAAGACGTTCTTGTCTAACTAGAAAAGAACTTGACGATTATTTATCTGTGAAGAATAATCAAGGAAAAGCAATTTATCTTTCTAATTTAAAAGAGTTTGAATTTCCAAAAATTTTAAATGAATATGGATATGTTAAAAAGACTACATCTTATTCTTATGATGCAGATTGTTATGTAGACGACGAATATATGGCTATGGTTGAAAATGCTCCTCAAAATATGATGGTTGTTTATGATAGTAAGGGTAATTGTTATGTGTTAATTTCTATTCGTCCTCAATGGGTTTGTCATATTTTAAATAGAACTAAGGATATCGAGGTTAGAAAGGTCGTTATAAAGGAATAATATGAATTATGTATTTTTAGATTTTGATGGTGTATTAAACAATAAAAGATATAATAAAAGACTTCATAAAAGAGATTGGAGTTTTTGCTATAATAACTTTTCTCTTTTTAAAAAACTTTATGAAACATTAAATCTTCAAGTTATACTATCAACAGGATGGAGAAGAGATTTAAAAGACGTTAATACACCAAAAGATTATATAATTAAGAGTAGAAACGACTTAGAAGAAACTAACGTCGATTATTTCCTTAGAATGTTTAAAGAAAACAATATTAAGATTTCAGGTATGACTGATACCTTATATCAAAGAAAAGACGGATGGGATAGAATAGGACAAATAAAAAGATATATAGATAAAAACCTAAAAAAAGATGACAATTATGTCATTTTAGATGATGAAGACATCTTTGAAAAGGCAAAGGTGTTAACTGAAGGCGAAGAAAAAATGAGACTTCATTTTGTCAAAACAAAATCAAATGACGGTTTTGTTCAAACAAATTTTGATAAGTGCATCGAAATTTTAAAAAATAATAATTAGAAAAGAGGTGAGATTAATGGAAACACAAGTTTTTACTTTCGATTTAAGCAAAATAGCAACAATGATCAGTTGGAGTGATTTTTATAGACAGGCTGGTATTGACGATTTCATTGAAAAACAAAAAGAAATATTAAAAGACGAAGGCTTGAAGCCTTGGTTTAGAGTTACAAATCTTTATATGAATAAAAACGATGAACAAAAATTACTTGAAATTCAACAAAAGACTTGGAA
>AUXO017317812.1_pt1 | contig 17356 bp, 15 predicted proteins | sample 768731 | NCBI WGS metagenome assembly AUXO01 (sample SAMN02715735, study PRJNA202380) | gut metagenome | biome: sheep rumen | host: Ovis aries | place: New Zealand: Palmerston North
TAGAAGAAGAATACAAAGCATATAAAGATCAAGCAAGTAAAGATGTTCAAGATGCTGTTCCACACTTCGGTTTAGCTTAATTAATCAGTAGGTAAATATATATCTCTCTCAATATATCTCTCTAAAATGTGTTTTAAAGCTCTCTTAATGAGAGCTTTTTTATTGGAAAATTTAATCTTTTTGTATGGTTGATTTTCAAAAAAATATTATTAAAATAGGACTATCAGAGAAAAAAGATAGGAGGCTTTATGGTAAACAGAATAGATGGAACAGCCCTATTTACAACAATGAATTCGGGATTAACAAATACTTTTTCAGTACTTTCTTCAACATTTACAGATGGTGTAACTCTTGCAAATTTAGCTAAAAATGATGCATCAAATGCAATTTCATCAAATGGTTTAAATCAAAATTTTAAATCATATTTACAAACTAATTTTTCTTCAGTAGACAAAAATAAAGATGGAAAAATTACTTCTGATGAGATTAATGCATATACAACAAATCTAACTCGTCAGGGAATGACAATGGAACAATTGATACAGCTTGGAACATCCACTGGGATGTCATCTTCCTTATTAGATACAGTAATGTCACATTTTAATGAAATTGATGCAAACAAAGATGGTAAAGTTACACAAGCAGAAATTCAGGCTTATGGTGTAAATTCTTCGGTAGAAAAACAAAGAAAAGCTGATAGAACAAATTTGTTAAAACAAATGTCAACTTTTTACGAAACCTCTGCCGGTGATAAAAATTCTAGTCTACTTGATTATAAGTATCTGGATGAAGACAGTGAAAATTCTTAGAAGACCTCTTTTAAAGAGGTCTTTTATTTGCTTACATAAAAAATAAGATTAATTAATAAATCTGCAATTAATAAGTAAACAGTGGATTTTATTGCTGCAAGTGTAGTTGAAATACCAACTTCTTTAGCACCACCTTTGGTTAGATATCCTTGAGTCGCACATACAAGTGAAACAAGTCCGCCAAATATAGCAGCCTTAAAAAGCATTATATAAATATCTCGAGTGTTAAGCCACAACCAAACAGAATTAATATATCGGTTGGGATGAAGACCAATTGTTGCCCATGATACAATTAAACCACCAAAAATTCCAATAACAGCTGCAAGAATAACAACTAGAGGTACTGTTAAAGTTCCGGCAATAATTCTAGGTGTAAAATAATATCCAACAGGTTCAACATTGAGAGTTTTAATTGCATCAACTTGTGACGTAACTTTCATATTTGCTATTTCAGCAGAAATAGATGTTCCTGCTCTTGCACCAATTGCTAATGCTGCAAACCCCGGTGCAATTTCTCTAATTATAACAATAGCAATAGTTCCACCAATATATGTGTCCGCACCAGACATTAAAAACTGCTTCGAAACTTGAATTGCTATTACAGCAGCTGCAATGAATGATATAATCAATGAAATTGGCAAGGAATCATAACTTATTGCTGCAGCTTGATTAAGCATATTCAGCCAACGCATTTGTCCTGAAAAAAAATACTTGATGCTTAACCATAAATTTTTTACACAAAGCCCTAAAAAACTAATCATCTACAGACACACACCATTCTTTGTATTTAGGTACTTTACCTCTTACAACATCGTTATATAGATTTTGTATTTCTAAAACAATTTTACCTATTTTTCCGTCGCCTATAGGCCTATTATCAATAGATACTATAGGAGATATCTGCGCACCAGTACCTGAGAAGAAAGCTTCATCGGCACAATATAACTCACTCCTATCAATAACACGTTCTTCAACTTCTATGTTTAAAACTTCTTTTGCAAGTTGAATAATTGTGTTTCTTGTAACACCTGTTAAAATTTCGGAGGATGTAGTTGTAGTAACGAGTTTTCCATTAATAATTAAGAATAGATTCATCGCAGCACCTTCTGCAACTTTTCCTGATTGTGAAAGTACAATTGCTTCATTAAATCCGTTTAAACGAGCATCAGTAGAAATCAAGGAAGCATTTACGTATGCTCCATTAATTTTTGCTCTGGGAGGAATTGAGTTATCTGAATTTCTTCTCCAACTAGAAACACATACTCTTAATCCTTCATTAGAAAAATAATTATCCATTGGAAAAGAAAAAACAGTATATTTATCAGGATTGTCAATTAAGTGCGGCCCTATACGATTGGCAGATTTGTATAAAATAGGTCTAATATAGGCATCTTTTTTATAATTGTTTTTTCTGAGAAGTTCTTTTAATATTTCTATGTGTTTTTCTACAGTGTAAATTGAATCCATATAAAGCATTTTTGCACTATTTTCAAGTCTTTCAAAATGTTCTTTTGGCCTAAAAATATATGTTTTATCCTCTTCTTTATTATAATAAGCTCTCAAACCCTCAAAAACAGCTGTTCCATATAAAAAAGCATGAGTCATAACAGGTATGACAGCCTTTTCGCTTGTTACAAATTTTCCATCGTGATATACATATTCTGCCATAAAGATACCCCTTTTTAATAATATACTTACATAAAATGATAAAATTTTAAATAAAATATTTATTAATATTACATTTTTTGCCTAAAGTTGGATTTTTTAATGTTTTTTTTATAAAATATACTTGATAAGGCATAGTTATGGAACTTATTTTAGATTTTATATATTTGTATATTGGTATATTTTCAATTGGCTTCTTTATTTTGGGCATAAGAAGCCTAAGTAACAAAAAGTTTGAGCGTGATATTAAATATGCATCTGTCAGAGAAAAAAATGTTTTATGCGTTGTACTGTACTCTCATAACGATTATGACGCATTAAAAAACATGATTAGTCAAATTAGAGCACAAAAATATCCCGTATCAAAATGTATAATACAGGTTATTTTGGATAATTGTAGTGACCATTCAGAGGCATTGATACAAGAAACCGAAAATTTAAGAATACTTTGCCTTAATGACGGAGTTACTGTAGGTAAAGATCAAGCAGTTTCTATTCTTCTTGAAAAACTAAGACAAGATAGCTATATAGATGGATACGTATTTTTAGATATTGACAGATTTATTGAAGATGATTTTCTTGAAAGCGCAAATATAGCACTTTCAAATTATCCAGTTGTTTCGGGGCAAACAGTTGTTATTGAAAATGAAAATCTTTCAATTTCTGAAAAAATTAAAATATCCTACCAAAAATATAGTAATAATTTTCTCAGAAAATCAAAGTCGTTAATGGGGCTTTCAGACAAAATTGATTCGTCTTTAATGTGCATTAAAAAAGATTTTGTTGAGCGTGTTGATGCTCTTGACTTGAAAAATATAAATACAGAGCTTAAATATAGTATCCTTGTTTCTAGTTTGGGATATCCTTGCCAGTACGCACCATATTTGAAGGCTTATATAAAATCATATAATTTTAAACTACAAAGACCATCTTTGAGTTATCGTGTTAGTTTGTTTAAGCAGTGCTTTACAAAATTATTTTCTTTTAGATGGAAATTTATTTCACATATTTTTTCTTTGATTGCGCCTAGCGGGTTGGTTCTTCTGACAGGTTCTGCTTTTTATCTCATATTCTCTGCAAAATATTATTTTGTATTTAACTTTATATCTGTATTTACTATATTTTCATTGCTTTTATTGGGTTTTGCTATTAGTATATTGAAAACTGAAATGTTTGCGAAAGATTTCTTTTATCTTTCACTTTATCCTCTATATTCAATTTTGCATATTTTAGATAATCTACCACCATATAGGTTTATTAAAAAACATATTTTGCACAGAGATAATAATGCAAAAGATGTTCAAAAATATTCAGTAAAAGTTGTTGCAACTAATGGTAAAGCGAATATTCCTTGTCGACTTGATTTCATCTCCGAAAATGGTCTGGCAATGGTTGTTTTTACATTTAAAAAGAAAAAATTTACATCAAGCAAACAAATAAGAATGGTCGAAGCGTTAAACGAGTTAACTTCTAAATTGAATGATTATGGGTTTCACTTAAAAATTTGTTATTGCTGTGAATACTTTTCTAGCATAGTTGATGGAACTAAAAATATGATTAATGGAGAATGTAAGTACAATTTTGTAGGAAAAACCACCGACGAACCGCTTACAACATTAATATGGAATTCTTGTTCAGCATGCTATCCGAAAAAAATTATGAGTATAATTGAGGATATAAGGTTAAATCAATAGGATAAGAAAATGAAAAAGTTTTTTATGTTACTCTTATTTTCAATATTTTTTATTCTTCCAGCATTTTCTGATGAATTGTCTGATGATTATTTTGATATTGCCCAAAATTACGTAGAATCTGGTGATACTGCCAAAGCATTAGAATATGTTAATTATGTCTTAATGATAAATCCTAGACATTCAAAAGCCATAAAGTTAAAGGATAAATTAATTCCGCAAGAAACAAACGATGATTTATCAAGGACTGCTATTATTATGTCAAAACAGAAAAGTTTGTCTGATCTTGCAATACTCGATATACCCAAAAGTGATAAATATAAAATTGAAAATACCTCTGAATATTATAATAAACAAGGTAAACAATATTATTTAAACGAGGAATATGATAATGCTATTCAAAGTTTCTTCAGAGCGGTATCTATAGATAATAAAAACTATGTAGCTTATAACAATTTAGGTATGACATATTGGATTAAAAATAATCTTGATAGTGCTGAAAAGTATTTTAAAAAAGCTGCTCAAGTTAGTAAATATTATCCGCAGCCATATATAAATCTTGCGTTATTGTATAAGCAAAAAGGTGATATGGATAAGCATTATTCATATTTGAAAAAAGCGCTAGATGTAAATCCTGATAACTATTGGACATATTATCTATTAGGTGATTATTATAGCTCAATAAATAATTATCCTTCATCTATAAGTTATTATATTGATGCAATAGATATAAATCCTAACTTTGCACCTCCATATTTATCTCTCGGTATTTCATATTTTAAAACAGATAAATATGACCAATCCATAACAGCAATAAAAAGTTACCTCGAATTAAATCCTAATTCCGATTTTGCATATTCTGTTTTAGCTAAGAATTACTATTTAAAAGGTGACTACAAATCCGCAAAGAAATTTATTAATAAAGCCTTTAAGCTAAATCCTTCAAATGTTTATAGATATGAATTGGCAAAAATCGAGTTTAATAATAGTGAATATCAAAATGCACTTTTAAATTTTCAAATATTAGAACCTGAATATCAATATGCAGAATTATATAACTATATTGGATTATGTAATTTAATGTTAAGACGTTATGAATTAGCTATTTCAAATTTCAATAAAGCCATAGTAGCTGACAATAGACGTCCAATTTATTATTATAATTTGGCTCAATGCTATGATGCACTTGACGAAAAAAGAAAATACGTTCAATATATGAATCTAGCAATACAGATTGTTCCTGTTACATATCAAGATTACATTGATTTAAGCTGTATATACTATAATACAGGTAAAAATAATTCAGCGATAAAAATATTAGAAACTGGTATTGAAGCTTATCCAGATGCAAAACCTTTATATCTTGCGTTATTAGGTCTATACGAAAGACTAGATGACAATACTAATTATAATAACTTGAAATATACTATAGAAAAGAGATTTAATACAAATGAGCAGAAAAAAACGTTCAAGTTGTTTAACTAGAACTCTAAATTTGATAATAACAACAATATTGGTTGTAATAACAGCATTGGCAATTCAATTAAATTTTGGCAAAGCTGAGGGTGCAACTACACTTAAATTTGCTCAAATCAGTGATGATCATTTGTCTTCAGATTCAGTTAACAGAGCTTATCGCTTAACGGCAAATTCTCAAGAATTACTTGATGATGCTATTGATGTTATAAATCATACTCCAAATTTAGACTTCGTATTTTTTACTGGCGACATTGTTGATGTGCCATTTGAAAAAAACTTAATTTTGTTTTTTAACCATGCAAATAGATTAAAATATCCATACTATGCGGTTCCAGGTAATCATGATATTTGTGTTGGTGGATATTTGAATAAAAATTTGTATGTAGAACTTATGCACAAATACAATAAAAATTATAAATTTAAAAAAACATACTATTCTTTTACTCCAAAAGCAGGTTACAAAATTATCGCACTTGATCCTATAATTGACGATAGGATTACTGCAAATGGTGAATTACCGCAAGAACAACTTGAGTTTTTAGATAATGAACTTCAAAATGCAAGTGGAAGTACTGTTTTAATATTCATGCATGTTCCTTTAAAGCAACCATTTTCAAGTGATACTCACAGGCTTTTGAATGCTGATAAAATGTATGAAATTTTAAACAAATATACTAATCCTATCGGTATTTTTACAGGTCATTACCACACAACAAGAGTTATAAAGGAAAAGAATATTGTTCATGTTAGTACACCTGCTCTAATTTCATATCCAAATGCTTTTAGATTTATTACCGTGCACAATTCTAAAAATAAAGCTGTATTTGAAATTCAATATACACCGACCAGATTGATAGAACTTCAAAAAAAATCAAAATTACTTGTTTTTCATGCTTCAACATATTATGGAACAGAAAGTGATAGAACCGTTACAATAACAATAGAAAAGAGGAAATAATTATGACAGAACAAAAAAACGAATTCAAGGTAAAGTTTAGAGGAGTAAGAGGAAGTTACCCTTGTGCAAATAAAAATTTTATGCAATATGGTGGAAATACCTCTTGTGTTGAAGTTAATGTTGGTGGGCATCTGATTATTTTGGATGCCGGAACTGGCTTGATAGATTTAGGTAGCGAACTTATGAAAGAGCATATAATGAGTGGCTCTCATCTTATGGATAGAAAGCCTATTGTTGCAACAATGTTACTAACACACATACATCAAGATCATATTTTAGGATTTACATTCTTTTCTCCTAACCATCTTCCAACTTCTAAAATAAATGTATTTGGAACTTCAAATTATAATGATACTCTTGCCGATGAGCTAGCTCAGCTATTATTTACAAAATCTTTTCCAATTGATTTGGGAGATATTGCCGCTGATTTGAATATTTGCGATATAAATGATACAGAATGTATTATTTTAAGACACGGATGTGACCCAATTGTTAAAAATTTATGTGATAAAAGTGTAGATATTGATGCATTGCCTGATGATGTTATGATAACTTCATACAAATCTTATGCTCACCCGCAAGAAGGTGTTACAGTTTACAAAATTGCCTATAAAGGTAAAAGCCTTGTATATGCAACTGATAAAGAAACTTATTTTGGTGGTGATATGAAGCTTGCAAATTTTGCAAGAGGTTGTGACCTTTTAATACATGATGCTCAGTATACGACTGAAGATTACTTAAATCCTCATTCTCCAAAACAAGGGTTTGGTCATTCTACTTTTGATATGGCTCTTGAATCACAAGCTTCATGCCATGCAAAAAAAGTTATTTTCTACCATTATGATCCAAGTTATGATGATGAAAAATTAAATACTATAGCTAAATTTTATGGCGATATGGCTGACAAGGCGGATTTTTCTTATGAAGGTCTAGAAATAAATATTTTATGATAAAAAATATAATTTTGATATTTATAATAATTTTATTTTTACCGATGTCAGTTTATTCTTCAGGAAAAAATTATGTCGGTTTAATGAAGATTGATCCTGAAAAAAACGCTTATGTTCATAATAATTTTGGACTTGAATATTTAAATATGGGACAATATTATGCTGCTATTGAAGAATTTAAAATTGCAATATGTTTAAATCCTAATACACAAGCAACGTCTATATATTTCAATAATTTAGGCGAAACCTATTTAAAGTTGCAATCATACGCGCAAGCGCAAGATTGTTTTGAAAGAGCTATTGAAAAATATCCACTTAATTTTAGGTATTATCTTAATTTAGTAACTTCGTATCAAATGCAGGGGCTCTTGGATAGTAAGCTAAGATATTATAAAAAAAATAAGAAAACACCTTTAGATGATATTACAATTGGACTTATTCTTGTTGCTAAGGGACGTACAGACGATGGAATTATAATTCTAGACAATTTTGTTATGAACGAACCTAAATTATTTATCACAGATGGAGTTAAGTTTTATTTAAATGGACTTATTGAGGCTCGTAAAAATGGTCAGCGCTAATTTCTTCAATAATTGTCCTTATTTTATCTGAAATATCATTTTCGTTTTCAATATGGCTCTTTATCATTTGTGCAAATTCTGCTTTCTTAAACTCATGAAAACCTTTTTTCTTGAAAATTTCTTCAAGATTTATAACCATTCTTTCATTCTCAAAATCACTGTCTTCTATTGAATTAAGATTTCTAAGATAATCATTTAATGTTTTAATAATAAGATTTTTGGATAAAATATCTTCAAATTCTCCGCTAGTTAAAAGGTGTATTTTATCACATAGACGCAACTTAGCCTTTATTTGCTCATAATTTTCTTTTGCATCACTGTCAAGTAAAACAAAAATAGGAATTTTTAACTGTCTAGAAAATGTGTAAAACAATTTTACTACTTGGTTTTTACCACCTGCTGAAACAATTTGAATTCCATATTTGTCGAAATCAAAGCCACATTTTTTTGCAAAAACAGGCAACAGTGTTTCTTCAGTAATTCCCTCTACAATTACTACTTTTTTAATTGGAAATTTTAGAGGAATATTAAAACAATTTTCATGTTTTAGTGTCTTTAGCCATTTTAAATTTAATGGTGACTCGTTATTAATAAGAGGTAAAAAAGAAGTATAATCAATTTTATTTTTTAATAAAATGTTTATATCTTCTGATAAATTAAAAATTTTATTTTCATATTCATATAATTTATTGTTAATTGAGAAATCTTCGTCAGATTTGGTACAATACTCATAAATTGATGAGTTTATGATATCTTGAGCATAATTTTTTATTTGTAAATAATCCATTTCTTCCAAATTTTTTTTCTTAAATTTAGGCTCAATCAAGTTTGATAGTATAAGTTCTTTAAAAACTCTTAAGTACTTGTCTTCAGTGTACTTAAAGCGTGTTAATCTATCAATTGCAACTATCAATTCATTTTTTGATAATTTTTTAATTTTTATTCTCGTAATTTTATCCTCAATTGTAACAATTTTAATATATTATAACCTAAAAAAGGCAAATTTTACAAACAATTTACGTTTATATATGTAAGGTCAAAGGCATACTTACATGTTATCTAGTTTGAATAATATTAAAACTTCAAATATATATAATGTTAAACCTGCGAAAGCTAAAGCTTCTGCAGGTGTTTCCGTGCCTTGTCTACATAAAAGTACTGCCACACCTTCATTTATGGCATATAATACAGTTAATGTTGCAAAGACTACATTAACGACTCCAGCTGAAATTCAAAAATATACCGAAGTATCTGCTAATCTTGATGCTGACGGTAAAAAAGCTCTTGATTATATGCTAAAAACAGGTTCTTTATTAAATAATAAATCAAACGATAAATCATCAACTCTTGATAATTTACACAAAATAGTTACTAACAAACGTGCTAACGGCTTAGATTCAAAAACTATGCTGAATGACACTGTTAAAACTATTGCTAATCCTGCAATTATTACACAACATTTTGGTAATATTCCAGAAAATATAAAAGGGATTATAGAAGATTATGATTCATCAACACAAGATGTTACACACTCAGGTTGTTGTGTTGCTGCAAGTATTGAATACAATCTTGCAAGTCAAATGCCTGCTGAATTCGCGCGTGTTGCTGAAGGTTTATCTTCAGAAAAAATGTCAAGTCAAAAAACAATTGATTTAAGAAATTTATGTGACAATGATGAAGATGCAAAGTGGTTATTGGATAATTTTAAAATTCCATATACGATGAAAGATAATAATAAAGCAGAAGTTACGCTTGCACCTGATAAAAATGCTATATTCCGTGCACATATACAAACAATAGATAGAGATAATTTAGAACGATCACCATTAGATGTTTTGATGCAATCTACATTTATGAATGTAGGTTCTCAACAAACATATAATTCATTAAATGATATTCGTGTTGCATCGTTTGGACCTGGTGATAGAGGTCTTGTTGAAATTGAAAAAACATTTACAGAATCTGTTGTAACCGATACTAATAAAACTGCTGTTACTTTCCAAGATGTCCAAGAAGCAGAAGAAAATGGCGTAGCTGTTGCAAAGTTAACAGGCTATAGAGCATCTGAAAAAACAATAAAAAGAAGTTTATTAAATTCTTTAGCTCAAGGTCAAAATGTAATTATTGGTTATACATCTGTTGATGAAAACAATAATATAATCGGTGGCCACGAAATTACAATTGTAGGTGCAAAAACGACAGGTGACGGAAAGTTAGTCTTTGTATGTAATGATACTGATGATGATTCTCCTGAACTAATTGAGTATCATGAAGACTATATTATACCTCGTATTCACCATGTAGGTTTACCTACTGAAATTGTTGAAGCTGATAGTAGATTAAAATCAATAGCTTAGCAGTTTTTTTCAAATTTCTTTAATCTTTGCTGAATATCTTCAAGCAGTTTTCGGTTGATCGCTGATAAATCAGCGAGAACTCCGATAAGTCCTGTTTGAACACCTGTAAGAATAAGTATAGACGAGAGTATTAGTGATTGAATATGTCCACTTCCTCCAACAGTCAAGAAATAGTATATAAATCTAGCAGCAAGAATAAAACCCGCAATTAAAAATATACTTGAAAAAAATGCAAAAAATCTAAACGGTCTATAGACAATAAACATTCTCAAAATAGTGAATGCAGACTTTTGAATATATGAAAAAATGTTTTTAACAAGCCTTGATTTACGAGTTTGACTATTTACTCTGATTGGAACAGAAATAACACGCATTCCTTTTGCTTTTGCTTGAATTATAGTTTCCATTGTATATGTATAATTGTCAAAAACATTTAAGTTCATAGCACATTCTGCACTAAAGGCTCTAAAGCCGCTCGGAGCATCATCAACTGATGTAGATGAAACAAGACGAACTATAAATGAACCACAAATTTGCAAAATTTTCTTAAATAAAGTAAAACCGCCAATTTTAGAGATTGGACGGGCGCCTATAACCATGTCTGCCTGTCCTTCAATAATAGGTTTTATTAACTTTTTTATATCGTCTGCGTTATATTGATTGTCCGCGTCAGTATTTACAATTATATCCGCACCCAGTTTTAGGCATTCGTTTAAACCCTCCTTAAACGCCCCTGCAAGCCCTGTATGACGTGGAAGTCTTATAATATGATTAACACCATTCCAGTTTGCTACTTCATAAGTTTTATCAGATGATCCATCATCTATGACTAGCGTTTCAATTAGATCGATACCGTCTATTTGTTTTGGTAGGGCTTCAATAGAAGATGTTAAAGTATCTTCTTCATTGAAACATGGAATTTGAATAATTAACTTCATAACTAATACCTTATTGCGATTTTTATTATACAATTAATATATGAATTTTACAATTTTATGGATAACATTAATAACAATTCTTGGTTTTATACTGAGAATGATAAATTTGGATAAAGATGGCGGACTTTGGAATGATGAATATGTATCTTGGTCTATCGCAGCTATTCCTTTCGGCAAAGGGTTTATTAAAGGTGTTTTAACACAATGCCACATGCCCTTTTATTATCTTTATTTAAAATTTTTTAATTTAATATCAAATAATGATACTTTTCTAAGATTTTCTTCAGTTATCCCTTCCGTTGCATCAATTCCTATCATGTACATTGTTGGTAAGGAAAAATCAAAGCTTACCGGATATATGTGTGCCATTTTTACTGCACTAAGTAGTTTGCTTATTTACTATGCACAAGAGGTTAGGTTTTATAGTATACTATTTCTATTTTCCGCGTTATCATTGTACTTTACGGTAAGAATAATTAAAAAGCCCAGAAAAAGGAATCTTATAGGACTTTTGATATCTAATTTTTTAATTTTATTTACTCACACAATAGGTTTTGTATATGTATTTTTTGATTTATTGTTCATTAGTTATAAGTTAAAAAAATTATATAAAAAATTTATTTACAATGTATGGATTATCACTGGTATAACATTTTTATGTGTTTTACCGCTCACAATAAAAATTTTATTTTTTACAAATTCTTTATCACAGTGGTGGAGCAATCTCAATTTTTACAGGATTGTACAAGTATTTTGTGATTACTTTTCGCCTGTTATATCAAATGTTAGTGTCATTGAAAATGTGCATAATATTGATGTTACAGCAATATTTCTTATTGTGCCGACATTAATTGCGTTTGCAGTAATTGCAGCAGGTCTAATTGATAAAAATTTACGATATAATAACCAAATCGTTTTAATACCATTAGCTGTCTTTTTTGTAGCGCTATTTGCTTCCGCTATTGGAAAATTATCAATCAATGCAAAATACATTATTGAAATTTATCCCATACTGATACTTATATTTTGTTCAACGATTAATTCTTGCAATAAAATATGGTTCAAAGCCGCTATTTTTATTGTATTTATCTCGTTTCATGCCGGATTTATTTTATCACCTAATTATGCTTCTAAATTGCAGAGAGAAGAAGGAAACAAATATGTTGCAGACCTTATTTCAAGTGCAAAACTAAAAAAAGGTGATTTTATTGTTATAACATATTACCCAAAACATCGTTTTACAAAATATTTTGATTTTAATAATTTTAATACTACTGAAATTTATAAAGGTAACTTTAATTACTATTACACACCATTTTTAACTTCAGAAGAAGCTATAAAAGAAGGTAAAAATAAGTACCGAGCAACTTTTTTAAACTCTTTGGCTCCGGTAAAAGAATTTACAGGCAGCACACTTATTGAAAATTTAAATAAAGAAGTGTATTTCAATATGAAACCCGGTCAAAAAGTTACATTTATATTTTTAGATTCCGTATCATTTCTTGATGAGTACATGTTTAAAATTATAGTTACGGATAAAAATAACTATCAAAGAGCAGCTTTGCCTTATCTAATATTTTCAAACATAAGAAATGAAATTATAAAAACTCTTCCAATTAACGCAAGTAACATAAGATATGAAAGTAAAGGTGCTTGGACTGCCGTAACTTTAACATATTAAAATTTAGAGATACAAATTCAGTATTCATTAATGAGAGCTTTTTTAAGTGTACCTGTATTAACTTTTGTGTTTGCGTTTTTTCTAAAAATTTAAACTACTTTCACTGTATATAAATTATTTTACATAAAAATCAGCTATAGTAAGAGGTTTTAGTAGTTTGTTTTTATCAAAAACTTGCATATAGTAGTGACCTGGAGAATGCAAAACAAAATAATCCGTATAATAGTGTGGATTATCTTTATTAATTCGATAATCGTGTGAATAAGCAACACCGGCTATTGTTGCCCAACCACCTTTGTGGCTACCTGCAACAACTTGAATACCTATATATTGCGCTTTAATTGGCTTTTTTGACATAAAAAGCCAATATATTTTATCACCGGTATGAAAACTGCGCTTGTAGTCAGCAGCAGTTTGCTCTGTAAAAGGAACATCATTAAAAATTACTCCGCATGAAAATGAACGTGTTTCTGAAAAAGATAATGTTCCCAAAATAGCAAGAATAATTGCAAGCATCTATACCTCATTTAAGAATTATTTGTCTTTAGTTCGTCTATTTTATTCTTAATTGCATTTTTTGTTATGTCATCTGTTTCTATACTATAATATTTTTCATAATATTCAATAGCTTTTTCTTTTACACCTTCTTTTTCATATGATAGCGCAAGTGCGTAGTATGCATAAGCATAATCAGGACTTAGTGCAATAACTTTATTAAAGCATTCTCTACAATTTTTAAAGTCATTTTTTGAAGCGTAAACAAGACCTAGATTAAACCAAGCATCAGAATAATTTTTATTTATTGTCGTTGCTTTTTTATAATAATATATTGCTTTATCTTGGTTGTTTTCTAGTTTATATAAATTGGCTACTTTAAATGAAGTTAAAGCATCATTAGGTGAGAGCTTTAATACTTCGATATATTTTAAAAGTGCATCTGTATTTTTGCCTGCTTTATATAATTCATCACCCTCTTTTATAAGAGTTTTAACTTTGTCATCGATTTGTTCTGCGGGTTTTTGTATCATCAAGTTTTCCAAATCTGCAAGTTCAGTTTTATTTTGCGTTTGATTTGCATTTACAGGTTTTATTACCACCTTTGAGGCGCTTTTTGGAGTTGTAGAAACAGTTTCTGTGACAGCAGCATCTTTTTGCATACTAGTGGCTTTAAATATATCGTAATCTTTTTTGTAAAAATCTTTATCCGGTTCTATTTCAAGGGCTTTTTCATAATTTACAAGAGCTAAATCATTCTCACCAAGCGATTCATAAGCTTTTGCAAGTCCGTAATATGCATAACTTTGATTTGCATCATGCATAATTGCACGTTCAAATGGTTCTATAGATTCTCTATATTTTGCTTTTGTGAGCAGAAAATCACCTTTTGAAATATATGCTGATACCAAATTTTGTGCTAAACGATCATTTTGCTTTATCGCAAGTAATTCTTCATAAATTGCTATTGCGCTATCGTAAGATTTTAAAGCGTGAAGCGCAAGAGCTTTATTTGCCTTTACATCATAATTATCAGGTGTTTCTTTTAATATTTCATCATAGTATTTTATAGCTGTTTTGTAGTCATCTTTTTTATGATATTGATATGCGAGTTCTTTTTTTACCTCTATATCCTTATTGTTTTTATCAAGCGAAGTTAATAAATTTTTAATAGCTAAATCATCTTTACCCTGTTTTTTGTATACAAGTGCGACAAGTTTGTAAGCATCAGCATCATTTGGATAAGCTTTTAGATATGCAGTATATTCTGCGATAGCTTCATCAAACAATTCCATATCAACAAGCAAATTTGCATAATAAATTCTAAGCGCGGTTAAATCCGGTTTTAATTTAAATATTTGTTCAAATTGCTGCTTTGAAAGGTCATACTTTTTCAGCATGTGGTAAGAAACTGCTAAATCAGCGCGAACTTTCATGTTATCGGGATTTTCGACTAAAGATAATTTAAACATATCAACAGCTGTGGAATATTGTTTTTCTTCAAAAAGAGAAAAACCATAATTTGCGTATTCTCTAAAACCTTCAGAATTCGCTTTAAGGGCAGCAGCATAGTATCTGTTTGCTTGAGAAAATTTTCTGGTTTTTAAATAAGATGTAGCAAGATTTTCTTTTGCAACGGCATGATCAGGATATACAGCTAAAAATAAATTATAGTATTCAATAGCTTTATCATCTTTTCCTTGTGCTGCAAGAACATTAGCAATATTTAAGTAATTATACTTGTAGGATGGAAAAATTTCCATTGCTTGCATATATGAGTTATATGCATTTTCATAATCTCCGGTTGTTTGAAGAATATTACCAATGCTAATATAGATAAAGGCATCATTTGGACGAAGCTTTATTGCGGATTTGTATGCACCTAAAGCATTATTATAATCACCTAAATCAGCATATAATCCGGCAAGTTTTGTGTATAAAATTGCATCATTATCTGATAATTCAATTGCTCTACGAATTAGTTTAACAGCTTCTTCTTGGTTATTTTGTAACTCAAGCTTGCATGCTTGTTGATATAATTGTTGAGCTTCCTTCGTCATTTCAGCATTTACAGGTAATGATAAGGAAAATAACAATGCTAATACTGGTATGATTTTTTTCACTTTTAATTCCCCCATTAGCAAAATTATATCAAAATTAACTATCACTATCAAATATTTAAACTTGTGTAAAGCTGTGGGAATAAACCTGCTTATTTAAAAGAATTAAAGCTGTTTTATATATATTAACCGAAAGCTTATCGTTTTTATCGTACTTAATGTCATTTATTTGAGTAAACTCTCTTGTTAAAGAAGTTAAATCAATTAAAAGTTTATCAGACGGAGTTCTTGGCATTTGCGTTTCAAGCATATTAAGAGTTTGAATTAAATTTTTATCGTTAGCATCAATAATTGCAGCATCTAAACCTGCGCCGTAAGCCAGTGCCAAGCATACGTTGTTTATAAGTGGTCTTAATTCTTTTGGAGAGCCATTTGAAATATTTGAAAGTCCTATAACAGTATTGCACTGAGGCTCAAAACTTTCTTTTAAAATTTTTATTGTATTAAAAGCTTCAAAAGCCTGAGATTGATCTACACATATTGGCAAAATCAAAGGATCAAAATAAATTTTTTCATTAGGTATACCTTTTATCATGCAAGTTTCATATATATCTAACGCAAGCTCAACTCTGCCATCGGAAGTTTTTGGAATACCATCTTTGCTGCTTAAAGTTAATGCAATTAGATTTGAGCCATATTCAGCGGCTAAATCGGTCATTTTGTCTAATCGCTCATAATCATCACTTGCGCTATTTATTATAGCCATTTTAGGATTCTTGCAGACCGCTAATCCTTGTTTCATTTCTTTAATGTTTGCAGTATCAAAAGAAATATTTAAATTTGAGTTTTCTTGAATTAATTCGGCAAGCCACGCTAAAATTCCTTCCATTCCGCTGGTTGCAGGTCCAACATTTAAATCAATGTACTCAAGATGCTTTTGTTTATCAATTAATTCAAGTATAAACGCTTTATCACGATTTAAAAGCGCCTCCCTTACTTTTTTAGATATAATATGAATATTTTCGCCAATTAATTTCATATTAATATTATACATCAAAATAAATTACTTGCAGCTATGATTGCCACCTGATGTCAGCTTTGTTTTTCCGTCAGGACAAGTTGTACCATCGGATGTTTTTAAATAATCCATATTATCAAAGTTTATAATCCATGCTGCAGCTTCAGAATCATAGAAGTAACCATCCCTATCGTGCCTAACATACTTTGATGTGTTGCTCATTATATCTGCAACGTGTACTCCTTTATCGTGATTAACATCAAATTCAAATACATCATAACCTTGTTTATTTGGACCTTTTTGAGTTCCATCAATATCAACTCGAAACCAACCACTAGTAGCACAGTCAGAATTACTGCATGAAAATACTATTGTACTACCATCTGCAAGAACAGCTCCACTTTGATACCCCCAACCGCCAGAACCATTTTGGTCTATATCAATTGTACAAGATGAAACACTATCACATTTTTTTGAAGTTTTCATAAATTCTAACATTCTTTCAAAATGACGTGACCTACAACTTCCTGAATAACCTGCACACCATTCATCATAAGGCCCATATACGGCTTCTGCTCTACCAAATGCATCGTTTAAGTCTGAATATATTTTTTTAACCTTAGCTACTTTTTCTTTTTCGCCTGTTGAACTGTTTAAGTTTGGTAGCGTAAGTG
>AUXO018776059.1_pt1 | contig 17353 bp, 4 predicted proteins | sample 768731 | NCBI WGS metagenome assembly AUXO01 (sample SAMN02715735, study PRJNA202380) | gut metagenome | biome: sheep rumen | host: Ovis aries | place: New Zealand: Palmerston North
TATGAAAATGGACTTGTAATTGAAGGAAAGCCTGTTTCATTTCTTGATGAAAATGGAGAGCCAATTGATATTACCCAGGTAATTGGTATTTTACAGGGTCTTCGTGAAGAATGGAAAAATAATACTGATATTGGTGAATCTTCACAAATCTTTATGCTTGTTTCAGAAATTGTTACTTCTAAACTTGGAGAAGACAAGTCATCTGGCTCAGGTATTGCAGAAATTTTGATGATTATTATTGTTGCAATAATTGGTATTGGCCAGGAATTTTTAATTGCTCATTTTACACCAAAAGCAACAATTGATAGAAGTTTGCTTCGTCAAGTTTCAGAGTATCTTCTTTGGGAAAATAAAGACCAGAAAGAAAGATTCCTTCTTGAAGTATATGACGACTATTATGGTGATGGTGTATTTAATCAAGATGCTTTTGAACATAAATGTAAGAAAGCTGTAGAGCACCTCGAGAGAAGTATTGACGATACTATTGCAAAGTATTCAAAATACAACAAGTTAGTAGAGCAGCCTATAAAACCTAAAAAAATTAAACCTATTGAAAAAATAGAGCTGGCTCCTGTACAGACCCAGGAAGAAAAGCCAGTTATACCAATTGCTGAAACTACAAAAAAGCCTGAAGAGGTAAAGGTGCCTGAAGTAATTGAAGCTAAGCCAGCTGAGCCGACTCCAGAAGTAGCTGAAGTTCAGGAAGAATTTGATGATGAGCTTGATGCTCTTATTAAAGAAGCAGAAACTAGAATTGAGGAGTAATAAGTAAAAATGACACAAATAGATAAAGCTAAAGATACATTAAAAAAGTTACTCGCTAAAAATACTGAAATTACAGCTGCAAATACTAAGCTCAATGAACAGGTTAAAGGCTATTCTGAAACTTTACAAACAAAAGAAACTGAAATTGTTTCTTTGAAAGATCAGATTAAAACTCTTGAAGACCAAATTTCTTCTTCTGAGGCGCTTCTTACAGAAGAAAAAAATAAAGCTGCAAAAACAGAAGAAGAATATAAAGAAAAATTTGATAAGTATCAGCTATTAGATAGTCAGATTACAGAGCTTGAAGAGCTTCTTAAAGAAAAAGACCAAAAAATACAAAAAACAGAAACTGACACCAATCAGCTCACAAGTAATCTAGATACAAAAGATTCTATTATTGCAGATTTAAAACAACAAATAGAAACTTTTCAATCATCCACAGTTTCTTTAGAAATACATAAAAAGCTTGAAGAAGATTATGAACATTTATGCACAGAAAAAAACAATTATTGTGATGAAATTATTAGGTATAAAAATAATCTCAAAGAGAGTAATGATCAAAATGTAATTTTAACTAAAGAAAATAATAGTCTTATTACTAAAATTTCTGAAATGGAAGAAAACCATGCAAAAGAACTTAATATATTAAAAAATAGAATTAAGGATCTTGAAAGCGTTCCAAGTCATACTCTAGAGATTGAGCAGCTTATATCTGATAAAACAGAACTTCAGAGAATAAACGCTGAGCTTGAGGCTCAGATTACAATTCTTAGAGGTCAAACTATTAATACTGTAAAACCAGATGATAACTCTGAAAAAAAATATTTTAGATTTGGTCATGTGTCTGATAGTGTAATGCAGGATGTAAATACATTTATAAATTTTTTATACGAAGATATAGATGACGATTGGAAAGGCCCTTATGAATTAAAGCCTATTCAAAGTGCAGCACTTAAAGCTGGAATTACAGAAAAAGCCGCAGAGATTTTTATCCAGCGCCTTATGGATATGACTTTAGGTAAAACTAAGATTATTTATAAAAATAAAGATCATTATGTAAGCAATTTCTCAAAAAGTGTAATTTATAAGCATATTAATGAAATTGTAATGTAATTTCTTCTTTTACAAAGCTATTCTTAAAAGAAGGAAATTATTTGGAGGATTAAATTGACAGAATTTCAGATCTCAGCTGACTCTGCAGAGCATTTACTTAAAATGATTTCTCTAACAGACAAGTTAGAGAAAGAAGCTGATGGAACCTTACTTTATTTTGCAACAAATGAACTTACAGTATGTTTACATGGTGTAAACAGTAATGTATCATATAAGGTACCTATTTCAAATGTAGTTATTGACCCTGAATATGTAAATCAGGCCTATGCTTGTATAAATGTACCAAAATTTAAGGCTGCACTTACAAAGTGTGCTAATTCAACAGGTTTAATAACTATTAGAGTTAATCATGAGAAAAAATCTTTAACAATTTCATCTGCAAGCACATCTATTGCAGTTAACTGTTATGATACAATCACAGAAAGTGAAAGTAATTCAATCTATAATTATTGGACTGAAAAAATGGCAGATGCTACTTTTGTAAGTAGCTTAGCTATCGAAATAACGCCAGAAATTCTCGAAGTAGCTGACCTTGCTACTAAAGTTATAACTGGTGATGACAATAATAATATTATTGTTCTTAAAGACAATCAAATTATTTATGTTGACCGTGTAGCTCTTTTTTATAAAGTATTAAATAATGTAACTAATACAGGTACTTATTATTTGCCTAAGTCTATTATAGATTTTATTAAGCCTCTTATTAAAGAGACAAAAAATAGTGTTACAATTCATTATTCTTTAGATAACCGACATATATATTTTGATTTACCTGTTTATTCATTACAGGTAATTATTGATGTAGCTGACCTTGCATGTGATTTACCTTCTAATGAAGACTATGCAAATATTGTTCCAGAAGATGATAATCATATACTTTTGAAAGTATCAAAAGCAGTATTAAAAGATGCGCTATCGAAATTTGATGGTATTTTTGATGTATCTGATTACCGATGGAAACAAATTTCTTGGACTATTTCTGAAGATTCTTTGAATAAAGGTGTTATTCAGTTACATCATGATGATTTTTCTGCAGAAGTTGATACTACTTTAGATGTAACAGTAATTGCAAATACGGCTAGTTCATCTGATTTTAGTTTTATTATTCCAGGTGTAATTCTTGATAATTTGATTTCTTTAACAGATGAAGACGATCTTACACTTAATATCTCGCCTGTTCCTTCAAATGAATGGCATGGAAGAGGTATTGAAATATCAACGCCTACTTTTAAGGCAGTTTGTACAAGATTTGTTGATTAAAAATAAAGGCCGCTTAAGCGGCCTTTATTTTTACATTCCACCACGTGCTAAAGCATGCATGTAGTTAGCAGAACTTGCTTCCCACTTTTTCATTACTTCTTCAGTAAGTTTATCTCCTCGTTGAGTGAATAAACTATAGTCTATATTTCCTGGAACATCACCTTTAACTTGGCTTCTTAATAAGCCAATATTTTGTAGTATATTTCCAGTGCAAGCTTTTCTTACATCTACTAAATCTTCAAATTCAATAAGATTCCAGTCATAAGGGCACATAAGCCATTTTACATTCAGGTATCCACCTATAGAAGTATAACCAGTAATATATTTCTTTCCATCTTCTACTATTTTCTGGAAAGCTTCACGTCTAAAATAGTTCATCATACCTTGTCTTGCAGCATTTGCATCAAGAGCCATACTTGTATATGCCATACCACCTGTAAAACCTGGAACAGGTTTATTATAACGGAGCGAACCCCATCTTGAGTTACTTCCCATTGAACCCATATTACCATACATCATTTCAGTACGCATAAAAGAAAGTGCATTTGTATAATTACTACCAGACGTTGCTCCAGCTGCACCCACAGTATAAAATGGAATAGCATTATAAGCATGTTCTGGCATAAGAATTTTAAATGGTTGACCTGCACCATATCGTCCAACTGCTTCTTGTTTTACATATGGAAAATGTGTCCAATATTTTTCCAAAACTGGTTGAATAAAAATATTTATGATTTGTTGTTTATTAAATTCAAGTTCATCTTCTGTAATAAATGGAACACCAGCCTCAGACATTATAATATGATAGTCTTTATCTGGAATGACAACACAAAATGTTTCTTTCTGAAAATCTTGGAAAGGAACATAGTTTGTATCTACAGGAATTTTTTTAACAGAAGCAAGTTCTTCTGCAGTCATAATAAGCTTAAAAACTGGAGACTGAATACCAGAACCAAATGTTACAAGACCCTGTAAATCATCTAGAGTCTGAATCATCTCCCATTCTATTTGTTTTTCTGCAGAATCAACTTTGTATTCCTGCTCACAGTATATAAGAGCTCCGTCTAATTCAGAGTCTTCATTATTTAACTTATATATCATGCCCTTAAAATAAACTTTTGTATCATTAGAGCAAGTTAACCCACCCATAGCTTTCCATGTATCGCGTACTCGTTCTGGAGTAGTTTTTTTCAAAGATATAAGATATTGTGCTTCTTTCATAATAAAATTAGTCCCAAACATGTTACTGTTTGGGACCAGAGGTTAGTTTTAGTTTTTACTCCGATTCAATGCTCGAAGTTGCATCCGATTTATTATTAACGGCATTTATACCGTTATTAACAATAATTGTAAAATCTACATGCTGGGTATCTGTTCTATATTCGATAGCCGGGAATGTAGCATATATCATTAAATTTCCTTGAGTATCAAAGATTCCAAGTTCATTTATTTGAGTTATAGCCTTATCTTTATCTGTTTTATCGACAAAGTTTTCAAGAGTATTTACAGACCAAGACCCACAGAAATAATTATGAACACTTGTTAAGTTTTCGATACTTGTATCGAAAATATTATGATAGTTATCAAGGTCATCCCAAGGTACACGAGCTGAAATTCCATACTTAACGTAAATATCTGAATTCTGACGAATATGGCCAGACTCATAAACAGGATTATATCTTGTTCCGCTAGCAGCTGGAATAAGAATCATATCAATAAGGCCATATTTACAATCAAGATATGGCGCATTTGGCTCAATAAATCTTACACCTTTAACTGTTGTAATACGAGTTGGTCTTTTTACAGTAACATATGAGTCATCAGAACTCAAGTCTTTTAAGTTCATTGTAGAACCAACCTTTACGTATTCTTGAACTTTTGATACCTGGTCATACTGCATACTATTACTGTTATAGTTTGCCTGAATATGGATAACTTGCCAATATGGATTCTTCTCTTGTCCACTTAAGTAGAACTCATCTTTGAACCAATCCTGACATGAGCTATACTTTGGAGTATAAGGCCTAAATCTATAATCATGAGAAGCTGTTACAAGTTTACTCAAGTCACCGTCTTCTGCAGTATCAAGTCTACCTTTTTGTTCCAACTGATATACTCCATCTACTTTTTTCTTTGCAAATCCTATATAGTATCCATCTTTATCACATTCATAAACTGGAGTACCAAATGGGTCTGCAAATAAGCTTGGTTCATACTTACTATTATTTTCAGAGTAGAATATATCATTACCTATTTTAATAGGTGATCTTGGATAGCCTTTAGGATTCCAGCATATACGGTCATAACCAAAAATATTCTTTTCATGAGGCTTAATCTCAATAAAGTATTCAGGGTTATTCATAACTTTAGGATTTAATATAACAGGCTCTACAGTCAAAATAGTAAACATAACCACATGTTTTTCACCGTCATTTAAGTCTACATTTTCTAATGTAAGCTTTTCCTTGAGAGTAAATTTACTATTTACAGTGTCTATTTGTTCAATATAGCCAATACAGTTTCTAGAGTTTTCAAGGTTTCCTAAAATTTCATTGTCCTTTACTAAAGATTGCTCTATTTCATAGCCATCTTCACCTGTAACTAATGAGCTAATATCAAGATACTTTGGGACTTTAAGTGTTACAAATTCACCATTAGAATCTCTAATGAGTTCTCCATTAGCCTTACACATATAAACTGGTTTATTTACGCTGTTTTTAAGATCATAGAATACAGGTTCACCAGATGTAGACAAATGATGTTCAAAAGCTTTAGGGTCAACTGTCCAAGGCTTATAATCATCTTGCTTATCCCAATCTACCGTATTATCACGAGTGCTACCATAGCCATTCATTGGAATATAAACTGCTGAAACAGGAAGACCATCGGCCAAGTCTGCAAGTATTCCAGACTTTAATTTTCCAGTTTCTTCATCCCAAGTTTTTGTAACATTAAATAACATATTATCAGCACTGTTGGTAGGTGAAGCATGAATATAAGGAACATAAATATTAAATTCTACATATTTTTCATAATTCTGAATAGCTGTATAGTCTACAGACATTAAGTTTCCACTGTAAGACAAAATCATATATGGATTGTCATTATCTAGGCAGATTTCTTTAACCTCTGTAACAAATCTTGACATTTCAGCAGAAAGTCCTTCATCTAGAGGACGAGCGTTCTCACTTCTAGATGCAGCTGCAACAGAATTATATTCTGCATAAGGAGCATTATAAGCTATGTCAACAGAAGCTCCGACACGTAAAAGTTTTTCTGTATTTGCATACCTTACTGCAATTGGGGTTGCTGCGTTATTTTGAACAAAATAATCGCCTTCAATATTACAAAGTTTGATTTCATTATGGTCTTTATTGTACCAGTCTTTTGCATAGTAATCTGAACCATAAACATCATACTTGTAATAAATATGATATGTATCCTCTGCTACTGATGGATAGCCATCTTTATCTGTTGACGCATATTTTTCAAAGTCCTCTACTGAAACTCCTTCTGGTCTTTCAGCAGTAGGCATAATCTCACGTTTATTATACATCCTATCAGCGTCTCTTGGAGAAGAAACTTCAATTACAGAGTCTAGGATAAATTTTCCTTTTGATGTATAGCTATCGTAATTTTCAGGATTCAAGTATAATGTTTGGTCATAAACTTGTTTCTTTGTCTTAATAGCAATCAAGAAAGTCATATCTGTCTTACTTGATGCAAACATAGGGTTATTTAAAAGAATCTTTCCATTTATAACTCTTGTTATGCTTAAGTCACTATCATAAAGGCTAGCATCCATAATAGATGGATAAGTGAAAGTATTGAATGGCTCAGAGCTATCATATCCTAATTTTGAACTTCCTGATGTTACAAAGTCACTAGAGTTAGCATATGTAGCAAGGTCAATATTTGAAACTCCAAAAGAATATGATTCTACCCAAGTTAAATCGTAAGGAGTAGTTCCAGGATTTTCCTCTGTTGGATATGATAATGACCATTCACCATCCGCATTCTTCATTATACGAAGAGCTTTGGATAATGGGCTATATGTATTAGACTGGTCTAAGTCTGCTTTTACAAATGCATAAATATGATCACCAATTTTCTTAATTGAAGAGATATAAGCACTGAAATCTTTACCGACAATAAGCTCTTGACCATTATTAGTAACTTTTAATTCTGGTAATACAACTCTTGTATAATTGCTATTATCTATAGACATTAACAATACAGGACTTTCATATATGTATGACTCTTCACTATATAGCGCTTTTACATATGTAGACTTATCATCAGCTGTCATTTCTGTATGACTATCAAGGAAATTTCTAATTGCTGTAGCAGAATCAAGTTTACCACCTATAAATTTCATTGAGTCTGCACTATATGTAGCATAAACATCTGCAAAATTTTTTATTTGTTTTACAGTAGGTGCTTCGATATAGTAATCTTTATCATTATAGATAACTCTATAAGTTGTATTTCCGTCTGGCTCACCTAGTACAGTAACTTCACCAGAAATTGATATTAAATCCCAGTTTTCTGCATTTTCTAGGTCTGGGCGTTTAGTCATATAAACTGCAGAAATAGAAATAATATCTTTATTAGAAGTTTGAATATAAAGTGAGTCACCTTCAAAGTACATCTTTAATGCAGATTCTGTAAACAACTTTGTATTATCTGCAGCTCCACAAGCATATTCTAAGAAGTCTAAGAGCATTTCACGATATGTATAGGCATAATGAGGAATATTATATGTATCGTTTGCTGGCACAGCTGGATCTGGTGTAATATTGTAAGTTGCATAATTACCAGACTTTATTGAAGCAATGCCATCACTGTAGCTTACTCCATTTACCTTAAATGTATAGCCTGTAGAAGAACCAGATTCAACAATAGACTTATATTTTGCAGTAAACTCGTCAAGTGTAATTAAGTGGCCGTTCAACATAAAATTACTTGAAATAATGCTTCTTATACTTGTTATAATATCAGCATTTTGAGTATTGTTTCTGCTGGAAAGTTCCTCTTCTACAGTAGCAAATACTTCCAAGAGGTCATTATAGAACTCTTCATCTGTAAGAGTCCTAAATGAGTTTCTAAAATTATTTAATGATACTGGAAGATCTGCCTTTTTCCAGTGCATGAATGTTGTGACTCCACCATCATAGTTACCTTCTGAAACAGTAGCTGTAGGAGACTTTAAGAATAAAGTTTTTCCCACGAGCATCGCTTCATAACCATCACTAGATGCAGCAAATAATGGGGAGGCAATACTACTTGTTTCCATTGAGCTATACTCTGGGTATACTTGAATAGTTTGAGATACAGTATTTCCTGAAGCGTCGATAAGATAATCCGTATGCTCAATAGATACTCGACCGTGAATAATATCATAATCAAAAACAGTTGAAAGTACACTAGACATATTAAGAGTATCTGAAAGCCAGTCAGCTACTGTTATTACTTCTGTTCCATATGTAAATGGTTTGTCTATTTTTATACCATCATCAGAATAAACTTCTGAAAGTGTATTTAAACTTTGTCCTTTACTTCCAATCTTATTATGGAACTCATCGTAAGCATCACTTACTAAAACCATTCCAGAGTCTACTGCGCCAGTAGCAGCTTTACCACTAGCTTGTGGACTTGTTACTCTAGTTCCTGTGCTGTCATAAATAACATCATCTGATGGAACATAGTTATCACCAGCTTTTGCATAAAGCTTTGTTGCAGCAGGATCAGAATAAACGTTTTCTGTCCAAATTACTGGTGCACTCAAAGCTATATCAGTTACATCTGCTTCCTGAGCTAAGTCTATGTCTCCAATGACTCGCTTAAGTATTCTGTTTCCAGCTGAGTCGCTGAGAGTAAAATAGAAATAGTTATCTGCATAAGTTATATCAGTAACTTTATATCCGTCATAAGAGCCTAAAGAAACGCCACGTGTAAGATTTACTCTTGTTTTACCTTCAAGAGAAGTAACTTTTTCGTAGTAAATTGTTGTGCCATTTGTGCCTATAATATAGCCATTACCATGGTAAATATAGTCTACTAAAAGTGCAACCTGGTAACCACCTGGCATATTACAGTAAATAACACAAGTTTTTGTAAATTCACCAGATTGGGCTGAAAGTGGAATTGCACCTACAATAGTATCATCAGAATCAATTAATGATACTGATGCTGTTGAATTGCCTTTAAGATTAAGAACACGAGGATCATCACCAGATACATCTGCTTCAACCAGCAATAAATTTTTGAAATACTTGAATTCCATAGTTGGTGAAGCAGCTGTTTTAAACATTGAAGAGACTGTAGCGCTTACAACTTGAGGAGCAGCAATTTTTTCATCATGCCATGTATAATCATTACTGAAATCGATTGTAGTATCAGAGTCTACAATAAGGTCATATTCTTGAGTATCCTCATTGTATACAGAGTAAGCAGGCAACAATTTCATAAGCTGTTCAGAGAAGTCTGAACGAGAAGCTAATGTAACCATCTGGTCAGACTTATCTGTCTGTCCTTCTGGGAATACTAAAGAACCAATATCATATGTTACTTTAATAGTTCTACTTGCCGTATTAATATTCACTAGCTGACCTTTTATTTTTGTAAAAGAACTAAAGAATGTAGGCTTAAGACTAGAACGCTCTACTGGACGTAACTGAACAGGAGCTAATCTTAGAAGTCTATCTGTAAGTGTCAAACTATTAATATCAAATGCTTCTCCTTCAACTTTAGTAATAGTCGGAGTTTCTATTATATCCTCATCGCCAGGAGTTTGAGACTTTATGAGCTGATAATTACCAGTAATATACTTTAAATTTTTATAGTAGTAGTTCTCATTAAATGGGATAACAAATTTTTCAGTAATTACTGTATTTGCTTGCTCATCAGGTTTTGTTATAAATCCTGAGCCAGCAACTGGAATTTTAACTTGGAAGCCATCTGTAATTTTATTTCCAATACCCTGACTGAAAATCATAGCATAAGTATCTTGATTAGCAGATAATAAATATGCAGTAGGATCAGTATTTTCAGAGCTACTTGAGTTTACTATAGCTCTAAAATATTCAGAATTTTCATAAAGGTCAGACAGAATATTAACTGTATTATATTGAGTGCTTGACCCATTACTAGCTGAGCTATCAGAGTCTTCAATATATTTTATATTTATGAGGCTAATTTCTTCAGAAGTAAGTGGCTCAAAAGTATCTTCATAAATAGCAATTATTGATTCACCATTTGTTCCTAGAGTTTTTACTGTTTCTCCAGTAGCAAAAGGCTCACCGTTTTCTTTATAAATTGAAGTTTCCAGAGTACTAGTGTCATATTTATAACAAAGTTTTTCGCCAGAACTTGCTATAAAGAAGTTTGCAGGCTGTCCATCTGCATCAGTATCAATATGAAGCAAAAGAACAGTTCTGTCACCTATACTATACTGTGCGCTTCCATCCTGATTTCTTTCAAGCAAAAGTTGCTGAACTGTAATATCATAATTTGCTGTAAGTGAACAGTAATCAGTATTTAAGCTTTGTAGCTGAATATAGAAAATATCCTTATCTTCTTCATAAAAGATTGCTGAAGTAGTAATAGATTTTACTACAGTTGTAAGGTCTTCAATATCGAGTTCGCCGTTTAAATATTTGATATATTCATCATAATCATAGACTTCACCACGGAATTCAGGGTCTATAACAAAATCAAAACTATACGAACCCTCTGCAATCATTTTTCTAGGGAGCTCAATTCGGCTAGTTATATTATTATTAAAACGTTGCCAAAGAGCATTTGAAGAATTGAAATATTCATATTCTGAAGATGATACTAAATCCTTATCCTTTTTGAGATTCTGAATAAAGAAAGAGTCTGCAGATAACTCAACAATATTAAAAGTTATTGTTTGTTTACCAAAATCGTACTCTGGGATAGCTGCAATAAATGACCCATAACTATTTGTATTCTCTGGATTAAGAGAATCATAAATTTGGTCAGTTATTGAATTATCCATCTTTTTATCAATAAGAGAAAGAATAAATATATTAGAGGCAATCTCAGCAAAATGACCTATTTTTGTAGATCTATCGATAATAAGCTCACCATCTATAATTAAAGTATCACCTAATCTGGATGTATAACGTCCAGATTTTTCAGAGCCATCATTATAAAATCGGCCAAAAGCTTCAAGATAGTCTACAACAGATGATAATGAAGCTCTACAAGCATCATTAGTAAAGCCTCCTTTATATCCTGGACAGAATGCATAAGTACCTACATAAGGAGTTACACCTGTACCTGCTGTTATATTTGTAGTCATAAATGCCGTATAAGCACCAAGAGCTCTATGCAGAATTACATTAAGCCAAGTATTTTCATAAGTAGGATATATATTATAGCTAGAGTCAATTTCATTACCACTAATGTCTCCAAATAAGCCTATAAGACTTAATTTTTTATTTGACCATCTAAATGTTGTTTCATCATTTATAGTGCATGGAGTAACTGTTAAAATTGATTGGTCTGCGAATTCTACATCGTAAGTATTGAAGTTGTTAAGCTCATTATACTTATCAGAACGAGTATCAATATCACTCTCTGAAGTTAAAGAAAGATCTGTAAATGTTGTACCATGGTCTATAATATAATAATATATAATATCCTGAGCGTAAGCTTTTTCTAAAATACTTCTTTCACAAGGCCAAGCTATTTTTCCAGATTTTAAGCTTGGTATCCAGTATCCAAGACATACATATTTTTTTGTCTTTCCAATAAATGATAGAGTTTCCTCTGCGAGGTCTTCAGTCAAAGTTTCAGTTCTACTAGATTCATCATATACCTTTTCAAGTTTTTCAATTTTAGAGGTATCATTCAAAATAAAGTTATTATCAACAATTGAGCTTGGAGCAACTTTAACATTTTCTTTATCATCATTAATAATGTTCTTAAATGATTGCTTATAAAAATTTGCTTGAATAGTAGTAACGTTTATTTTACCGTCAGACTCATCCCCATCATAATGGAGCTGTACATCATATTCGCCAAGATTTATTTGAGCAACTGGTTTCGCTATTTCTGTGTAGCTAGAATTTTCATTTTCAGTTTGTTTAAGAGCCCAAAAAGACCTTGATCTTAATTCACCTTTTCCTGTTTCTAAAGTTTCTAATAATTCATTACGTGCGGCTTGCGCAGCATTTTTACCTGCAGAATCTGCTTGAGCTCGGTCATTAGTGCTGTTAAAATTCTGTTGATAAGCATTTGTATAAGCTTCATTCATAGCTTCTTCTAATTGAGCTTTAGCTTCTTGCCCAAGCGCAGCATTTTGGTCTGCTTCCTCAACTGTTGGCTGAATTAATACTGATGTAGTATCTATTGAATGCCCATCGTCCCAAAGTTGATTACCCCAAAGAGCCATGTTTTTCTGTTGACTTTTTGATTTAAACTTTATAAATCCTTCTTTACCACCTGTACCAATCTGAGCAAATCCAGGAACAGCATTAGAATTCCAGTTAAATGTCTGTATAGTTGCATGAATTGAAGGGTCTGTATAAATTGCTGATTCATCCTGAGACATGAGTCCAGAAGCATCAGTTTCCATTAGCAAGTGAGCACCAAATTGCACTTTATCTGATGCTCTTGATAACTCAAGAGCATTATCTGTTAAATAATCTAGCCAGTCTACTGTAATAAGATTATCTGTTTGTCCTAGTCTATTTGGTAGTGTACAGAGTTTATTTAATGCAACATCAACAAATACGTCACCAACATATTTAATAGTACATGGAATTATTCTATTTTTTGCGACCGGATTAAAGTTTATGTCCGACTTTGTAAAATACTCAAGTTTATCACCATGAAGAGCTGGCATAATAACATCAGTAAAATATACAGTATCTCCAGAATTTATATATGGTTTGAAATACTTTATATCTGAAAGGCCATCCAATAAAGCACCTGCTACATTTGGATAATTATCTGATCCATAGAGACCATGCTTCCATGGATTCATAACCTCGAGAGCTCCTATATTTGACAGTCTCTGTTCAAAGTCGTCTTCTGAGTCAAATTTATCTTTATTTAATGCATTAAGGCTACATTTATAAACTAAATTGAATGTTCCAGCCTTTGTTAATGTAACATTTACAGTAACTTGGTTATCACCTAAAGATGTAATAAATATATCTTGATTAACGTCTGGGAGCCCTGGGCCCATAACAATGTCACCTATAGAAAGATTTTTAAACAATTCTTTGGAATATTCATTTTCAAAACTTATTACATTATTTTCACCTGTTGAGCTAATTTCAACTTTTGATTCAATAGTAATACTTGTAGTAACTTTATTAAAGTATACTAAAGTTTGATTTATACTACTAGAGACTATTTTATTCAAAAAATCGAAAGATGAACTTTCTTGTAAAAGGGCTTTATTTAAAGTTAATCTGAAGTCAGTCATTGCAGACCAAACGTCTGTAGTAAATAAGTTACCTTCATAAGCAAAATCATAAGAATAAGAGCTATAGATAGAATTAATAAAACTTTTTTCCAAATATATAGGCATAGCTTTCCAATAGCCATAGTCTACATGAGTAACAGCTCCAGTTGAGAACTGCCCATTATTTATATATTGTGAACCATTATAGACATAAACTTTTTTAACTGTAAGACCTACATAAGCTCCAATATCTTTATTATAATGTTTATAAAGTTTATATTTATAACTATTACAGAAAGCGTCTCTATTATTTGTTACGGAAGACTGAATACTGATTTCTTCAGGAACAATTTCAGGAATAGCTGAAATAATAAATTTACATGAAGATGGCTGCTCATAAGATGTTTCTGTTGCTGCAAAACATTTTATATCAGTAATTCTACCAAACAAAACAACATCATCACCATCGCAGTTTTCCACAACAATAGCATAAGCTGCTGCTGTATATACTGACTCTGGTGCCATATATTTGTATTTTTCAATAAAATCAAATTCAATATTTAAAACTGCTCTTTCGTAATTTTGTACTACATGAAGCTGTACGTCAGCATCATCATCTTTTACATAAATGTATTCGCCTTGTTTTAATATTTTTTCAGTTTGAAGAGCAGGCTCTATATTATCTTCATCATCAATACAGATTATCTTTTCTTTTGCACTTATACTATTATCTTCTGCCAAATTGATTTGCTTTGGATAAATCTCTAAGTTTTTTAAGGGCTCTACTGTAAATGCATTATTAACTAAAGGATATGGATAAATATTTATTATTCTCATATCCGCAGTAGATAAATAATTATTTAAAATTTCGAGAAAGCTTTCTCCAGAAAGACCACTATCCTCTTCAAGCTTATCAGTACCTGAGCTTTCTGGAATATTAAAAATAGTAACTGGATAGCTTTTAATCAGCTCCTCATAAGTGTCGCCAATGTCAACCATACGGTAATCATTTTCCGTACGTATACCGTCAATAATAAAGTTTTGGTCATCTTTAGTAAGAATAAATCCTGGCAAATAATCCAAATAATCTGAAAGAGTATAAATATTTTCAAAAAGATAATTTTCATAGCCAGGGACTGCAAAAAAGTCTATATTATAAGTTGTAAGGTTAGTGCTTTTATTTAAACTATGAGAGCTACCTGTCCAGTCTATAAGTCTAAACTTATTATAATAATGAGAATCATATTGGTCTACATATCTATTATAAAGAGTTTTTGGCGGAACAATAGCCTCAAATAAAGAAGAATCAAATTCAGAAACATTATTTTCTGTAATTGCGTTACCATTATAAGTAAGAGCAACATTTATAGGTTTTATAGGAATATATGTTCCCATAGGATAGATTAACAAATTTTCAAAAATATCAGCACCAAACATACGATAGCCATATCTTGAACCATATAGCTTACGTCTATATGCATTGTTTGTGAGATTTCTTAATTTAATCTTAAATGCTTCTCTAGTAACATTATTTTCATCAGTTTCCAAATTTTTTGCTACAAGCTCAAAGAAATTATTATCTGGCTGATAGTTAACCATCGCAGCAGCATTATTAATAGCATCATTTACTTCATTATTTGTAAGAAGGTCTGTCCAGTCTGGATCATCTGGATATAATGTTTCAAAGTATCTATATATTTCATGTAAGAAGAGGTCCTCTTCTGGAAGTAAAACACCATTAATATCCATAGTATGATATTTTTCATATTTTACTTTTATTCCAAGTTTTACAAGTGTACGATACTCTTTATCTTTTTCTACTTTTGAAAAAACACAGTATTTATCATACATGTCACCTGCTATGTTTAATAAATAAATATAGCCAGGTTCTGTCATTAAATCTATAGACGTAACACGTTTAAGAGGAAGTTTATCAAATGTGCTTGTAGAAATTTCAAGATCAGTTAATTTAACCTTGTATTCAGACTCAATATCACTCAGAGTTGCAAAATTTGCAAGATTTAAATCCTTGATTTTAGAGTACTCTGCTATCTTTATAAAGCTATTTTCTGTAAGATTTTCATAAAAATATTCTTTTGAAGATGGCCCATATTTTGTGCTTTCTGTTCCATTTACAGACTTGTGATAATAGTCTACTCCTTCATAAAGAGGGCTGTCACCAAGATCATTAACAATATCTTTATGGTCATTGTCATATTCAATTTCTGAATAGCCTAAAAGCCATTTCCAAATATCATCTGTTAATAAAGAATGAACACCTTCATAGTAGTCATATGGTGGGATTTCATTTGTATATGAGACATGATTATTCTCAAATTCTGAGTTACTTGTATAAGACATTTCTAAAACTAAACCTCAATATAAATTAGGATGTTTTAGAAAAAAAAATCACTGTAGTTTTCTACAGTGATTTTTACATTACTAAATATGAACTGTTTCTACAGTTAAGTCTTGGTCATCTATAAAAATCAAGTCATGCTCATTTTCCGGAACAAAATCAGTCATTTTTGGTCTAGCATAAACTTTAATTGTTGCTTGGTCCTGAATAAGCATAGTAATATCTCTAGCTAACTCAGTATAGCCTTGTGATAAGTCTACCATGCTATCAGTTATATTAAAATAAGACACCGGTAAAATTAAATATCCTTTAGCATAATCAGAGCTATCGGGGCTATCATAATTCTCTGAGAAAATTATATTTACATTTTCTATATAGTCAGAGTTTATTTTGTAACACAAAGTGGAGCTACTTGAATCACTAATAGCTACTTTTAAACTTGAGCTAACCTGGTCACTAGAGAACATTGCATTTGCACCAGTATTATCCGTAACATATGGCCTGTTCTCATATGGGAATTGAGCAAAATCCTTTGCTTTAATCATAAATGTATCATCGGTTATACTATCAATATATACAAACTGTGCTACACGAACTTGTCTATTTTTATAATACTCATTTGTCTCATCATAAACTTTTATATCATAACCTAAGCCTGTACTTATAGTATTAGCCAATGGAGGAAGAGGGCTATCGGAGTCAATAACCAGCTCTTTTGCTTCTTCTATTGTTGGCATATTTGTTGAGTCTAGACGGTCATCATATAAGAAAAATGTTCTATCTTTTGTAGAACTTGAGCTCATTATAAAGTTTACATTAGCTTTAATAAGGAAACCAGAATTTGTAGTATAATTTTTGAATCCTCTTAAATATGCATTACTTGCAAAGATCTTATCAAATTTAAATGGAATTGCGATCAAAAGGTTACTTAGTTCAGTTCCAGCAGTATCATCAATTTCAATAAGTGATGTTCCATTATAGTCAATATCTGCTAAGGCTTCAAGCTCTACAGCTACAGTATCACTAAAAGGGAAATTTTTAGCTGTAGCAGTTATTACTGAATTATAAAAGCTGCTTTTAAAATCTGTATTTAAAATACTATATTTGTTTAGTATAGCAGATTTTACATATTCTGAAATCTCTGAGTCAGAGTACTCTAATGATGAAGTAGTTACGCGGGCTCCTACATTAAATTTAATAAAATTTGGCTCTTTATAAGCCAATGTATCATTGGGGCCTTTAATATTTTTCATACTCTTAAGAATAGGATTTATAAAAGTATCTTCAGCATTTTCAATTTTTTCACCATTTGCTTGAATAGCAGTTACATAAAGAGTATTTTGAATAGTTGTATATTCATTAGCAACTTCACAATACAAATCAGAAATATTTGTACTTAAATTATTTACTGT
>AUXO014504632.1_pt1 | contig 17351 bp, 13 predicted proteins | sample 768731 | NCBI WGS metagenome assembly AUXO01 (sample SAMN02715735, study PRJNA202380) | gut metagenome | biome: sheep rumen | host: Ovis aries | place: New Zealand: Palmerston North
GAATACGTGGTCATCTTCGTTGATTGTTCCACCAACGGCACAGAGAGAGTTGTGGCAGTTTGTCATTGCATAAGGGATAGGGAACTTTTTCAAGCCGCTGGCACGAGCAGTCTGAATGATTCCTACGTATGTGATGTCGTGTGACATCATCGCATCGAAACGGATGCGCATTTTCTTTCCTTTGCTTCCGTCAACATCGTGAGAACGAAGAATCTGATAAGTGATAGTGTTTTCACGTGCTTCGTCGGGCGAAGGCATGTTCGCATTGTCTTTAACGACTTTTGTTCCATTAAGGAGATATACTCCTTGATTGATTAATTCTACCATAATGAATTTGAATTGTTAATTATTAAAATATATTTCTATGTTTTTTGTTCAGTTGGTTGTTGTGATTTTGTCCCAGAAAAGTGTCAGTGCGAGCATGTCGGCACTACCTCCTGGAGATATGTTTCTTTCGATGAACTGTTTGTTCATCAACTTAACAGCATCAACAGAGAAATTGTTTAGCACTTGTTGTGCTTCCTCTTTAATGTTGTTTGCAATAGTTGCATTGCCCCTGTGATATATATTTGTATCGTCTAATTGTGTCATTATTTTCAGTAATAGCTGCAATTCTGCATGTGGTGTTTGTTGTTTTATGCTTCTATAGAATGGCAGCCACTCGTTGCAAAGCATTTTATATCCGCTTTGAGCGATATCTATTGCTCCCATGACATTAGGATGTTGTTTGCGAATGTTTTCTCCATGTGTGTTGTCAGGAGCTTGGAATGATTTTGCTAAATCTTTTATTGTAGTTTGTAGTGCTGTTGGGCTGATAGCAGAATTGTTGTTTATATAAAGCAGATGAGTTGCCGCGCACACTGTGAGCCCCATAGAAAAGAGTGCTCCTTTGTGAGTATTAACCCCATTAGTGACAGTTAACATGGCCTTTTCTGCAGCCAATCCTATTTCTTTAAGTTCGTCGGTTGTCGGCAGATTTTCGTTGTATGATAGTTTTGCAAATTCGTAAAAGAAGGGTTGCAAGGTATCTATACTTGTCTGCATGAGCGCCAGATTCATGTCAGAATGTGCTCCGTTGTCTATTGTATCAACCAGTCCTGGTTTTGGCGATAGCAGCAATTCTTCTTTCAAACAATTAGCTGCAATGTGGGAAATGATTGTTGGGTATGACGATTTTGGCAGAAGTTGTAGAGCTTCTTTCAAATTGTTATCAATGAGTTGTCGTACTCTTGATGCACTAACTATTGTGTTGTCTTGTTGTAATCGTTGTATTTCTACAAAGTTGATATTGTGTTTTGGTAATTGTTCGAGCATCAATTCGTTGTACCTGCCCGTTAGTTTGTCGATTGGTTCGCTGCCAACAAAGCGATAATTAACACCAAGTGCTGGTGCTATATGGTTGCAGAAGATGTCTAAGTCTAGTTTTATCTGTGTGTCGGTTGCATCTTCTATTTGCTTTAAGAAATATGTTGGGAATGTTGTTTGAGATATTTGATAATCGCTACCTTCGCAAACAGTGACATTTTTTAGTTGTGAGCATCCGTCAATTATCATTTGCATTCGCTCGTGATATGAATATTCGGAGAGGTTTTCTTTTACAACGATAATGAATAGATGGTCAACTTTGTCTGCAGAAACCTTAATTAGATATTGATGTCCAAGCGTAAAAGGATTTGCATTCATCACTATTACGCCAACTTTGCTATTGTCGTTAAGTTGTATTTGCTTGTAGATATTGTTCAGATATGCTACGTATTGCTTTAGGTTGTTTTCGCCACTCTCGAGTAGAATGGCTTTATCGGCAGTGGCTATCGTGGTGAAAGCAAGGTTTTCGAAAATTGCTTTGTTTTCCGGTTTTGTGAAAACTCTGATTGTTGTGTATCCCTCATCGTGTGCATGAGTCATCAAATGAGAGATAAGTTTGCTGCTAAAACCTTCCTCTCTATAACTGTCTGAAACGGCAATGCTCTTAATAGTGTTTGCAGATAAACCTCCGCCAGCCAATATTTCATCGTCGTCGGCGCGGCAAATGACAACATAATAGTCAATGTCAGCAGCCAACTTCAAATTGTTTTTTTGAAGAAAATTCTCTACACGTTGGCGGTATCGGCTTATCGAGAGAGGTATTTGTCGTAGCTCAAACTGCGAGTCCATATATGGAAAGGTGGCTTGTGCGTTATTGAGAGTGGTTAGAATTAGCCAAATTGTAATTGTCAACAATTTCTGAAATGGCTTGTATCAGATCTGTCGTAGAATGAAGGCGTTGTCTCATGCAATGTCGTACCTCTTGGTTGCAGATAATGCATCGGCGTGGAGCTAACCCCATTTCTGTTCTTGACATTGGTGTTCCATCTTGTTTTATCACATCAATATCGAAGAGTCTGCCTAACGGATGAGTGCTTTCGATGTTGCAAACGATGCGTTTAGTCTTGTCGTTTGGCATGTTTACTGCGAAAAATGCTTCATACCCAGTAGGTAAATCGTACTCTTCAAAATGAGTTATCATATCTTGTGAAAATGCTTTTTGAAGAGCGTTGATTGCTTCTTTGGCAATGGTTAGCGATAAAGAATTACGCTTGACCGAGCCTGGCATAATCACTGTAAGGCACACGAGCGACATATTCTCATATTGCTTGAGAAGTGTTTGTTGTCGCTCTCTGCGCTTATCGCGACTTGCCAAAAGTTGGTCAAGCGTAATCTCTTCTATCATTATAATTTGATTTATCCTACGATATTCTTAATTACATCTTGCACGCTGCCATCTCTGTTGAGAACGACACCAACCACTTTGTCTCCAAAAGGTAGTGGGGCAGGTGTGCCGATGATTTTCTCTGCTCTTTCTTTCAACTCTTGCAGAGTAACAAGTTTTAAGCCAGCTGCACGTAAACGCTCTGCTATTTCTGGGCGTTTAGGATTAACAGCAATGCCGTATTCTGTTACAACGACGTCGATAGTTGAGCCTGGAGTAATCAGTGTTGTAACCTCATCAACGATGCAAGGTATGCGACCGCGAAGGAGTGGACAAACAATGATTGACAAAGCTGAGTCAGCTGCGGTGTCAGGGTGTCCGCCAATAGCACCACGAATGATACCATCGCTACCAACCAATACGTTGACATTGAAATTCACATCCACCTCAAGTGCAGAAAGAATTACCATGTCAAGATAGTGAGTGGCAGAACCTTTCTCTTCGGTACTCGCATATTCGCAAGAAGAAACTTCTTGGTGCATAGGGTCAGCCTTTAGCGATTCAGCAGCCACTTTGTCGAAAGATTGTACGTCGATAAGGCGCTCTATCAATCCTTCTTCGTGCATCTTAACCATGTGAGCGGTGATACCTCCGAGAGCGAATGAAGCGGTAATGCCTTGTTTAATCATTTCTTCACGGATGAATTTTACAGCTGCTAACGATGCACCACCAGAACCAGTCTGAATAGAGAATCCTTCTTTGAAGTAACCACTGTTGATGATTACTTTAGCTGCTTGTTGAGCCAATAGTATGTCGCGAGGGTTCTTAGTGTCGCGAATGGCACCAGATGCAATCTTTGATGAATCTCCGACAGACTCTACTTCTACGACAAAATCGACGTTACGCTCAGAAATAGAGTTTGGAGTGTTAGGATATTTTACTAAATCGTCGGTCAAAATGACTACTTTGTCAGCATATTGTGCGTCGGGTAGTGCATAGCCGAGAGAACCACAGATTGACTTAGCATTCTCTGAACGAGAGTATCCGCATGCATTTCCTAACGGGTCAGAAGATGATGCACCAATGAAAGCTACGTCAATATGCAGGTCGCCGTTGGCAATGGCTGCACCACGTGAACCGTGTGAACGGAAAACTACGGGTTCTTCCATAAGACCATGAGATACTTCTGTTGCGAGTTTACCACGCAAACCACTCGTTGAAATCTTTGTAATCACCCCGTTGCGGATGTGTTCTATCAGTGGTTCATGAACGTCAATGAGACTTGATGACGCGAGATGAAGTCCCTTGAAACCCATTTCTGCCAATTTGGCAACGACCATGTTGATTACTTTGTCTCCACTTCTGAAATGGTGGTGGAAAGAGATAGTCATTCCATCTTTCAGTCCACTCTTACGTATTGCATCTTCAAGAGACACTACTTTGTCTGATTGTGACTGATATTCATAACGTGGAGTTATTATTTTGTCGGCAGTTCCTTGGAATGTTGCCTTACCCATTCGTTGTGCTGCGGCACTGATGAGTTGTTGTCTTTCTTTTAAGCTACTCATTATTCTACATCCTCCTTCTTTAATACTCCTGATGCTATTGCTAAATCGATGGTGCGTTGAGCACGTATAACAACTGGACGGTCAACCATTTTTCCGTTGACTGCGATAACTCCAGAGCCTCTTTTTTCTGCTTCTTTTATAGCAGCTACGACAGCCAACGCTTTGTCTATGTCTTTTTGTTTTGGTGCAAACACCTCATTTACAACTTCAATCTGTCGAGGATTGATGATAGATTTACCGTCGAATCCAAGAGTTTTGATGAGTTCTACTTCTTTTCTGAAAGTCTCCATGTCGTTCAGATTGCTGTAAACCGTGTCGAGAGCGTCTATCCCTGCAGCTCTTGCTGCAACAACAATTTGCTGGCGAGCAAAAAGTAGCTCAGTTCCTTCTGGTGTTCTTTGTGTCTTGAGGTTTGCACAATAGTCTTCAGCACCAAGTGCGATGCCCATCATTCGTTTAGAAGCGATGGCTATTTCGTAAGCATTAACGATACCAAGAGTGCTCTCTATGGCAGCCATTATTTTTGTTCTGCCAACGCATCCTATCTCTTGTTCTACTTTTTCTATCTCTCTTTCAACCTCTCTAACTTCCTCAGCGGTCTCAGTCTTAGGCATACGGATGACGTGTACGCCAGCCTTGACAACTGCTTCTACGTCTTTCTTGCCGTAAGGAGTGTTTAAAGGGTTGATTCGAACTACCATTTCGGTGTCGCCGTAATCAATAGTTTTAAGTGCATTGTGAACAAGCAGGCGGGCAGCATCTTTCTCTGCCATAGTGACAGAGTCTTCAAGGTCGAGCATGATGGAGTCTGGACCATAGATGAATGCATCCTGCATCATACCAGGATTGTTACCTGGCACAAACATCATTGTTCTTCTTAGTCGTTGCATATTGTGTATTTTATTAGTTTTTGTTATTCGTTTTAGTTAGTCTTTCCACACGTCATTACCTGTAGCTCGCACTGCAGCCGCTGTGACTCTCGCTTTGATTGTGCAGTCAAGAGCGCCTTTGTCGGTTGCTTTTACATCAGCTTTGTCGATGCCAAGCTCGTTAAGGGTTTCTGTAATGACTTTCTTTATCTGGTCGCCAAATTGATAAGCGACGCTACTTTCAAGGTCAATATTCAATCCAGACGCTGTGGCTGGTGATATTTGTACCATGATGTCGCCAGATTCTAATGTTCCGGCAAATGCTGTTTTAATATCCATTTTTTTGTTTTTATTATTAGATTATACCATTTGTTTCGCTCAATTGATATTCTCATGTACACCTTATTATATATTATAACTCGGTGTTAGAACAAAAAAGCAAAAACATACTTCCTACTACGACGTATGTTCTAACCGCTAAAGTCTTACGCTCCCGCGAATAGACAGTGCTTTTTTGCCATAAGAATGATCGTTGATTTTACTGGTTACAAAGATACTTTATTTTTAATAAAGTCCAAATTTTACTTGTTTTTTTTAGTCTTTTTTTTCTTGTTTTTATCATATCAAACACAATAGCCGCATTTTTTACTAAAAAAATGCGGCTATTGCTATAATTTAATTAGGTGTTTTAATATTGCAATGTCAATATGTCAGTAATGTTCTGTTCTTATAAAAGAGCATCGAACTTCTCTTGGAATTTAGCTTTTGATGCTGCTCCGACTAATTTGTCGACCATCTTTCCGTCTTTGAAAAACAGGATAGTAGGAATGTTTCTGATGCCAAATTCCATTGCGATATCATCATTTTCCTCAACATCGCATTTTCCTACGATTACTTTTCCGTCGTATTCTTCTGCCAATTCGCTGATGATTGGAGCAATCATTTTGCATGGTCCACACCATGTTGCCCAAAAATCCACTACTAATGGTAGGTTACCATTCTTTAATTCTTCAAAATTCGCTGTTGTGATTTGTACTTCCATTGTAATTTGTGTTTAAATTAATATATTCCTTATGTTGCTAATAATATACAAATTGTGTGCCAATTTTATGATATTTGATATTGTATCGCCTCATATTGGTCGAGCAAATCTAAAAATGGTTTGTTTACTTCGACTTTATATTGTCGGCTTTTCAGAGTAATGTTTTGCCCTGTTTCAGTGTCGTGGATTATGAAATTTATTTGTGTTTTTCCTTGATTGTTTTTGCATATCGACGTTATTTCATCTACCATTTGCTCGCTAATGCTCTTGCTGTTGATAGATAGTGATATTTTTTCGAATGATTTCTCTTTTACGTTTTGCAACAACTCGACTGATGTTGGTACGAAAATCAGGAATTTATCTGAATTGGGATATTTCGGAACGATTTTGCCTCTAATCAGAATTGAATAATCTTTTGAGAAAAAATTCTTCCAGTTTACCCAATCATTTTTAAAGAACCAAATTTCGCCACCGCCATCATAATCTTCTATAGTGACACGTCCATATACTTCATTTTGTTTTGTTTTACCTTCCACTTGATTAGTGACCATACCTCCGAAAACGAGTTCGCCTCGCTCTTTTAGTTGGTTGTAATTATCGCGGTTGGCTATTTCGGAACATAAAGTATTGCATGTTTTTTTCAGTATAACGTAGTAATCATCGAGAGGGTGTGATGACAGATAAATGCCAATTAGTTCACGTTCCTTGTTGAGTCTGTCTATAGTGTTCCACTGCATGACTTGTGCAGGTTCTCTAGGTTTAAGTATTTCAACTTCGTTTTCCCCTCCGAACAGACTATTTTGTTGCTGTTGTTGCTCGGATTGGTATTTCTGTCCATATCTAAGCAGTTCGTCAATGAACAGTTCTCCTTTTTTGTTGGCAGTGAAATAGGCCTCTCTTGAAATGCCAAAGCTGTCAAACCCTCCGCTCAGAGCCAGGCTTTCGAACACTTTCCTATTTACATTGTTAAGGTTTACGCGCTCGACGAAACTGTAAATGCTGTTGAATTTGCCGTTTTTTGTTCGTTCGTCAATGATGGTTTGTGCCGCAGACTCGCCTATTCCTTTGATGGCACTGAGCCCAAAGCGTATTTCCCCTTTCTCGTTTACACCGAATTTCAAGAAACTTTCATTGACATCGGGTCCCAAAGTAGGAATTCCCATAGCTCGGCATTCGTCCATTAGCTTGGTGATTTCTTTTATGTCGTTTTTTCTTCTGCTCATTATGGCAGACATATATTCTGCAGGATAATGAGCTTTTAGGTAAGCTGTCTGGAAAGCTACCCATGAATAACACGTGGCGTGGCTCTTATTGAAGGCGTATTCTGCAAACTTTCGCCAGTCAAGCCAAATCTTTTGCAGTATTTTTGGGTCGTGTCCGTTACGTGTTCCGCCTTCAATAAATTTTGATTCCATTTGTGCAATGATGTCTAACTTCTTTTTTCCCATTGCTTTTCTTAGCGAATCGCTTTCTCCTCGTGTAAAGTTTGCTAATAAACGAGATAATAGCATGACTTGTTCTTGATAGACAGTGATACCGTAAGTATCTTTTAGGTACTGTTCCATGCAAGGCAAATCGTAGGTTACGAGAGATGGATTGTGTTTACGCTGGATAAAGTCAGGAATGTATTGCATTGGACCTGGTCGGTATAATGCATTCATCGCGATTAAATCTTCAAAAACAGTTGGCTTCAATTCGCGCAGATGTTGTCGCATACCTGCAGATTCGAACTGGAATGTTCCTATTGTTCTGCCTTCCTGAAAGAGTTTATATGTTAGTTCGTCATCAAGCGGTATAGAGTCTAAGTCAATTGTAACCCCTTTTGATATTCGTATGTTTTCTACAGCTTCTTTTAACTCTGATAGTGTTTTTAGACCAAGAAAGTCCATTTTAATAAGTCCTGTTGACTCTATGACATGACCATCGTATTGTGTGCAAAGCACTTTACTGCCTTTCTCGTCAGGATCGTCAGCAGTAGATACAGGGACCCAATCGCTAATATCGTCGCGGCAAATAATTGTTCCACAGGCATGAATACCTGTTCCTCTCACAGTACCTTCAAGCATTTTTGCTATCTTCATGGTATTTGCGAGTTTCACGTCTGTAGATGTTGCAGCTGCTTTTAACTCTGGAACTTCCTCTATTGCATTTTCCAGATTCATTTTTTTGTTGTTGGGGAGTCTGTCGGGTATGGCTTTACAAAGCTTGTTACTTACGGACAAGTCAACTTTCTCTACTCTGGCTACATCTTTGATAGAGTTCTTAGTAGCCATTGTACTATATGTAATGATATGCGCTACTTTGTTGTGTCCATATTTTTCTTCAACCCATTTCAGTACTTTTCCTCGTCCGTCATCATCAAAGTCGGTGTCAATATCGGGCAAAGATATACGGTCGGGATTAAGAAAACGTTCGAATAGAAGGTCGTATTTTATAGGGTCAATTTTGGTAATTCCAAGACAATATGCGACAACTGAGCCTGCTGCGGATCCACGACCAGGTCCGACAAGTACGTCTAATTCGTTGCGAGCGGCATTTATAAAGTCTTGTACAATAAGGAAATAGCCTGGGAATCCCATAGTTTTCATTGTATGGAGTTCAAATTCGATACGCATCTTTATTTCGTTTGACAACGGGGTAGGGTACAACTTTTCAGCTCCTTCATATGTCAGTTTCTTCAGGTATTCTGCTTCAAATTTGATTCTGTACAATTTATCAAATCCTCCGAGATGTTCTATTTTCTTTTCTCCTTCTTCGCGTGGGAGAGTGTTTTCGCCGTTTTCATCACTTGTAAACTCACGTAACAAGTCTTCATGTGAGTATTTTTTTCTGATATCTTCCTCTGTCCCGAAGTCTTCTGGTATAGGGAAAAATGGCATTATAGGGTCGTGGTCAATATTGTAGAATTCTACTTTGTCAAGAATTTTTAGAGTATTTCTCAGTGCTTCAGGTTGGTCGTAGAAAACAGAGTTCATCTCTTCCTGAGTCTTAAACCATTCCTGTTTTGAATATAACATACGATTTTGGTCGTCTAAATCGCTTTGTGTTGCTAAACAAAGGAGGTGGTCGTGAGCTTCGGCATTGTCCTGATCGACGAAATGAGCATCATTAGTGCAGATTAACGGGATATTATATTCTTTTGCTAACTCGATTAAAACCTTGTTAGCCTTTTGTTGCAGAGGGAATGTGTCCCTATTTGCTTTGATGTGTGGGTCCGTGACTTCGTGACGTTGTAATTCTAAATAATAATCGTCGCCGAATACTCGTTTATACCATTCGATGGCCTCTCTTGCTCCTTCAATATCATCATGCAGAATCTTGCTGGGCACTTCTCCCGCAATACATGCAGAACAAATAATCAGCCCTTCATGGTATTTTTCAAGGTCTTTCCTGTCAGTTCTTGGTCGATAATAATATCCATCGACCCATGCTCGTGATACAATTTTTATCAAGTTCTTATATCCTTGAAAGTTTTTTGCGAGTGCAATAAGGTGGTAACCACTCATGTCTCCATGGTCTTTGACCTTGTCTTCTTTCTGGTGGCGTGCCACATAGAGCTCACATCCGAAAATAGGTTTGAAAGGATCCTTATTCTCTTTCTTTCGTTCTTTGTTGATTTTAGAACAATAGTCAAAAAATTCTTTTATCCCAAACATATTGCCGTGGTCGGTAATAGCCATACCTTTCATGTTGTCTTTAATGGCTTTATCAACCAGTTTGTTGATGCTTGACTGTCCGTCAAGAATAGAGTAGTATGTGTGGACGTGAAGGTGAATAAAATCTTCCATATCAAAAGAGAATGTATTTGGAGATACCTTTTAATGATGAGAGGTAGTCAAAGATGTTGGTTTTTGTGGCTCAAAGTTACTCTAATATGTCGGAATAGCCAAAAGATTATACCAGAAAATTTGATAAATATAAAGAAATCATTATCTTTGCATATTGGAAAAAATGCTTTATGTATAATTATGGGAAAACGAATTAAGAAACTAAAGAAAATTCGGATACATCACGAGGGAACTGACACTCTTATATATAGTTTGTTTATACTAATAGCAATAGGTGTAATTTTTTGGCGGGCGTTCGACTCAAAATTACCTTTTTGGATTTTTGCTATAGTGTTTGGAAGCGTTTATTGTATAGTAGTTAATTTTTTTCGTTGTCCAATTCGTCGCTTCCCAAGTGAAGATACAGACTTGTTGATTGTGGCACCGGCTGATGGTAAGATAGTTGTTGCGGAGGAAGTTGATGAACAAGAATATTTCCATGAGCGTCGTAAAATGGTCAGCATCTTTATGAGTTTGTTTAATGTACATGCCAATTGGTTCCCCGTTGACGGTAGAGTAGTATCAGTAAAGCACCACAATGGTAATTATCACAAGGCGTGGTTGCCAAAGGCAAGCGAAGAAAACGAACGTGCTGAGGTTCTAATTGAAGCAAATAACGGACAGCAGATATTATGCCGTCAGATAGCAGGTGCAGTGGCAAGACGTATAGTTACTTATGCAAAAGAGGGCGATGAGTGCTATATTGACGAACATCTTGGTTTCATAAAGTTTGGTTCTCGTGTTGATTTGTATTTGCCACTTGACGCAGAAATAAATGTGAAAGTAGGTCAAAAGACAACAGGAGACCAAACAATAATAGGCAAACTTAAAGGTCAAAATTCCTAAAAACTATGCGACGACATATTCCAAACGCTTTGACATGTTGTAATCTTATCTCCGGATGTGTAGCCATAGTGTTTGCATCTAATGGCTCAACGATGGCAATATGGTTTATTGTTTTGGGCGCCGTATTCGACTTTTTCGATGGAATGGTTGCCCGTTTACTTGGCGTACAGTCACCGATAGGTAAGGAATTGGATTCGTTGGCAGACGTTGTCACATTTGGAGTAGCCCCATCAATGATGTTGTATTCATATTTGTTGCAACAGTGTCCTGTCTTTAAATGTGATGGTTTGAGTGTCTATATGCCGTATATAGCATTTCTAATTGCTGCCTTTTCAGCTTTACGATTAGCAAAATTCAACCTTGATGACAGACAAATAACCTCGTTTATAGGTTTACCAACACCTGCCAATGCTCTTTTTTGGGCATCGCTAATAGTAGGAATTAGTCCCCAAAATATTGACCCTATAGTAATAGTCCCCGTATTAATAATATTGGTATTGCTGAGCTCTTGGCTTCTTGTAAGTGAAATTCCGATGTTTGCGTTGAAGTTTAAATCGTGGGAATGGAAAGGCAACGAGATAAAGTATATATTTCTGTTGACATGTATTCCATGTTTGTTGTTGCTTAAAACGATAGGGATAGCAATAGTAATAGCATGGTATATACTATTGTCAATACTTGTGGGAAAACGTAAATCAACTTAAATGTTTTAGTATAGCGATGTTTATAATACGATTTTTCTTTGTGGCATTCTTTCTTTTGCTGTTGTTAGGAGTATTAGGCGTATTGTTATTTTTTCATTCGATAGGGAACATTAAACGTCAATTCGATCGTATGAATAGAAATCGCCAGTATCAATCAGATGATGATAATGCAGGTTGGCAATCTGATAGCCACTCACAAAATAATCAAAATCAACAGACAATACGCGACAATCGCCCTCTTTCAGAACGCGAAAAGCGCATCTTTAAAGAAGGCGAAGGTGAGTATGTAGATTTTGTTGAGACAGAATAATAGCCTCCCTATAAAAGTTAGATGTGGACTAAAGTTCCAATATCTTCTCCGTCAATTACTTTTCTCAGATTACCAACTATATCCATATTGAAAACATAGATAGGTAAGTTGTTTTCCTTACACATAGTTGTAGCAGTCAGATCCATCACTTTTAGTCCCTTGTTATAGATTTCATCAAAAGTGATTTCTGTATATTTTGTTGCATTAGGATCTTTTTCTGGATCTGCAGTATAAACTCCGTCAACTCTTGTTCCCTTTAGCATCACATCGGCTTCTATTTCTATGCCGCGTAGAGAAGAGCCTGTATCAGTAGTGAAATATGGAGAGCCTGTACCTGCAGAGAAAATACAAACATATCCATTTTGCATTGCTTCAATAGCTTTCCATTTTGTATAAAATTCGCCGACAGGTTCCATTCTGATAGCGGTAAGCACCTTGTTTTTTGTTCCGACAGCGTCTAAAGCAGAACTCAATGCTAAGGAGTTGATGACGGTTGCCATCATTCCCATCTGATCGCCTTTCACCCTGTCAAACCCTTTTTCAGAACCGCTAAGCCCTCTGAAGATATTTCCTCCACCGATAACTATACCTATTTCTACACCCATATCGTGTATTTCCTTTATTTGACATGCATAATCATGCAGTCTATTTTCATCGATGCCATAACCTTTGCTACCCATTAAGCTTTCGCCACTTAACTTAAGTAGAATTCGTTTGAATCGTGCCATATCTTATGTTGTTTTTATAATGTTGTTATGAATGTTAGTTTCTTTTGTTTAATTTGAAATCGATACCATTTTCTATTACCACATCTCGCATATCTTTTAGTAAGTCAGAAGCAAAAATAAAATCAGTAAGTCGTTGGTTGTCCGATTTCATAACCATTTCGCTCGTTCCTTGCCAATCTTTTTGTCCTTTATAAATAAACATGATATTTTCTCCTATTCCCATGACAGAATTCATGTCATGAGTGTTGATAATGGTAGTAGTAGCCATATCGTGAGTTATGTCGGAAAGAAGTTTGTCTATCACGAGCGATGTCTTTGGATCGAGTCCTGAATTTGGTTCATCACAGAAAAGATATTTAGGATTTAGCACTATGGCTCTTGCAATAGCCACTCTTTTCTGCATACCCCCCGACAATTCGCCCGGGTATTTATTTTCTGCGCCATTGAGTTCAACTCGTTCCAAACATTCTTTTGCCCTCCGTTCTCGTTCTCGCGTGGTCATAGAAGAGAACATATCTAATGGAAATGTGACGTTATCGAGTACTGTCATTGAGTCGAACAGTGCTGCTCCTTGGAAAATCATGCCCATTTCTCGCCGCATAGAAATCTGCTCTTGTTTCGACATTCCTACGAAATCGCGTCCGTCATAAAGCACTTGTCCCTTTGTTGGAGTGAGAAGACCAACAAGGTTCTTCATTAACACTGTTTTGCCAGAACCACTTTGCCCTATGATAAGGTTGGTCTTGCCATTTTCAAAAGTTGCACTGATATCATGCAACACTTCTTTGTCTTCAAACTCTTTATATAGATGTCTTACTTCAATCATAACTATGTATGTATTCTTATATATATAAAATGTTTAACTAAGAAGTTGTGTTAAGAAAACGTCACTGAAAAGAATCAAAACTGAAGAACTTACGACAGCATTGGTAGATGCCTGTCCTACCTCTACAGAACCACCCTCAACAGTGTAGCCAAAGAACGATGCTACACTCGCAATGATATACGCAAAAAACACGCTTTTTATGATTGACATCCACATAAACCATGAGTTAAAGTCATGTTGCAAGCCAATAGTAAGGTCGTCTGGTGGCAATACATGTCCGATATATGCTGTGGCATAGGCTCCAATAATGCCCATCGCTGATGAAAAGATTACCAAGAAAGGCATTATTGTTATCAAACCGGCAATTTTGGGAAGTATTAAATATGATGCAGAATTAACTCCCATAATATCAAGTGCGTCAATTTGCTGAGTGACTCTCATTGTTCCCAGTTCTGATGCAATATTACTCCCGACTTTGCCTGCTAAAATCAAGCACATTATGGATGATGAAAATTCAAGCAGCATAATCTCTCTCGTGGTGTATCCGCTTACCCATCGCGGCATCCAAGGGCTCTGAATATTAAGCTTCATTTGTATGCATATAACTGCTCCGATAAAGAACGATATAAGAAGAACTATCCCTATAGAGTCAACTCCAAGTTGAGACATTTCTTTAATATATTGCTTAAAGAACATTCTGAAACGTTCCGGACGAGAAAAAGTGCGTCCCATTAGCAGTAAATATCTACCAAATGTTGTTAGGGCTTTACTTATGTTTAGCATTGTCAACGTGTTAATGAAAGTTTGAACGACACACCAAAGTCGCGTGTTGTCGTAGGGTAACTACTTGAAGACAGCAGAGGTGTGTTTGTCTGGCGGTCATAATACAGACTCATTGTAATGAGTTTAGAAAGTGTATAGTCTGCCGAGAACGAAAATTTCAATGCAGTATTACCACTGCTTGCAGCACTTGTCATTGTCGCAATGTCACGACTAATAGATGCCTGATTGCGCAAAGAGAAGTCGAATCTTAGATTCAAATCACGATTTATACCATTGTTTTTATTTCGGCTATTACTGCTATTAGATGATGTTTGTTGGTTATTATCATTTTGTTTATTCTTGTTCTTGACCTTACGGTGGTTTTTCGAACCAAACAAATTGAAGTCAGATATTTTATAACCTAAACCGATTACCCAATCCTTACTTAAAGCTTCGTTTATCTGAACACTTGTCATTGAAAGATTAAGAACACGCGTTGTACGATATTCTAACTTACAAGTGAGATTGTTTTGTAATGTAACGTCTATTCCCAACAATGGAGAGAACGACTCATTTATGCTGACAGAAGATACATTATACATTGAACTTGGAATAGGATTACTTGTCGTAGCGTCTGTAACGAAGCCCAATCCTCCCATATATTCAAGCCACGTACTATATGAAGCATAAGAACCAACAGCATAAATACTTTTGTAAGCATGATTGATATTTATGCTCTTGAATAGTCGGCTAAATACAGGTAACTGTGATAATCCGCTGTATCGAATTGTCCAGTTTGGTAAAAGGCTGGCTAAAGTCGGGAATATTCTTAAACCATTACCACTCATTGAAGTGTAAGTTGATAAGAACGCAGGAATCATTACATCACTACTATACCTGTTGATAGTACCATTATTGACATCGAAAGGTTGACCTGCAAAAGGTGAACCTATAGGATATGTGGAACCTGTGTATTGTCTTTCAACTCTATTTTGGAACATATCAAGCGAACGGCAGAATCTATCAAACGATGCAGAGCGATACCCATTGCTTGCATCTCCCATGCCTTCAAGCGCGCTGCCAAGAGAAAGTGTAGTCATGGTAAATGTTCCGCTGTATGTCGTTGGATTGCCAGCATACATATATTGAATACTTTTCGATGTTGTATAAGTGCGCGAAGCATTAAGGTCAATCTTCAAATCCTTTATAGGTTCAAGGGTCATTTTAATTTGAATGTCCTCAGTTTTACTTGTTGCTGCTGGAGTTGCAACGTCATCATTTGATAATAACCATCCTCGTTCTCGTGCTTTTTCAATGTAGCTGTCATCCATAAAGCCAAAGGCAAAATCAAGGCCTGGAGCAAGAATGTCGCCTTTTCGTTGTCCGAATATATCACCAATATTGGGCATAAAGCCAGGCAATGACATTGAATATTGATTGCGGTATGACACATTTATATTGCGAACGAGCATCAATCCACGTGCAATTACTTGAGCAGTTTTATACCAACTCTTGTCATCAAGTGGTTCTTTCGGTGTCACTGTTAGTTTTAGGGTTAATGCACTGTCGGTCTTGTTGAATATTTTTATTTTGTTATCATCAACTTTCTTATATTTTATGGCAATTGTTTTTCCATCTTGTCCCTTAGCAGACACTTTAAGTCGTTTAGTCTTTTTAGAGTGAGTCACAATTACTGCAGTATCTGCTGCAATTGTTATTTCTTTTTCAAAACTCTTTTGATTCTTAGGCAGAGCTTTCGATTTATCGTCATCGTCTTTACTCTTATCCGTGGTGTTACGATCTGGCAAACGACTGTTTGTCCTGCTCTCAGAATCAAGTCTGCCACGGCCACCAGCCCTTGGACTTCTTACTCCGCTATTGCTTCTCTTGTTAAATCGCTCATTCGTTTTCTTTAGGAAAGGTATGTGGTCATACAATTTTTGCATGTTCAAAGTGCTATTAACATTGAAGGAACGATTTTGAGATATGGTATTACCTAGAGAAGTGCCATCTTCCAAGTCTGTTCCCCTTACCCAATTGTATGTCGATGTGTAACTTGCATCGGCATTAACCCAGTCGAAAATAGGTATCAGATTTAATGGTAACTGATATGAAGCGTTAAATGACTGAGAGTAATCTAATGGTGTTCCGAAGTTGCGAATGCTTGTCCAGACAGAGTCTTTCCATGCTTCATATCGGTCAGGATATAAATCCTTGTTAATAGGTGTGTATGGTTCTTCTATTTCGGCATGAGTACCTGATTGGAAAGAAGCATGCAGATTCTTTGTGAAATCCCATCTGATAGTGAAATCTCGACTCCATAAAAATTGTTCATTAAATGTGAGTGGGAGTTGAGAACCACCTAAATCCTCCATGTCGCGTTCTTGCAGTTCGTAATAATTGCGAGTTATTTCAGTGTTGAAAGCAATATTTTGAGGAAGCCAGTTTATTCCAAAACGCTTCAATATATCAAACCATTTTGATTTGCTTTTAATCATTTTTTTGAATGGCTCCCAAGCTTTATATACAGGAGTCCAACTATAATTCATAGCTCCCCGCCATTGGTCTTCATTCTCATAAACCGTAGTTTCGCCAGTTGTTCTGCGGTGTGAATGGCTGTATGAGAAAGAGAAGTTTGCAGGATCGTATGGCATAGGGTGACGTTTGTTTTGTATGCCAATTCTTACGTTTGACAAAGAGAAATTCGTATTAGTAGTCTTTGTCATCGCAATTGATTCTATTGAGTCTCTTTCGTGTTGATTTGCAGCACCCTCAAGAGCATCATCGAGCAACATGTCTGTGTCAAGTGGGTTATATTTTGGACTTGTTTCTTCTTTTGTGATACTATAATAAAGAGGTGCTGTAACTTTTGCTTTTTCTGGGAAAAACTTGCCTAATTCGAGTGATGTGGTAACACTATATGTCTTATAGTTATCTTGTGAGCGTTCGCTAACCCCTTGTTCAAGTCCACCAAAACCTTCTGTAAGATATTTTCCACTTACGTTGACGGTACCGAAATCAGATAATTGGAGATTTAAATTAGCTTGAGCTGCCCAGCCGCCATCATTGTCAAACTCTTTCAAACGTAGCTCGTTAACCCATACTTCACCCGATTTTATCTCTCCCGATAAGTTTCTGACACCAATAATCATCGTCTTAATGTCGCCTAATGTAGGGTTA
>AUXO016818498.1_pt1 | contig 17349 bp, 19 predicted proteins | sample 768731 | NCBI WGS metagenome assembly AUXO01 (sample SAMN02715735, study PRJNA202380) | gut metagenome | biome: sheep rumen | host: Ovis aries | place: New Zealand: Palmerston North
TAAAAATCATCTTTTAAATATTTATCAATCTTATCTATCCCGCTTAATCTTTTATTTATTTTAATATCACCCGCAACTTTAAAAAATGGTGACATCTTCACTAAATTTTTATTTGTGTCAACAGCGTCAATATAAACTTTAAATTTTTGTTTTTTAATTAAATTATTTTTTATATTACTTTTTCGAAAGTATTTCTTAAAAATTTTATTGTTATATAACGAATTGATACATTTATCCAATAAAATATTATCGTTATCTATCGAATAGATATTTTTATTTGCAATAACATTATCACTATCTATCGAATTGATATGTTTTTCTTCATTTAAGTATTTTTTTAATAAATTATTTAAAAATACTTTCGTGTTATATCCTATTCCGTAACATAAATCTAAGATTTTTATTTCATTATTTTCATCAAAAAATGCATCAAAATTAGCAGGAATAATAAATTTATCATAAGCTTCAGTTAATGCACCATATACCGAATGGTATATATCATCTTCTTTTTTATTATATAATCCCACAGAGCCGTCTTTTGTGAAAAAGGGAACAACATTATCCATAAAGCTATTATATAGCATATCTATATATTTAAAAAATTTTTAAAATATATTTACATGTGTCTTGATTGAGGATTGATAAGCATTTTTGCCAAATTATCAGCTCCTTCAAAATTTCTCAAAGAAAGCAGATTCATAGCTGATGATTTATCATAATCTACAAAACGGTGTTCAACCTCAATTTTGCCATTATCAATATCAGCAACAACATAACATGCCTGAGGATTATCTGTAAACGGCCGTCCAACACTTCCATCGTTTATAACTGTTACTTTCGATTTTGTTTGATAACCGCAAGGGATATGTGTGTGACCACAAAAAACTATATCTGCATCAACATCAGTAAATATATCTTCTATAACATCTGAATCCATGTTTGGATATATATTTTCATTATTTTTACGAGGCGAGCCATGAACTAAAAGGATTTTTAACCCTTCTACTTCTATGCATTTATTTTTAGGCAGCATTTTTAAATATTTTTTGTTTTCATCAGATATTTCATTAACATCGCATTCTAAGGCATTTGCCATAATTGGTGCAGTTGCTTTGACAGTTTCATAAACATTTTGCGTATAATATGCTATCATTTCATCTGTATTACCTTGAATAACAGTCCAATCTTGAGTTCTAACAAAATCAATTGTTTTATTTGGTTCAGGACCTGCCATTGCCAAATCACCTAAACATAATACTCTTTGTATATTATACTTTTTCATATCCTCAAGAACAGCCCTAAGTGCAAACATATTACCGTGAATATCAGACAAAACCGCAAATTTCATATATACCTCATAAAATATTTTAGTGCTATTATTATTTTATGATAAAAAGACGAAAAACAAAACAAATTCAAATTGGTAATGTAAAAATTGGCGGGGATGCTCCCATATCTGTACAATCAATGTGTAACACAGATACAAGAGATGTAAAACAAACTTTAAATCAAATTAAAGAACTTGCTGATGCGGGTTGTGAAATAATAAGACTTGCTTTACTTAATAAAGATGCAGCAGAAGCTCTAAAAGAAATAACAAAAAAATCTCCTATACCTGTTGTTGCAGACATTCATTTTGATTACAGATTAGCAATACAAGCAATAAACAACGGGATTTCTGCGCTTAGACTCAACCCTGGAAATATAGGAAAACGCGAAAATGTAGAAAAAGTTGTTGCACTTGCAAAACAACAAAATATTCCAATTAGAATCGGTATTAATGCAGGTTCTTTAGAAAAAAATCTTAAAAATTTAGATATTCCGCTTGCTGAAAAATTGGTAAAAAGCGCAGAAGGACACATTAAAATTTTAGAAGATATGGATTTTGATTTAATCAAAGTATCATTAAAATCATCTGATGTTCTTACAACTATCGAGTCGTACAAATTATTTTCAGAAAAATATGATTATCCACTTCATGTTGGTCTTACTGAAGCAGGAACACTAAAAGGCGGATTAGTTAAATCTTCAGTTGGAATAGGAAGTTTGTTATCGCTAGGAATTGGTGATACAATCAGAGTTTCTTTAACTGAAAATCCAATAGAAGAAGTTTTTGCAGGATTTGAAATACTTAAAGCCTTAAATCTAAGAAAACACGGAGTTAATTTTATATCTTGTCCGACTTGTGGCAGAACACAAATAAAACTTATTGATTTAGCAAAACAAGTAGAAAATCGTTTTAAGAACCTAAATGCAAATATTACAATTGCAACAATGGGATGTGCTGTAAACGGACCTGGTGAAGCATCAAGTGCTGATTTTGGTATCGCCGGAGGCATTAATGAAGGATATATTTTTAAAAAAGGCGAAATTATTGCACGAGTTCCTGAAGATAAGTTACTTGATGAACTTGAAAAACAAATAAAAATATCTTTAAATATGTAAATTATTTTTAAATGAGTGGAATTTTCTTATAATTTCGTATAATATATCATTACGGAGGTATTCATGAAAATAAGACACTTTATATTTTTGGTTATATTACTGTTATTTCCGATTACTGCTCAGGCTTATGTTACCACTGATGAATTAACATCACCGGAAGCACTTATAAATTACAATTATTCTTCTGTTACAGCTGACCATGTTCAACAAGTAAAAGCTGAAAATTCAAATAGAGAATATAAATCCGAACGCTCATCAAGAAAACCTTGGTGGCGTAAGGTATGGGAATATATAGATTTTAGCACTGATGATGGTCACTTATTACAGCATGACATTCACCCTGGCTATACTTGGAAAGATTGGTAATTAACCGTTTCTATAAATTATATGCTACAAATTTACATAGTTCAATAAGCATTGCAGGCATGATGCCAATTATAACAGTAATTAATGCACATACATACAATGTTACACTTGGTGATGAAGTTCTGTTCGGTAAAATTTCATTAATGTTTTTATTTTCTTTTTCAAACATAGTTTTGACTATTTTCGTATAATAATAACAAGCAATAACCATTGTAATAACAAGAGCAATTAACAATGGCATAAATACAACACCAGAACGAACGATAGCTGAAAGCAAGTATAGTTTAGCAATAAATCCAGAAGTAATTGGAAATCCGGCTAACCCAAATAAACAAATGGCAAAGGCAAGTGTAAAAATTGGATTTGAATATGCAAGCCCTCTTAGCGACTGTAAGCTAAGCGCATAATTTGAATTTTCCAAAACAATTATAGCAGCAAAAATACCTAAATTCATAAAAATATATGTTGTAAGATAAAACAAGACTGTTGATAAATTATAAACTGACATCAAAGATAACGCAAAAAGCATATAAGAAGCATTCGCACTTGAGCTGCAAGCAAATATTCTCAATATACTCTTTTGTCTAATAGCCAAACTATTTGCCCAAAATGCAGTTACAACCGCAAGACATATTAAAATCACCGGTAACTCAAAAGAATTACCCATAATAAAACACAATAATCTTGCTAATATCGCCAGTACAGCAATTTTTGGCACAGTAGCAATAAAGGCAGCTACCGAAGTCGCACTACCTTCATAAACATCAAGAACCCAGTTTGCAAAAGGTAATATTGCCAATTTGAATAACAAGCCTAAAGAAATAAATATTATTGCAAACGAATATAATAATGTTGGCTCATTTTGCATAAAATAATCATTTATAGCATTAAAATTAAAACTGGAAGTTATACCATATAAATAAGACACTCCAAAAAGATATATTGCCGTTGAAAATGAGTTTGTTACAATATATTTAAACGAAGACTCTTTTGAATTGTATCCTTTTTTATAAGCAATAAGAAAATAAATAGAAAAGCTTAAAAACTCAAGCGAAACCGTAAGCATCAGAAAATCATTTGAAGAAACAACAAATAAGGACGACAATACAGCTGAAATCAACAATAAATAAAATTGAAATGTTTTATGATTTCTTTTCGTAACATTTTTTTTAGATAATAGAATAATAATAAATGAAGAAATTAAAATTAACGCTTTTATAAACACTGTGAAAGTGTCTGAGATAATAGCCTCACTAAATGAATAATAAACAGGTTCTAATTGTAGAAATTTTAAAGACACTAAGGCTGCAGATACACCAAAAAGAGCAATCCACTTAGAAATTTTATGGTATTTTACGTTATAAAACATTGAAAAAATTGCCAAAACAAACACAGTTAATAGCAAACATACTTCAGAAAGTAAAGAATTAAAAATATCTGTTATAAATCCCATAATTAACCTCCAAAAGTTCCCGTAATCATTTGCACAGAAGGCACGAGAATATCAATTATACACATAGGTATAATACCCAAAATAATTGTTAAAACTGATAAAGTGAACAAAATAAGAAATTCATGAACAGCAATATCATTTAACATTCTGCACTGCTCCGGTAAATTACCGTAAAACACGCTATGTACAAGTTTTAATGTGTAAATTGCAGAAAGAACAAGCACGAGTATAGAAGATAAAGAAATTATCTGTATTAAATAGCTGTTCAAAAAAGAAGAAACGAAAGCACCAAAAAATACCAAAAATTCCCCAGCAAAAGAAATTAATAAAGGTGTACCTATACTTCCTAATGTAAGGATTACAGCAAAAGTTGATAAATTTGGCATTACTGATGCTAAACCTCCCAATTGAATAATTTGCCTTGTTCCTGTCTTGCTATACACAACACCAACAATAAAAAATAATCCCGCAGAAATAATTCCGTGAGCTATCATTAAAAAAATTGATCCACAAATTCCAAGTGAATTTGCAGAGCAAAATCCAAGCAAAACAAGACCCATTACAGAAATACTCGAATAAGCAACTATTTTCTTTATATCTGTTTGCCCGTAAGCAAGCACAGCTGCATAAACAATATTAACAAATGCAAATACAGCTAAATATGGACATAATATCAAAAATGCATCAGGCAGCATTTGAATATTAAATCTTATAATACCATACGCCCCCATTTTTAAGAGTATTCCCGCCAATAACATACTTACAGGGGTTGGGGCATCAACATGCGCACTTGGAAGCCACGAATGAAAAGGCACAATTGGCAATTTAACCGCAAAACCAAGTATTACCAAGATTGAAGCAATTACTTGCAAATAAATAGGTGCAGCTTCATAATTGAAAGTTATATTATATATATCAGCAGTCAGCTCTGACACCGCAATAAAATTAAAGTTATAAAGCATCAAAAAACCGCATAACATAAATAAACTACCTATAAATGTATATAATAAAAATTTCATTGCAGATTTTTTTGCTAATCCGCTGCCCCACAAAGAAATTAAGAAATACATCGGAACAAGTTCCAACTCCCAAAATAAAAAGAATTCAAACATATCTCTTGAGCAAAAAACACCTAGTACAGATGTTTCAAGAATGAATATGAGAGCATAATAAAGACTATGCTTCGTCTTTATAACACCTTTACTTGCAACACACACAAGTAAAAATAATAAAGATGTTAAAATTACCATTAGTAACGAAATACTATCAACAGACATCGAAAGCGACACACCCAATGTTCCAAGCCACTTTTGTCCAAAAAACGTAATTTCCGTAATATAATTATCAGTTGAAGTATTATCAAAAAACAGTAAAAAAGAAATTGAATATAAGAAATGCAAACTTGCAAATATTTTTGCAAAACGCCTTATCAATACTGATTTACCAGAAAAAATAGGCAACAACAGTAACATTGAAAAAATTAACGGTGAAAAAACTAATATTCTTAAATCCATCATTGCACCTCTGAAAAATATATAATAAGACTATATACGAACATAACTCCTCCAAACCCCATGATTAAAACAATCATCGAATATGCAAGATATGATTGCACATTGCCGGTTTGCATTTTTGAAAATAACCAAGCAAATAATCTAATCGCAAAAGATGATGAAAATACTATTCCATCAAATAAAAATTGCTCAGCCTTATTAGCAAGCTCAAAAATTTTATTATAGATAAAAACTACTTTACTATTAATATACTCTGAACAAAAACCGGAATAAGAGCATTGATACATTATTGGTAATTTTTTAATTTTTGCTCTAAATTTATAACAAAAATATGAAGATGCGATTGCAATAGCGCCAATAATATAATTAATAACAACAAGCAAATTATTTTCCGATTTAGGAAAAACAAACCATAATAATACAACAAATATTAATAAGACAATTGGAACATAAATAAGGCCTTTGTCTAAAATTTGATTCTTAAATATATCAGATACTTCACCCTCAAATATATAAAAGTACATTCTGAATAAATAGTATATTGTCATAAAAGAAATTAAAATAAACAAAATAGCATAAATAATATGATTATTTTCAATTAAAGAAGAAAATATAATCTCTTTTGAAGAAAATCCTGAAAATAACATTCCGGATAAAGACAAAATACCCATTAAAAATGTAAATGCAAGTAACGGACTTCTTTTTCTTAAGCCTCCAGCAACAGTAATATCTCTATTAGAACACATTAGACTGATAATTGCTCCTGCAAGCAAAAATAGCAATGCTTTAGCAAATGCATGAGAAGTTAAATGAAATAAACCAACAGTTGCAGAGCAGCTCCCAACAGCTAAAAACATCAGTCCTAATTGAGCATTTGTAGAGTAAGCAAGAATTTTTTTTATGTCAGTCTGCGTCATTGCTGAATAAGAACAAATTAATGCAGTAAACAATCCAACAACTGATATTACAGTTAAAACAATATTATTTAATGAATATAACGGATATAACCTAATAAGCAAAAATACACCGGCAGCAACCATTGTAGCAGAGTGAATTAAAGCGCTTACAGGAGTTGGACCTTTCATCGCATCAATTAACCACGTATGCAAAGGAAACTGAGCAGACTTTGCAATTGAACCCATTAACAGTAATATACAAGCTAAAATAAATATTCCATCTGATGTACATCCATATATTTGTGCCGATATATATGACATTTCAGAAAATGGAAGTGCAACAGAAGAAATATTGCCTAAATTTGTTAAAATAATATAAGATGATAATATTATACCTGCCAGAAATGCAAAATCACCTATTCTGTTTATTATAAATGCCCTCTTTGCAGCAGATGACACATCTTCATTTTTATACCAAAATCCTATTAATAAATAACTTGCGACTCCAACAATTTCCCAAAATACGTACATTTGAAATAAACTTTGACTTAAAATAAGACCAAACATACCAAAATTAAACAAATTTATCAGCGCAAAAAATCTTAGATAACTTTTGTCATTTTTCATATAGAAACAAGAATAAATCTGAACAACAAGAGAAATAATTACTGCCAAAAGTAAAAACCAAGTGGCAACACCATCGATATAAGTGCCAAATGTAAAATTAAAATTTGATATAGTCAAAAAAGGAAAACTCTTTTCGTAAATAAAACCTTTTTCAATCAAAGTCTTGACAAATACTCCGATTGATAGCACCAAACAATAAAATAGTGCTAATAAGGATATTATATTTACAATTTTTCTTGACTTTATAACAGCAAATAATTTTCCCGCAAAAAGTATTAATGATACCCAGAAAGGAACAAATATAACACTATATATATTTTCAACAAAAAAATTCATTATCCTTTTAACTCCGTATAATTTTCAATGTTAATACTTTTCTTTTCTCTGAACATAAGATAAAAAATTACAAGTGCAACAGCAATCTCTACCGCTCCGACAGAAGTGTAAAATAAAGAAAAAACAAAACCCTTTAATGTACTGCTATCACAATAAGCCGAAAAAGCAATAAAGTTAACATTAACAGCCGTTAACATAAATTCCAAGCATATTAAAATTTTGATAACATGCTTTGATACAATAGCACCAAACATACCTATCAGAAATAAAACAAGTGAAAAAATTAAATAATGATATAGAGAAATATTAAATAAATTATTAACCACGTCTTTGCTCCTTAATTATATTTAACACTGATAAACCGACAATTACAGTTAAAATCATAATTCCAAACAAAAATAGAGCTAACCTGTAATTTACATATAATGTATTTGAAATGGAGTAAATAGAATCCAAACCTGCTGCGTCAATTTTATTTTTAGCAAAGAAAACAACAACAGAACTATTCAAATGAACAGCATATTTTATTGAATACCATATAATCATTAAAAATAAAGCTAATGAAATTATCCCAGTGAAAAATCTGGCAGTGAATGATAAATATACTGTTTTAGCCTCACTTCTGGAAGTAAACATAATTGCAAACAAAAGTATAACAGGTACGGCAACACCATAAACAGCAATCTGAACAACAGCATTATAATCAGCACCTAATGAAAAGAAAATTCCTGCTGTGCAAAAAAATGCAATTACCGCAAAAATTATTGAATAAATAACTTTTTTAGCAAAAACTGTCAAAATAGAAAATATTAATACTAATAATCCAAATCCATAAAAAGATATGCTTTTTATAATTTCAGCTTCACTCATAATTATTATCCTTGCTATTTTTTTCTATAATTAATAAACTCTTACTGGCTACGGCTGTTTCGTAATTTTTTGACATTATAATTGCATTTTTTGGACAATTATAAGCACAATTTCCGCAAATAATACACTTTGACAGATTAAGTCCAAATTTTACATTATCAACACCTTTTTCAATACGAACTGCATTGGCCGGACAAACCTTTTCACAAATTTTGCAAGCAATGCACTTTTCAGCATACCAATCGGGGACACCTCTAAAATTTTCAGGTAAATCCTGCTTTACCTCAGGGTATTCCTGCGTAATACGCTTTTTAAAAGAATGCTTAAATACGGTAAAGTGTCCTTCAATAATTGCTTTTAACTTATTCAAAAACATCACAACACACCACCTTCAATAAAATATTTGAAAATAATTATAACAATAAAGTTTATCATTGACAAAGGCAGCAATAAATACCAAGAAAGTTTCATTAGTGACTGCGTTCCAAGACGTGGTAATGTAGCTCTAACAAGCATAAATAAAAATACTAAAATAAAAGTCTTTATCATTAACCAAAAAAATTGCTCAAAATAAATAAAAACAGGTAAAAATTGATTATCACTAAAAAATATTTCCGAAATATATTTTCCTGTAATCGGCAAATACCCGCCCCAAAAAAGCGTTGCCAAAAAAGCAGCCATAATAAACATTAATGCATATTCTGCAAGAAAGAAAAGCGCAAATCTCATTCCTGAATATTCAGTATTGTACCCTGCAACTAACTCACTTTCAGCCTCCGGTAAATCAAATGGACATCTGTTTAATTCAGCAAGCATACATATAAAAATTATTATAAAACCAACAATACAAGGAAAAACATGCCAGCACAAAATTGCCCCTTCACCCAACTGAGAATACACAATATCTTTTAAGTTCATTGAAGAAGATAAGGCAACAATAGAAAGTAGAACAAACATAATAGGTAATTCATAACTAATAATTTGAGCACCTGACCTCATAGCACCAATTAAAGAATATTTACTGTTGCTTGCATAACCTGATAAAATTATACCAATAACAGGAAGAGCAGCAATAGAAATATAAAGCAGCACGCTTACTGAAAAATTCATAAATACAAATTCTGAAGAATAAGGTATAATACCCCATAACATCATAACAGGCACAAAAACGACAATTGGAGCAATATTAAAAAGAAATTTGTCTGAACCCAAAATATCAATATTTTGTTTGCAGAGCAATTTAATAGCATCAGCAATGGTTTGAAACATTCCCCAAGGCCCAACCCTATTAGGACCTTTTCTTTGAGTAAATAAAGCCAAAACCTTTCTTTCCAACAATACAAGAACCAAAACAACAAAAATAATCATTGCTGCTACTATGCAAAATGGAATAAAAGGAAAAGTAATATCGCCAAAAATCTTTGGTATATTATGGTTTAGCAAAAATTGAATATATAGAAAATATAAATAATTCATTATCTGTCAACCTCCGGCATAATAACATCCAAAGAACCAAAAACTGCAATTAAATCATTGTAATTAAGTCCCTTAACAAGTTCAGGTAGAACTTGAACAGAATAATAAGAGCCTGTTCTCCATTTAACACGATAAGGTTTTGGAGAACCATCAGATTTAATATAACAATTCAATAATCCTCTTGAAGATTCTACATAAGATGTATATTCTCCTTCAGGAATTTTTAAATTAAGGCTATTAATTTTTGTTAAATAATTATCACTATTATTTTTTAAATACAAAACAGCCTGTTTTACAATATCTAATGAAGTTTTCATCTCTTGTATTCTAACTAAATAACGGGCGTATGAATCACATCTGTTACTTTCGGATATAACAAAATCTACATCACCATAAACAGAATATGGCATAACTTTTCTATAATCAACTTCAACACCGCTTGCACGCAAGTTAGGACCTGTAACAGAAAATTGTAAAGCCGTTTGAGGATTTAAAATACCTTTATTAAGTGTTCGGTCAAGAAAAATCGGATTTTCAGTTATAATTTTTTCATAATCCGAAATTGATTTTGGTAAATTAGCTATAAAAGATGAAACTTTGCACAACCAATCATCTGAAACATCATGTCTTACACCGCCAAAAACAAAATAATTATACATCATTCTTTGACCTGTAAGTTCCTCAAATAAAGATAATATAACTTCTCTATCTCTAAAGCAATAAAATAAAGGAGAAGATGCACCTAAATCAAGCATAAAAGTACCTAGCCAAAGCAAATGAGAGGCAATTCTATTAAGTTCCATACATAACATTCTAATGTATTCTGCACGCTTTGGAACTTCTACAAAAAGTAATTTTTCAACTGCATTGCAATACGCATAGGATGTAAAAAAACTACCCAAATAATCTACTCTATCAACCATAGGCAAATATTGTAAATATGAACGATTTTCAGCTAACTTTTCCATACCTCTATGCAAATACCCTACAACCGGCTCAACCGAAAGAATTTTTTCTCCGTCAAGTTCAGTTATTAGTCTTAATACTCCATGTGTAGATGGATGTTGAGGTCCGACATTTAATTTTATAATTTTATTCATTCCAAGCTAACCTCATATCCTCATTTTTATATGACTTCAACAATGGATGTCCTATCCAGCTTTCAGGCATAAATAATCTTTTAATCTTATTATTACCCTCAAAATTTATACCAAACATGTCATAAATTTCACATTCGTCAAAATAAGCAGATTTAAAAACCTCCACAACACTTTGCGCCAAATTATTTTCAATTATTTTTGAAACATTTAATATAATATTATTAGATGTTGAATATAACTGGTATATTAGCTCTATACCTGAAATCATATCAACAGCAACAATTGAAGTAAGCATGTTGAAGTTATATTCAGGTGTATTTTTCAAAAATTCCAACAATCTAATAATATCGCAATTGCAAATAATTTTTGTTTCATTTACTTCAATATTAAATTTTTCAGATATTACAGAAACATCAATCATTGCCATTTACTCCCCAATAAGTAACTTGAATATCATTATCAATGACAAGTATATCTTCTCTTTCTTTTAATCGAGAACAGTGAGCCGAAACAAACTTATCTCTATCTAAAAAAGATTCTTTACGAATATTTTTTTGCAGTTTCATTATAGCATCAAGCAGGGCTTCCGGTTTTGGCGGGCACATAGGAAGATAAATATCAACAGGAATAATTTTATCTATACCCTTTACAACAGAATACGAATCATCAGCAAACATACCTCCACCACAAGCACAAGCACCCATTGCGATAACATATTTAGGTTCAGGCATTTGTTTGTATAATTTTAATAATGCCGGTGCCATTTTATGAGTAATAGTTCCTGCACAAATAAGCAAATCCGCTTGTCTTGGAGAAGCTCTAAATACTTCAGAACCAAATCTGGCAATATCAAAATTAGAGGCACTTGTTTGCATCATTTCAATTCCACAACAGGAAGTTGCAAAAGTAAAAGGCCACAACGAATTAGACCGTCCCCAATTTAGTATAAAGTCAATACTGGAAACAATTATATTCATCAGTTCCACCTCAAAATATTCTTTTTAATTGCAAAAAACAATGCAAAAAGAAATATAAGAACAAATACAACTATTTCAAATAAAACGAATAAATCCATATTACAAAAATAAACAGCAAACGGAAATAAAAAGATGGTTTCCACATCAAAAATCAAAAACAAAAAGGCAAAATTTAAAAATTTTACATCAAACTGAATTTTTGCACCGGAAAATGTTTTCATGCCACACTCATAAGAAGTTCTATCAATTTCGTCAGATTTGTAGCTAACAACAAAGGCCGCCACAATAGATGCAACAGCAAATGTTGTAGATAATATTAAAAAAACTAACAAAAAAAATAATTCGTTCAAAATATTACTCCGTGTTAAGTATTATGATAACTGAAATTTTATTGATATAATAGTAGATGTTGTGAATTATTAAGTTAAATTTATTCTATGAAAAATATTAAAATTTTATCAATAATCTTCTGTACAATTTTATTTATTAATTCCGCTGCTGCTCTTGAAGGAACAGTCGAATATAATAGTGTAAATATTGACTATTCTATACTTAGCGCAAAAAAATATGCTCAACTTGGCGATGATTTTTTAAAAACAGCAGAAGAAAGTAAAAGAAATACTGAAGAAAGACAAAAATTTTTCTATGGAGAAGCTTTAGGCTCATATATTACTGCGACAGAGATATATCCGGAATACATAGATTTATATGGAAAAATAGGATATATATACGGTAAACTAAAAAAATACGGACTTGCAAAAGCTTACCTGAATAAAGGTTTAAGCTTAAATAATAAAAATCCTATTGTAAATTATAATTATGGACTGGTATCTTATGAAATGGAAAACTATAACGACGCTCTAAAGTATTACAAAGCAGCAGAAAGATATAATTACTTTAATAAATATGACATCAATTATAAAATAGGAGAAACAAATGAAAAATTGGGTGATTTGTCAAAGGCAAGAGATGCTTATACAAAAGCATTGAAGGCAAAACCAAACGATAAAAAGGCTAAAGAAAAAATACGCTTGATAGATGACTTAAAATATAAAAATTCGCAGTATTATTATAGAAAGAAACCATATTATTATGATTAGGGGTACACAAAATGAGGGGATTAATTAAAAAAATATTTGTTACAATGATGGCATTAGTCGGTGGATTAAGCGCATTTGCTGCGGATAGTCCTTACTTTGAATACATACCATCTAACCACGAAAAATTATATTCAAAAAGTACATATAAGTACAATGCACTTGACCCTACAATTAGAAACAATCTTGCAGGAAGCGGATACCCAGGAATGAGAGGTGCAAATCAACTTGTAATTTATACTTCTGCCCACGGAATTTCAACAAATACCAACGAGTTTGGCGCAGAAGCTATTGTAGAGGGAAACACAGTAACGTCATTAAGCGGAGCTGATTCATTAATTCCACCTAAAGGTATTGTAATCAGCGCACATGGAAGAGCAAAAAAATGGCTAAATCAAAATATTCATGTCGGAACAAAAATATATATAGATACTGATTCAAAAACTTTAACAGCATATACAACATCAGAAAGCTATATTTTTGCGGCAAAAGAAAAAATTGAAGAAGCAATAACTATGGTTAACTACTATCAGCACAACTCATATAACTACAATGCAAAGCCAACAAAAGAACTCATATCACAAGCAAAACGTAATTTAAGAAAAGCTCAAAGAAGTTCCTATGCTGCTAAAGAATTTGCATCACTTGCCATGCAAAACGCAAATGACGCTTTGGCAACAGCAATTCCTTATAAAGAAAATGAAATAAAAGGTATTTGGATAAGACCTACAAGCAACACAAGAGAAGGTATTATAACAGCACTTGATAAACTTCAGTCGGCAGGAATAAACAATGTCTTTTTAGAAACATACTTTCACGGTAAAACAATCTTTCCAAGCACAACAATGAAAGAATATGGATTTACCGCGCAAAATGAACTTTTTTCAGACACAGATATTCTTAAAATTTGGATTGAAGAAGCACACAAAAGAAAGATTAAAATAAATATATGGTTTGAAGCCTTCTATTTAGGAAATAAACCTCAAACAGGGACATCTATACTGGCTGTAAAACCTGAGTGGGCAAATGTCAATTTAAGAAATATTGACTCAGAAACAATTGCATATTCTACATCAGAACACAACGGATACTTTTTAGATCCTTCTAATCCGGAAGTTCAAGACTTTTTGACAAAACTTGTAAAAGAAATAATTGAAACCTACAATCCTGACGGATTTAATTTTGACTATTGTCGTTATCCTCAATCAATTGCAGCTCGATATGCAGGATACGCACAATCAAATTGGGGCTATACAAAGTATGCAAGAGAAGAATTCAAAATGATATACGGAGTTGATCCAATTGATATATCATACGGAACAAATTATTGGACAGAATGGGACAATTACAGACGTGATAAAATAACTTTATTTATTTCAAAAGCATCTAAACTATGCCGAGAAAAGAAAATAACAATTACAGCCGTTGTTTTCCCTAACAGAACGATGGCACTTGAAACAAAACAACAAGATTGGTCAACATGGTCAGATAACAATTATGTCGATGCCTTTACACCTTTATATTTGACATGTGATGCCAAGACAATAAAAGTTATGATATTTGATATGTTAAAAGATATGTCACCGAAAACAAAGCTTTATGCCGGTTTATTTGTAACTTTTATGGACGGTTCTTCAGAAGATTTAATCAGACAAATACATGAAACAAGAAAATTAAATCTTGGTGGTATAATTTTATTTGACTATGCTCACCTTCAAGATAAATATATAAAAACTCTGACTAAAAGTGTATTTTCAAATAACAGTTGCTCTATCATACAAGCGAGCTACAAAAGGAAAAAATAATGACAGACGAAAACAAAAATAATAAAAAAAAGTTCTTAGGTATTTTATTTGATTGTTGCGGTGTATATGGTAGAATTTATCAAAATAAGGATGGTACAGCATACACAGGAAGATGCCCAAAGTGTATGCGTCCGATTAGCGTAAAAATCGGAGAAGGTGGCACAGGACAAAGATTTTTTAGAGGACAGTAGAATATAAAGGACAAAAATATGGGAATGGAAAATTTAAGAAAACAAGAAGAACTTATTGACATCTTTTACAACTTAACAAGCATACCATCACCATCACTTCATGAAGAAAAAGTGGTAGAATGGGTTAAAGAATTTTGTAAAAAAGAAAATCTTAATTTTATGACTGATGATTATAATAACGTAATTATCAAACTGCCAGCAACAGATAACTCAAAGCCACTAATGGCATTATCATCACACATGGACGTTGTTGGCGACGATTCGCCTGTAACTCCGATTTTAGATGGAGATTTTATCCACGCTAACAACAGAACACTTGGCGGAGATGATAAATTTGGCATGTCAGCAGCATTGAAACTTCTAAAAGATACCAAAAATTCAGATTTAAAACACGGAGGTTTAGAAGTTGTATTTACACGCGATGAAGAAAATAATATGTCAGGCATAAAAAACTTTAATTTTAATAATCTTAATGCTAAATACGTTATTGTATGTGATGCTGATGAATTTGGAGTTTTACAGGTATCAGGTTCCAGTTACTGCAATGGTCATGTTGAAATTAGCTGTAAAGGTGGCCATTCAGGAATTGAAATAGCAGATAAAACTAAACCTAACGCAGCAAAACTAATGGCAGAATTATGCAATGAAATTCCGCAAGGAGTTTATTACCAAGATGAAACAGGAGTTGTCACATCAATTAATCTTGGAGGTATAAAAGCCGGAGATATAAATGTTACTAATGTTTTAAATCCTTATGCAGAAGCAACATATTCAATAAGAAGCGCTGATTTATCAAAAGAGAACGAATTAATTGATAAAATACAAAAAATTATAGAAAAATTTAATAAAAAGTACGAAGGAATTGCAAAAGCTACAGGAACATTTAAACAAAAAATGCCTGCATTTGAAAAATCTAATGACACTTATATACCTAAAGTTTTTGAAAGTGCTGCAAAAAAGCTTGGCGTTAAATATACAATAAATTCATTCCATGCAGGAGCAGAAACTCATATATACTGTCAACATAAAAACTCTAAAGGTGAAACCTTTATTCCATTCTTAATGGGACTTGCAAATCTTTATAACATGCATTCTGCTGATGAAAAAATTGATTATAAAAGCTTTTTAAAAGGATATGAATTACTTAGAGAATTTTTCTTCGAGTTCAACAAATAGTTCAATAACTTTAGAATGAATATTTTCGATAGAATCGACCGCATTAATAACTTTTATGCGGTCAGGTTCTTTTTGAGCAATTTTTAAATAACCTTGACGAACTCTTTCAAAAAATTCTCTACCTGAAGACTCCATTCTATCTTTTTCTTTCCCAATTCTATTCATTGATGTTTCGACATCAATATCGAATACAAAAGTTAAATCAGGTTTCAAACCGCTTGTTGCAATATTATTAAGCATATCAATTCTGTTAACATCTAACTCTCTGCCATACCCTTGATATGCAAGAGAAGAATCAGTGTGTCTGTCACTTATGACAATTCTACCTTGCTCAATATTACGTCTTACAATAACATCAACATTTTGTGCTCTATCAGCCAAAAACAAAAAAGATTCGCAAACAGGAGAAACTTCTCCATCATAATTTAACAATAAATCTCTAATTTTTTGTCCTAATCCTGCACATCCGGGTTCTCTTGTCAAGACTACTTCATATCCTCTATATTTCAAATAATCAGTTAATAATTTTATTTGAGTAGTTTTGCCGCATCCATCAGCCCCCTCAAACGTTATAAACATACCTTTTTTCATTATAAACTCCTAATAAAAAAAGCGTGGCTATTGCCACGCTTTAATTTTTATAAACAATTAACCAAGGTAATCTTTTACTTCAGCAGGTAATGCCTTAGTATCTAATTTAATACCAGGTCCCATTGTTGTTGACAAGTATGCAGATTTAATATATGTACCTTTTGCTGAAGAAGGTTTTGCCTTAATAATTGCTTCAGCTAATGTAGCATAGTTTTTCATTAAATCATCAACACTGAATTGAACTTTGCCAATTGGACAGTGAATCATACCTTGCTTGTCAGCACGGAATTCAACTTTACCGGCTTTAGCATCTTTAACTGCTTTACCAACTTCAAGAGTAACTGTACCTGTTTTAGGGTTTGGCATTAATCCTTTTGGACCTAATACACGACCTAATTTACCAAGCATACCCATACAGTCAGGTGTTGC
>AUXO011358718.1_pt1 | contig 17347 bp, 35 predicted proteins | sample 768731 | NCBI WGS metagenome assembly AUXO01 (sample SAMN02715735, study PRJNA202380) | gut metagenome | biome: sheep rumen | host: Ovis aries | place: New Zealand: Palmerston North
ATAAGAACAAGATGTGCTTATTGTTGCAATGGTGGTTGGTTAGATTATGAAGATGGAAGTCCTTTATTTAGAATATTTGGTAATGGTTATAACGGTTATTATACTGCTAATTTTAGTGCTTCAATAAGTTCTGCAACTGCAGGTGTAGTGGCAATAGGTTTATATGAAGATGGTGTATTATTACCAGATACTGTAAGAGCAGTAACACTTGATGCTGCTGGTGATTATGAAACAATATCTTTTAATAGAAAGATAAGATTATGTCCAAGAGGAACTTCTACTATAACAGTAGGAAGTGTTCCAAGTGTTCCAACACCAACAGAACCTACAACACCAATTGTAACGCAAATACCAATTATTACTAATGCTACATTTAGTGTTTCAAGAAGTAATAATTAATGAAAATAATAAATTCAAAGTAAAATTGTGATATAATACCTACATTTAGGAGGTACAATAATGAGTTATTTTAAAGATTTGACAGGGGAAAAAATAGGAAAATTATATATCATTAAAAGAGTAGATAATTTATTAAAAGAAAACAAAAAGCCCATAACAAGATGGTTATGCCAATGTGAGTGTGGAACCTTTAAAATAGTTAGAGGAGACGCATTAGGTAGGAGAACAAATAGTTGTGGTTGTTTAAAGAAAAAATTAAACAAGCAAAAACGAGTAGATGACCCCGTAAAGTCCAAAAGACTTTATAGAATTTGGTGTTGTATGAAAAATAGATGTTATAACAAAAATTCAAAAGCATATAAAAATTACGGTGGAAGAGGAATTAAGGTTTGTGATGAGTGGTTAAACAATTTTAGAACATTTGAAAAATGGTCATTAGAAAATGACTATAAAGAAGAATTAACAATAGATAGAATTGATAACAATGGTATTTATGAGCCATCAAATTGTAGATGGATAACAAGACAATCACAAAATAAAAACAAAAGAAATAACATATATATAACGTACAATGGGGAAAAGATGTTATTAAAAGATTATGCTACAAAAAACAACTTAAATTATAAAGTTCTACACTATAAATATTTAAAAAGCAAAAAGGAAAATAAAAATTATGAATTGCCAAAATCTTTATGATAAATTAAGTCTTATATTGCAAATGTTAAGTTTTGAATTATTAATCAAGGATTGCACAAACAATTCAATTATGGAAGAACTACAAAGCCAAGACAAGAACTATTTAGAACAAATAATAAAAAATCAAGAAAAGATACTTAAAATCCTTGAAGAAAGGAGGTAGTTATGGAAGAAGAAAACAAAGAAAAGGAAGGACACAAAGATGTTCTTAACCAAGTAAAAGAAAAAACAGAAGATTTAATAGAACAATTATTACAAAATGAAATAGAACAAAATGAAATAGAAATACTTGGTAAGTTAATAGATATTCATAAAGATATATCAAATGAAGAATATTGGAAAGTAAAGGAGAGTGATAATATGAGATATGGTATGAATTACGGAAACTATGGCAATTATAGTAATGGTGGAAGTTATGGCAATAATTATGGAAACTATGGAAACTATAACGGACGTGGTGCAGGTTATGATAGTTATGGCAACAATTATGTTGATGGTTCTTACGGAAGAAGAGGAAGAGATGCAAAATATCGTGGAGATGACCATTTAAATCGTATGTATGAAGATTACGGTAGATATGAAGAAAGTCGCCAAAGATATGGTGCAGGAGAAGATACAAAGAAATCACTAGAATACATGCTACATAGTATGGAAGATTTTGCTAAAATGTTAAAAGATGAAGCACAAAGTCAAGAAGAAGTAATGATGATTAAAGAAACTGCTCAAAGAATAGCAAGTATGTAGTTATGAATTTTAAATATTATAATGCTAACAGCCATAATAATTTCATTGATGATTGCTTCCCTAGAGCATATTCAATAGTCAATGATATAACATGGAAAGAAGCATATAAAGAACTATGTAAAAGTGCAATGGAACATGGTTATATGATAGATGATGTTATCTTTGTTAGAAATTTTTTAGATAATAAATACAAAAGAATACCTTATGAAGAAATATATATAGGGGATTTTGCCGAAAATCACCCTGTTGGTAAATATTTAATAACTACCAATAATCATATAACTGCTTGTATAAATGGTTACATTATTGATACATGGGATTGCACTAATAAAAAAATAGAATATGTATGGAAAATAATATAAATATAAATTATATTAGGTAAAGATACAACAAATTGACAAAAGAATACATTTTGATATAATAATTTTGGTAACAATAAAGTTACCAAGCAATTTCTTTTTGTTTTTCCTCTAACAAGGAAATACATATTCACTCAAAAAGAGCATTAATTTGCTCTTTTTGTGATGCTATGATATATTATAATAAAAGGAGGAATATATGAAGAAAAACTTTAAACTTTGGTTAAAATGTGCAGGAGTAAGAGCAATAAAAACAGTAGCACAAACAGCAGCATCAACAATAGGAATGAGTGTTGTAATGAGTGAAGTAGATTGGTTATTAGTAGTAAGTTCAAGTTTATTAGCAGGTATTTTATCAATCTTAACTTCAATTGCTGGTATTCCAGAAGTTGAAGGTGATGAAAATGAGTAAAGTATTTACGAATAAACAATTTATTGACAAATTGTATTGGTTAGCAAATGACGTTCCAAATGTATATCATAGTGGAACAGGTTGGTCTACTATGGACAGTAAAGGACGTTGGAAATTCGATTGCGTGGTTAGTGTCAAATGTATTTTATGGGGATTTAAAGCAGATAAGAAACTATTTAGAGGTGGAACAGTATATAAGAGCAACGGAGTTCCAGACTTTCCATGTAATGCAGTATATGAAGTATGCACTGATGTTGGAACAAAATTTGATAATTTAGTTGCAGGTGAATATTTATGTATGAAAGGCACAAAATACAATCATACAGGCATTTATTTAGGTAATGGTAAAGTATTTGAAGACACAACTGGTTGGGGTGTAAATTGTGCTATTATTAGTGATATAGATAAATACGGTAATAGAAGTTATCAAGGCAAAAGATTACTTAAATGGACTTATCATGGTAAACTAAAATATATTGATTATAGTGATGAACCAAAACCAACACCACCAAAGGAAGAAAAAAAATATCAATCTTACGATAATTATAAAGGCAAATGGTTGCCTCTTGTTATAATAGGTTCTAAAGATTATGCAGGTAATTATGGCAACTCTATGGGTGGAATAAGAATATATGGAAATTATGAATTAAGAGTTCATCTTAAAGGACAACCTAAAGATAAATGGTTAAATTGGATTGTAAAAGCCGATGATACTGATATGGGTTATGCAGGAATTAAAGGAAAAGACATAGATGGAGTTCAAATCAAAAATGCAACATATAGAGTTCATTTAAAAGGTAAACCTAAAAATAAATGGTTAGATTGGGTAAACAAAGTTGATAATACAAAAAATGGTTATGCAGGTGTATATGGTTATTCAATAGATGCTATACAAATAAAGTAGTAGACAATCTACTACTTTTTTGTTATACTTAACTTGTAACAATTCATTATTTTTTATGGAAACGTAGGCGACTGATAGGTCTACGTTTTTATATTTGACAAATTAAAATAGTGTGATATACTTAATATGTTGATGTTTCGTCAACAACCCCAAATTTTTTACGAAGTAGAATACACTTCACACTGCCTTTATAGGTGGTGCTAGGGTAAACAAAAATAAGATGAGATTAATTCCATAAAAATCATTAAGTTACTTTTGTTTAGTTGTTTACTCTAGTGGCACTTATAACTGCCAATGGGTGCTAATTGATTACTTGTATATTTAATTTTGGAAGAAGTTAAGCGACAAAGAGATAAATATTGCTATTTATCTTTTTTCGTTTTATAATAAAATTGCAAGTAAAATAAATACTTGCTATTATTCATTATATTTTTTAAGTTCATTAAAGTTACCTCCTTTGATGAAGACCTCATTTAGAGAAAGTATGTTGTGCTTTCTCTTTTATTATGCTCTAATTCATACAAAAATGCCCCAAATTCTTTAATTTAAGATTAACTCGACCAATTTATCGTTTCAATTAAAATGTGTCTTAAATGGCATAAAAATAGTGAATAATTAATTTACAATATTTTATGCCAAAAGGTTGCAATTAGGGTATTAAGGTGTTATGATGACAATGGTAAGGGTAATGAGTGAAAGAGAATTTAGCGATGTGTAAGAATATCACTCATTACCAAAAAGTTCTTACATATCGTTAAGTTCTCTTTTTTCTTTATCAAACCAGAAAGGAAAAAATATGGAAGATAATAAAAAATTTTATTGGATTAAACTTAAAACAGATTTTTTCAATCAAGATACTATTGATTTCTTGTTATCACAAAAAAATGGTTGTGAATATATAGTCTTATATCAAATGTTATGCTTACAAACAGCAAATAACAACGGAGAAATGGCAACAAGAGTTGGCGAAATGATTATACCTTATGATGTAAATAAGATAGTGAGAGAAACTAAATATTTTGATTTCGATACAGTTACTATTGCATTAAGTTTGTTTAAACAATTAGGACTTATTTACGAAGAAGAAGACAAAATATTAAGAATATCTAACTTTAAAGAAATGATAGGTAGTGAAACAAAATGGGCAGAAAAAAAGAGATTGTATAGGGAAAGACAAAAGCAAGGACTTTTAGAGGACAATGTCCTAGAAGAGAATAGAGATAAGAGTATAGAGATAGAGTTAGATATAAATAAAGAAAAAGATATATCTAAAGATATATCTAAAAAGAAAATTTTTACAAAACCTACTATTGAAGAGATTGAAAATTATTGTAAAGAAAGAAACAATAATGTAAATGCTGAAACTTTTTATGACTTTTACGAAAGTAAAGATTGGTATGTAGGTAAAAACAAAATGAAAGATTGGAAAGCATGTGTTAGAACTTGGGAAAAAAATAAAAAAGTAAAAGAAGAAAAAGGTGATGAGTTTTTAGAAACAATGGAGGATTTTTATAATGGAACAATTACAATTAACTAATATTTTAACTGAACTTAAATTGGCATACCCTTATTTCTTTAAAGAAATGAGTAGAGAAGAAGCAATAGGTATGATGAAAATATATAATGAACATTTTGGGAATTATGATTATGAAGTGTTAAAAAAGGCAATATTTAATATTACATCTACGGAAGATTATATGCCTAGCATAGCAAGAATTAAGAAAGAAATAGCAGATTTACAATCGCCTCAACTACCACAAGCAGAAGATGAGTGGAATATAGTTTTAGAGTTAGTAAGTAAATATGGAACTTATAGAGAATTAAATGCTTTAAGCGAAATGAAAGATTACACTAGATACATAGTTAAACATATAGGGTTTGTTAATATTTGTATGGCAGATAGTGAACAACAAAAATGGAACAGGAAAGAGTTCATAGAAGAATATAACAACTTGAAAGATAAACAAAAGGAATTAATCCAAATAGGGCATAAAGAAGTTAATGTTCTTAAAATGTTACAAGAACATAATGAGAACAAAGAAAATGAGTAATTGCACTTTACACTTAAAATGTCAAGTGATAAAAAGATATTGCTAAAAGGTTGCAATTACATATATCGTATGTTATAGTGATATTGTAATCGTAGCGAGAAGAAAGTGGGGTGAAGAAAATGGCAAATGTAGATGCTGATTTACTTGATGACGTTATTAAAATCACTCATGGCGATTATGAAGATATAGTGAGAATAAGAGATAGTAAACAAGTAATAGCAAGTGAAAGAGATATTAAATACATGCTTTGTGATTTACTAGACGTTATTGATGATTTGCAATATGAAAACAAAGAACTTAAAAATAAATTAAATATTACTGATGAAGACGAATATTTAAATCATTTAGGTGATATTGCAGATGAAGAATATGAAAAGAAAGTATTAGGGTTATAGTTTTGGTTGAATAGATATGGAGGAAATATGAAAAGAAATATTGCTAAAGAGGTTTTGGTTGGAGTTAAGGATTACATATCTTACATATTTCATTACAAGAGTGTTATGGGACAACTTGAAGATTATGAAAAAGAAATTGAACTAACAAGATTTGAAAAACAACAGATAGAAAAGAACATAAAAGACAAATTAGAGAAGATAGATACGCAATTAAAAGAAAAAGACGAAAAGATATTCAACTTAAATGATACAAATAAAAGAATTAGAGAAGAAATAAAAGAGTTAAAACAAGATAGAGTTAATAAAGAAAAGTTAGTTGAAGAAAATAAAACTCTAAAGAAAGAAAAGAGAGAACTAGCAAAAGAAAACAAACGACAAAATGCAGATATTCTAATGCTAGAAGAAGAATTAAAAGTCGCACAAAAAAGAATAGATTTTTATAAAAGCAATAAAGAACCACCTGCAAAAGGGGAAGTAAGTGCATACTTTACTGGTCAAAAGAAAGTCCTTGAAAAGATAAGAGAGAAGAAAAGTGAAACCTAAAACTATATACACTTACAAAGATTATGGGACTAAAGAAAAAGGAACATTTGTTTTTAATACAAGTAAAGGATTTTTAGACGAGTTAAGTGAAAGAAGAATATATTGCAAGAATTGTGGGCACACAATAATTATGTCTTACAAAAGAAATGAAGATATATGTTCATATTGTGGTTATAAAGTTAAAAAAGAAGGGAAATTGCTTTTCAAAGACAAAATGAGAGTTTTATTAAATGAGGGAGGTAAAAATGAAAAAAGAAATTGATATAAATAGTATTGCTCGAATTGAAGAATTACCAAAGATAGTAGTTCAAGTAAAGGAAATAGGAAAATACATTGATGAGGCACTTGAAGGAATAGATAAACTAGAGTGCACTGAAGAAAATAAACAAGAAATTAAAGAACGAAGAAGTGCTATAAATAAGTTTACAAGAGCGTTAGAAGATAAAAGGAAAGATATTAAGAAACAAGTTCTTGACCCTTATACTAGATTTGAAGAAATATATAATAACGAGTGTAAGGAAAAACTTGCAAATGCTAGTGAATTGCTTGGTAACAAAATAGACGAGATAGAAACTAAACAAAAAGAAGAAAAAGAAACTAAATTAAGAGAGTTTTTTAAACAATATCAAGAAACATATCATTTAGAAGATATTGTTAAGTTTGAAGATGTAGGATTAAACATTACATTAAGTGCTAGTGAAAAGTCATTAAAAGAAGAAATTGTGGTATTTTGTGAAAAGATTAATAAAGATATTCAAGTTATTAACAATGAAGAGAACAAAGAAGAATTAATGCTAGAATACATGAATAATGGTTTTGATTATCAAGATGCTAAATTAACTTTATATGAAAGAAAGAAAAGATTAGAAGAACTTAAAAATAAACAACAAGAAGTTGCTAATGTAGTAGAACAAGAACAAAAAGTTGAAGAGGTTATTGATTTAACTGGTGCACCTCAAGAGGTTATTAACGAAGAAGAAATGTTAGAAGTAACATTTACAATAGTTGCATCTAAATCTCAACTTAAAGAATTGAAACAATGGTTAGAAGAGAAAGGAATTAGTTATGCTTAAAGTAGAAGTAAAAGAAGGGAAAGTAAGTTTAAAAACTGAAAAGACTGATATTAGCGAGTGCTTTTATGCAATTGATACATTGGTTAAATCAATGAAAGAAAATACTTCAATATCAAATGTAGAAATACTAGAGTTATTTAAAGAAATATGTTTAGAAGAGGTAGAACCTAGTAAAAAGAAAAAGGAGAAATAGTATGTATCAATGTTTTCATTGTTTACACAATACAGTAAGTTGGGATTGTGATTATAATTTTGAAGATTTTGGTTATGAGGGCGAAGGTATAGTCCAAATATGCCACTGCAATAATTGTGGTGCTGAAATAAAATATAGAATACCTATTAGTGAAGAAGAAATAGAGGAGATTAAAAATGGAAAAGAATAATTTAGAAAAAATAGAACAAAACAATTTAGTTGAAATGGTTGACCAAAGTGGTGTTGAATTAGGTGTTGAAAAACTAATTCAAAAGAATAATGCTTTATTACCTAGCAACGTATCAATAGATAGAATTAAAAACAGTGCTGGGTTCTATATCTCAAATCGTAAAGACGATTTAATGAAATTAGATAAAGAAGGCAAGTTAGCAATGCTTTACGGAGTATTAAAAGAAGCAATGGTAGGTTGTGAAGCAGGAACTGATTATGACATCATTGCTTTCAAAAATAAACCTACAATTATTAGAAACAAAAATGGTTGGTTTAAAATTGTAGATATGATTAAACCTGCTGAAATAATTAGATTTACTAACAATGTTGTAGTTAAAGGTGATGAGTTTAGTTTTAATCCAGTTACGGAAGAAATTAAACATGTTCCTAAAGCAACAAGTGATAAGTATGATGATATTGAATATGCGTATGCTTATATTAAGTTTGCAAATGGATTTGAAAAGACTGTAGTTTTATCTAAAAAAGATTTAGATAGCATTAAGAAAGTTTCACCTAGTGGAAAGAGTGAATACTCGCCATGGAATACAATGCCTATTAAAATGGTTAAAACAAAGGTTGTTAAGGAACTTGCTAAAGAGTTAGTAACATTATATAGTGGAAAACTTAATAGTGTATTAAATGCTGCTATTGAGAGTGATGAACAAGTGGTAACAAAAGTTGATGAACAAGGACACATTATTAACGATAATACAATCTATGAAGCAGAAGTAGTAAATAAGAAAGTAAAATTAAGTGATATTTAATGAAATATGAAATATTAAAGACTGGTTCAAAAGGAAATTGTATTATAGTTGAAAACATAATTATGTTAGATTGTGGGGTTTCTTATAAAAGTATTGAACCATATTTAAGTAAAATTAAATTAATATTTATTTCACATAGACATGCTGACCATCTAAATTGTGCAACAATAAGACAAATAGCATTTAATTACCCTACAATAAAATATGTTTGTAACATATACAATAAAGACTTAATAAAGATTTTAGTTAAATGCAATGTAAGAACAAAGAATATCTTTGGGTTGGAACTAAATAGAGAATATAAAATAGGGAAGGTTTTAGTTGTAAAATTACAACCTCTAGTTCACGATGTTATGAATAGTTCGTTTGAAATGAAATATAAAGGCAAAAGACTTATATACATAACAGACACAGGAAACGTTGATGGAATAGAGGCAAAAGGTTTTGACGTTTATTTAATTGAAGCAAATTATAAAGATGAAGATGAACTAGAAAGACTTATAAAACAAGATTATGATGAAGGTAAGGAATTTAGTCATTATGAAAGAGTTAAGAATACGCATTTATCTCAAGAACAAGCAATCAAGTTCTTAAAAGAAAACATGAGTGAAGAAAGTGAATTTACCTTTATACATGGTCATGAGTTGGAGGGAAAGAAATGAATTTTGATTATATAGAGTTTTTAAAAGATTTTGTAAAAAACAATATTCCATATCAAAAATATTTAGATGCTAATGATAATAGTTATTTCGATGAAAGCGATTATTATAGTATTAAGTTTGGTATGGCAGTAGATACATTATTAGAAGACAACCAAAAAATGAAGTTTGAATTGAGTGGAGGAGACGTTAGAAATGAAAATAATAAGTAAAAAGAAATGGGAAGAATTTGAACAAAAATATGTAGAATTACAATGTGATTTAAACAAAGCATTAGAAGATAATGCAAATTATTACAATCAAGTTAATTTATTGATTAAAGATAACAAGGCAAAAGATGTAAGAATACAAGGTTTAATTGATTATATAGATAATACGATAACAAAACAATTTACACCAGTTAAACCAGTTAAAAGAAGAACAAAGAAAGTAAAAGAGGTAAAAGATGGGGAAGAGAAAGAAAACAACACACATAGATAGAGTTTTACAATATATGAAAGACTTTGGAAGTATAACAAGTTTAGATGCTTTTAGAGAATTTGGTAATACAAGGTTAAGTGCAACTATATTTGAATTAAGGCATAGGTATGATATACCAATAAAGTCTAAAAAGGAAATTGCTAAAAATAGATATGGCGAAAAAACCGAATTTGCAAGATATTATATAGAAGAAGGTGAAACAAATGAATAACGAAGTTAAATATTATATAAGTAGCGATGGCACTAAAATGGAAATGGGTAGTGTTGAGACAACGCATTTAAGTAATGGATTTTCTAAAAAATATAGAGATATATTCAATGTAACAAACAAAGATGAATTTGCTACAAAAACAAAAGAATTAAAAGATATTCAAGAAGAAATGTATAAAAGATTAAACATATTTTATGAAACACTAGGTGATAATAATGGAAATACCAAAAAATAGTTATGGTAAAAATGTTTATTTAATAAATATTGGAGATATAGTTACCATAGAAAGAAAAGATTATGAAAAAGATGGCAAAAAGTATGCTTTCTATAATATTCCAATAAAAAAATGGTATATGGGTAAAGAAAGAATAATTAGACGAGAGATAAAATTTCCAAGAGAAATTGGTGATTTAAAAGATGGAACAAAGATAAAAATATTATCAATGTTTGAAGATGTTAGATTATGGAAGAATATACCTGTTTGGGGTTATATGATAGACCAATATGAAATAATTGAAGAACCTGATTTAACAAGCCAAGAAGCAGTTTTAGATTATCAACAACAATTAGAAGGAAATAAAGAAACAGACTTTTCTAATATAATTATTTAAAAAAAATAATCCAAATGGTTGCAATTACACTTTTCTATGTTATAATGTATTTGTGATTAGGAGATGGATTATGACAGATATTATTTTAAATGGAAGAAAATTAAGTTTTAAGGAGTTGAAAGAAGATTTTATTAACTACATAGATGTAGATAGTAAAACAATTCGTGTATATGAAGATGGAATTAAAAGTTTTATCGAATATATGCAAAACAATGGTATAAAGAACCCAACAAGAGAAGATGTGATTAATTATCGTAATGCTATGAGAGAAACAAAATCATCAAATACGATTAATAGTTACATGTCTTCATTAAGAGTATTCTTTAATTATTTAGACCAAAGAAACTTATATGAAAATATTACAAAAGATGTTAAAAATGTAAAAACAAGTAAAAGATTAATTAAACAAACATTATCATTAGAGGATTGTAGAAAAATATACAATTCTCTAACTGATACAAGAGAAAAGTTAGTATTTAGTTTAGCAATAACAACTGGATTAAGAGCAGAAGAAATTGCTACATCTAAAATAGAAAATATTAAAATGTATAATGGTGAATATGTATTATTCATTAAAGGTAAGAAACGTGATGATGAAAGCGAATATGTAAAAATATCAAATCAAGTTATGGAAGATATTAAAGCATATATAGGAAATAGAGTTGTAGGGAACATATTTATATCTACAAGTAATCATAACAATGGTGGAGGAGTTACAAATGCTACTATAAGAAGAATTGTAAAATCAATCCTACGAAGAAATGGTTATGATGAAGAGACGTTTTCTACACATAGTTTAAGAAGAACTTGTGCTACTATAATGTATCAAAATGAGGCAAGTATTTATGATATACAACAAGTGTTAAGACATCGTAGTATATCAACTACAAGTAGATATATAAGTCAAGCAACAAGAGATAATAATCATAGTGAGCAAATGATTTCAAACTTACTATTTGATAACATAGAAGGAGAAAAATAAAATGGAAAGAGTAAAAAAAGATAAGCAAATAACATTGAGAATAGATAGTAAAACATTAGACGAATTTAGAGAAGTATGTGGAAATCAATACCAATATAAAATTAGAGCATTGATGAGACAATACGTAAATCAAATTAATGGTGAAATGGAAAAGAGAAATAGATTTTTAGATATAAAAGAACCTCAAGAAGAGGAAGAAATTAATTAGTTATAACGAATAAAAAGCACATAATCTGTCATTATTATATGTTGTTAAGATATTGTTTTTGATATTACCATAAAAACGGAAATCCAGTTTTTAATCCTATTATTATATACGTTTAGCAATTTAGGTTTCGGTGCTTTCCCTAAATTGTTATTCTATATTAGAACATAGAAACAAGAACATAGAATAAATAATTGTTGAAATAGAAAAAATAGTTTGATATAATAAAATTGAACTTGATAAGGAGAAGAGATTATGAGTAACGAAAGTGCAAATAAATACGCAAGAGAATATTATAGAAAAAATGCAAAATATAGAAAGAAAAAAATAGAAGAACGTAAAGCATACGCAAAAGCACACAAGAAAGATGAAGCAGCATATTCAAGAGATTACTATCACTCACACCCTGATTATAAAAGATATAAAATTGCTTATGCTATGAGATACAACAGAGCACATAAAAAAACAACAAGAGCGAAATAAGACAAAGAGAATTGCAAATCATGAAGACATGAAGAGAATTTCATGTCTTTTTCTTTTTTTGATGCCAATTATATATAGTGAATTTACATGTAATATATAAAATAATATATGAAAGAATTTAATTCTTATTTACATTTTCTTAACATGAAAAATAACTTTCAAAAAATGTAAACCAAAAATAAAACAAGAAAATCCATATCATAAAATCACGAACATAAATAATCATGAATAGATTATCTTAAAATCATTAATCACAATAAAATCATAATCAACTGAATAAATCCTTTTAAATCAACTAAATTCAACTTATACCAACTTTGATAGATTATATCTTAAATCGACACGTATAATTGTCTTATTAACCACTTGCCGATTTAAAATGCAACGTCCTAGTGATATAAATATGCCTTAAAAACAAGCATAAATGCCTTAATTTCGCTTGTTTTATGAAAAGTAGTATAATTAATCATTGTTGATTAAATACGTCTTAAAATGCCTAAAAAGTGCCAATTGTGATAATATGATAAATCTACATATAAAATACTTATAAATCTATATCTAAATCAGTATTGATTATGTATCATAAAATCTAATATAGTCTTAAAACAAACAAAAACACCCTAAATAAGAGTGTTTTATCTTCAAATGATAAATTAATCGACCTTAATATAAAAATGCCTTAAATCGCCTAAAAATGCCTTAAAACAATATAATACATTTTAGATATAAAAAAAGATAGACTATTTAATCATTTTGTCTATCACTTTTAATATACCATAACATTTCCACCCTAATGGAATTGTTTTTTGTTTTTTAATCTCTACTTCTTTAATTGTATTTTTCTTTCTTCTTTTCAATTCGCTTAATGCTTTATAGTAAATCTCTTTAGTATCAGTAGAATAATCTAAATCTAAATAATCAAACACGTCAATGATATATTCTTCATTATACATGTTCTTTAAAACTATCTTCATGTCATATTTTTGCATGTTATTCAATTTATCGAAATCAATAATCAACTTATCTAATATATCGTTATAAATATTTTTTGCTATTTGTTTATCTTTTTCTTTTTGTAGATTAAATCTTGTTTTATATTCTTTAAAGAAAATATTGAATTGTGATAAAAAATTATCTTTTAAATATGTTCTTATTTGTTCTTTATTATCGCCACAATAATCTTTATGTATTATTATTTCACTTGCGTTGTCAATTATTATATCTTGATTGTCTAATACTATTAATTGTAAATCATTAACATTATAATCGTTATCTAAATCATTAATAAAGTTTTCAATCTCTTCTTTTAAGATTAACATTGAATTAAGTTTTAACTTCTTTGTGTTTTCTTTTCTTTGTTTCTCTATCTCTTTATTTTGTCTTTGATTATATAACTCATTACTTATTTCGTGTATATCGTGTTTCATTTATTAACTCCTGTCAATTACATTTTCTATAAAATCTTCTTTATAATCTTTTTCGGTATAATATAACTCCATGTAGTAATTATATGTTTTTGCATCTATCACTTTGTTATCTAATAAAATATCTAACAAGTCATTAAATTGTTCTTCTTTAAATATCTTTTCAATTTCTTCTTTACTCATAATCATTACTCCATTTCTTCATACTCTTTTTCAATCGTTTCTACTAACTCTTTTAAATACTCAATACTTTCTTCATAATCAATATTATGTTTTACTTTATTATCTTCAATATGTTTTATCATTAAATCATATAAACTACTATTCATTATCTAACACTCCTTAATCTTCATGTTCTTCTTTATAATCATTTATAAAATCTAATATATGTTCTTCAATTATTGCTATACAATTATCAATACCTGTATCTTTTCTTAAACCATATATTAAAGTCATTACTCCATAATCTTTATTTTGTAAATAAAACTCATAAAATGTTTCGTTATTAATTACATAAATATAATATGTATTAACTCCCTGTTTATATTCAAACTTTTTAATTACATTATTTTCAATCTCTATCATTTTAAATTACTCCTATCTTATTTGATACTTTCCATTTAAAATATAATCTACAATATAATCTTCATTATTGAATAAACCTACCCACTCTTTTATTTCAAGTTCATTTTCTAAATCGTCTCCATATAATATCTTAATATCACTAGGAAAAGGTAAATCATAAAGATTGTTCTTTATATTATAATGGAAGTCATAACCCTTATTATCTTCATAGATTGTTATATATGTATTTTCATATATTTTCTTCATTTCCATATTAATCACTCCTCTATAAACTCCAATTTATCACTTGTAACATAATCCATTTTTGCATCGTTATTAAACTTTATCGTATAAAATCTTCTTTCTTCATTTCCATATATCTCTAACACTTCAACCTGTTCTTTTTTTAATATATACTCTTTATCATTTTCACGACACACAAACTTAAAATATACTTTCATTATATACTTCCCCTGTTTTCGTATATTCTCTTTCTTTAAGATAGTCTAATGCTATGTCTTTAAAACTTTCTTTATCTTCAATCATGTTATAACCCATTGACGTTAAATCACTATTCATGTCAATAATGTCTTCAACAAACTTGCTATCGTCATTACGTCTATCTAATAAATTAACAATCTTTTCTTCCATTTCTTTATACTCTTCTTCACTAACATTATAATCGTCTTTAATATCTTCATAATCGTAATAACCAAAATTATCGTTATAATCAATATCAAATGTATATTCATGGTAGTAAAGATTATCACTATGGTAAACTTTAATGCAAGATATTAAATCTTTATCTTTAATCAATCTCATTTCTTCTTCGTTATAAAGATTGTATCTTTTATTCAATACGTCAATATTAATGTTAAAACACATCATTGCCCCGTCCCCTTGACAATAACCTAGACTATAATAAACTTTTCGCAACATGTTATCGGTATCTTCATAACTTACGTTAAACGTCTTCATTAATAAATCACGTCCTGTGTTTTCCATGTCGTCATATAAACAATCTTCACAATAACACTCTAATTGTTCTTCAATTTCTTTATCTAACAATTGTTCCTGTATCTCTTTATCTAAATCTTCATACTTATAAACATTAACTTCAACTTTTCTCATAATTAACCTCTTTCTTAATTGGGGAAATCTTCTTCTACAAAATCATAAATACTATATTCTTCTACAAAATCTTTGTCGTTATCGTCTATAATATCGTCTATGTTTGCCATTTCCCCATAACTAATATTTCTATTTTCTTCTTGCATCAATAAGTTGTCTAAATATTGTATTTTTAATTGTTGTAATTGTTCTCTATTTAAATCCTTTAATTTCATAATTAACACCTCTTTTAAAATGTATCAAAAGCATCTTTAAATCTTTCTTTAATGCTTTCTTTGTTTTCGTCTATATATTTATTAATGCTATCTAATAATGACATGTTAGCATCGTCATGTTTTTCAAAATCTTCATATATCTTTTTAATTTCTTCACAATATATGTCTATGAAAAAATGTTTTTCATTATATAGTATTTCTTTAATCTCTAATGCAAGATATAACATAACCTCTAAATCATAACCTGTATGTTTCTTTTCTTTTTTCATTTCTTGCATCTTAATAAAATCGTCTAGTTTATCAACTTCTTTTTTTACGTCATAATCATTTCCAATGCCACCCCATATACTTGTAAACATTGTTTGTTTTAAATCTTCTTTGTCGCCTGTTTCCACTTTATACCATTGATAGTCGTTTGTTAAATTGTTGCAACTATTTACATAATTATCAATCCTACTCCATACATAATCATGGAAAATGTCATTTAACTCTTCAATAGTAACACTATTGAATAAAGTATCACCATTTCTATCAATTATTTCAATGGAATTAGTCAACTCATAACCTTTATCTTTTATTTCCATTGTCAACACCATATCACCATAATAGAAATCTAAAAATCCACCATTATCTTCAATATCGTCATTACATATACTAAAACTACTTAATCCCTTTAAATCTAATATTAATCTTTCATAACTTGCATACGTATCATTATAACTTTTTATAACACCATTAATCCTTGTATAGTCTTTAATTGCTTTAATAATAATATTTATATCTTCACTTGTATATTTCATAATATCACTCCTATTCTATTTCAATCTTATCTTTTTCTTGCCACATAATAATCTTATAACCATAATCGTCATAATTAATCATAAGAATATCATTATCTTTTAAATCAAAATTAATTTCTCTATCTTCTATTTCCTGTAATAAATCGTTATATGTTTCGTCTTCTTCTTCCTCTAACATGTTGTTATAAATCATATTAACAATATTTTTCTTTGTTCCTAAAAAACAATAACCATTATCATAAACATATTTTTTTAAATCCATAATTACACCTCTTCATTAACTATTTGAAAAGTAAATAATTTATTTCCTCTAACTTTTTTATCATACATTTTTCCATTATTATGATTATATTTTAAACCATTATGAAAATCAAAACCTAAAAGATATTCTATGTTATTTTCTTTAGCAAACTTTTTCTTTTTCCAATATTCGATATTACTATCGGTATACATGTCTAGTTCTTTTTCTTCTTTAGAACATAAATTATTCATTTTATCTAACATTGTTTTTTCATAATCGGTTAAATCTCTTTCCCCATAATCATAAAAACTAAATGTATTATCTTCATAATCTACTAAATTACTATTTGTTGGAAAATAACACCAATAATCCTTTGTATCATTTCCCCATTTACTTGTAAAAGCATTACTTTGTACTTTACTTATAACCCTATCTTGTAAAAATCTTTCCCCATTAATTTCATTTTGTCTAAAATGATATAATGCTTTTAATTTCATGCCTACTTTTAAATCTTTCTTTAATTGACTAAAACTCTTCTTCATATTAACCTACTTTCTTTACCTTTTTTAAAATTAAA
>AUXO010231310.1_pt1 | contig 17344 bp, 21 predicted proteins | sample 768731 | NCBI WGS metagenome assembly AUXO01 (sample SAMN02715735, study PRJNA202380) | gut metagenome | biome: sheep rumen | host: Ovis aries | place: New Zealand: Palmerston North
GAACCAAAAGAAGGAGAACCAAAAGAAGGAGAACCAAAAGAAGGAGAACCAAAAGAAGGAGAACCGGAACCAGGAAAAACCCCAGATAATGAATTAACCCAAGATAAATTAACGTTCAAGGATGAGGATGGAAATACATACACAAAGGATGGGGATAAATACACAATGCAAGCCAAAGATGAAGATAAGACTGTAGATATAGACAAAGACCAATTTGAACAACAATACAAGGACAATAAATTAGATGGAGACGAAGAGGATGTGGAAAACACTGAGAGCGATGCTGAAGAAGGAGATGATATTGATGATGGAAAAGGAGGCAAGATAGAAAATCCCTCGAAAAAATGGCATAAAAAGAAAAATAAATTAACAGGTAAACCAACAAAATCATATTTTGACAAACAAGGAAACTCCATATCTGCTGACGAGTTCAAGGAAAAACTCAAACACTATCGGGAAGTTAAAAAAGGAACTAAGGAATCCAGGGGATTTTCATTTACCCCAATTTTTGGTTCACACCATAAGGTAACACCAGTAAAAGAAGCACAGGATTCCAAGGCAGTAACCGATAGAATAGGCATTACCAATGAACGTCTTGTATATATTAAATATGTAATGGACACCACTACCAATAGTGTTGAAAAAGTTGCTATGGAACGCATGTATAACGCTCTTTTAAATTTAGCTTATACAACTGATGGGCAACCTCGTACCCTCGAAGATCTTTATACATATCTTAATCAAACAATGGTAGAAAATAAAGGTAAAATTGAAGGTCTTCCAACAGAAACCCAAATAGAAAATATCGATGAAAAATGCAAAGCCTTCAAGGAGTTGCATCCGGAGGAATTTGACTCGTATTTGATAAGATTAAAGAAACAGCAGCTTGATAAAGCTAAAACCGAAAAGGATGACGCCGCTGCTAATTTACTTCACCCCGCAGATAATGACGACGATTCCCAGATTTTGGACAAAATAAGAAAAATGTCCTCAATTTATGGATTCACAAATATATTGGGTCTTGAACCGGAGCGTAAGCCAAGTAAAGAAGATGATGATCAAAAAGATGAGATAGCTCAACAACAAAAAGCAAAAACTACCGGGATAGACACTGATGATAATGAAAACGTAAAGGCAGACGATATATCTAATGAACAAATTGATAAAATTATTGGAGCATCAAAATAACAAATAACAAAAAAAAGGACCTCCACCGAGGTCCTTTTTTAGTAATGTGTATTCCTTACCCAAATATACTGGGGAGGTACATAATCGGTGAGCCAAACACCATTGCGACTACGATAGAATTTATATCCGGCATCAAACATCGCTCCAGCCATTACCCCTAACACAATAGGTACTCCGTGGCGTTTCCCTACTGCCTGGGCCTCAAACACGCTATCGGAAAGGTGTACATACAACCTGGTACGCTTATCTATACCCGATTCTTTAATGGACCGGAGTGAATCAGCGCTGGTACCATGCCAAAGTATTTGTGGTGGCTCCACCTCCTCCAATTCAACATCCACCGGAACGCTATGGCCTTGCCTTGCCCTTATTCGCTCGAGATCCGGCGAGAACTCATAACGTTTCTTATTATTGGTTTCCACGATTTCATGGAGTTCTTCCATCGTATAGCCGTGGTTATCTATTAGGTCCTGCACAGATCTCCACCCATGCTCGTCAAATTCGTAGTGCGTATCGTGTCGTAATAGATAGGCTAATTCCTTACCGCGTTCTACCAGATTTCCCATAGTATTAAAATCTAAATTCAACCGACATTTGACCGCAGGCAATAATTTCCTTTGTATTCAGATCCACAAATGCTTGCGCAGAGGCACTATCACAATCTATATATGTTTCATTTATCCAATCAATATACCCCTGTGCAAACATATAATCATCATCAATGGTAACTTCCTCATCGCGGAAAAGTTCCCATATATTGAAAATACCATATTTTCCCTCATCAATCGGAATACACTCATCATCCGGATCAAATTCGTTACGGTAACATTCGGCAAGTGCCTCACGGAACTCGTTAGGAGTGCCCTTAAATATTGGATACATACTTACGGATTCGTCGTTTATATCGATCATCCAAAGGTTCGGGTCATTCTTACCGATTTCGTTTGTATCCGAACAAAATTCATAATACTTTGGTAACCTTGAAGGTTGTGTAATAATCACATCCGCGTAACCATCACGGAGCATATCCGGATCACATTTTGTGTACGCTACTAATTTTTTCTTTGCCATACTATTTAATATTTAATATTTGTTTTGCTTGGTTAATATTCTCCTGTGTTAATCCTACCGAGGAATCCACGTGAATGAAATGGTTTTTTTGATCCATGAGCATATCGGCATTATCGTCAAGTATTACATACGATATAGCCAAATTATCCTGGAACACCACACGACCTACACCATTCTCCACAATATATCTTGAATGTGGGTGCCACCAGCCGGTTTTCTCAAAACTATTAAAGAAGGAATCGCGGGGCATATCCCCATATTGTTCAACGAACCATTCGGCTATGGAATTACCACGCACCATATATTTTCGGTACAATTCGAAGCATTTTATACCACCGATTATGGGGAGTTTCAGACCACAACCAGGCATATTTTTCATACACTCATCGTGGTCCCAGGAGGTCGAAAGTACCACCTCACAACCTTCCAGTTGATTTAGCAGGTCTATTTTTTCCGGATCAATATGGCGTACTATATGCTCGTAATCCCTATTTGTAAGATGCTTGCCTCGATTCTTTTCGTACCAGACCGGGTGGTTTAATACACCATCAACATCCAGGAATATATAACGTTTGTAGTCCATATTATAATTCGATTGGCCCATCCATTGGTTCTATGCAAAGCATGCATTGCACCTTAAACTCATAGAAACCTGCAACTATTGTGGTGGTTTCGCATACGTGCATTTTCATAAGCACATCGAGCACTTCCTGTGGGTAAGCCTCCAATGCTTCCCTCTTGTTTATTATACCGGTGTTTCTAAATCTGCACTTTTCACCCACACCTCTCATACTGATTTTAAAGCTCTTTCCTTCCATTGGTCTGATGTTTAAATGTTCTACATATTTATATAAATGAAACCACCTGGAAATTAACAAAAAAGTTGAAACTTTTTTAGGTACACCACGGCTGGTATGTATTATATATTATATGGGACGTAACATCAAACAGGTAAGACCAAACAAACGCTATAAGGCAGGTTGCATCAATCCGGCATCCTGTAAGAAGTTGTTCGAGTCACAAAAGCATACTCCTATTATATATCGTTCGTCATATGAAAAGGATTTTGTATATTGGTTGGAACGATCCAAAAAGGTATTGCATTGGGGGTCGGAATGTGTCGGTATTCCTTATATAAATATGTTCGACGGTTCGCACCACACATACTACCCGGACTATGTCGTTGAAATGCAAACACCGGAAGGGCAACCTTACCTGGTATTCGTGGAGGTCAAACCATATAATCAAACAATACCTCCGGATAGTAATCTACCCCGGGATTCATACGCGTGGCGCGAGTACGTTAAGAACCGCTCCAAATGGAAAGCAGCAAAGGAATTCTGTGAACGCAATGGTGCCACGTTCCATATCATTACCGAACGCACTATACAACGTCTCGGTTAATCCTTAAAATTTGATATGTTTTCTTGCGTATAACAAAGGATCGCACCGAACCGGTATAATTACATACCTACGATACGATCCTCGTTTATATTCGAGATATGGAGGTTTTTACTTTATCTTGTAAATATCCTGACCCTGATCACCCTGAAATACCATACCGGGACGTGCAGAATCATATTTCTTGAATGCATCCTTATCGAGTGAGAAGTACTCGGCCATATCTTCGGGACTATTGAAGCCGATTATATCGATTGTACCGCTTGTGTTGTGGTTAAATTCTACTACTATAGTACGCCACTTGCGATCGTTAATATCGATGGATAATATTTCGCAATTCTTTCCATCACCGACATCGTAATTGCCTTTGGTGTCCGGTTCGAATGCATTTTCGTTTACCTTACCGAGTGATTCGGCTACAAAATTCTTGAGGCTTTTTACACTATCTTTTTCCATTGTATACACCTGTTTATTTTATTCGTCAAATAATGGTTCCGGAGATGTATTAAATATCCAGCAGGCGATCATCTTTAAGGTGTTGTCAATGTCGCTATCCTCTCCGGCGGCACTACCTGCACTGACTGGTACCATCATATTCGGTTTGAGTTCTGCTCCGGACTTGTGGAGTTTTTCAAAGGTGGTACCGCGAAGACCAAACCTGAACGGTAACATACGCATGCTGAAATTATCCTCGGCCTGGTGCATTACGGTAAGTTCGTTCTTCTTATAATCGAAGGTGTACCTATCGAAATCATGTTCCTGCTCGAGATCTTTTTCATCTGCGAAATCATCCCATTCCCTACCCATAGCTTCAATATTATAGGTTATGGTTTTACCTTTGTATGTGCATACTTCCTTACGACTTTCTTCCATATATTCCTGTAACGATTTCATATCAGTTATGTTTTTATATATTTATATAATTAAAAATTTATCGGTAATTATTCAATCTCTTCAAGAATGGCTCTGATTCGATCATTTACAGTGGATTTAATCTCCTGGTAATTGTAATGACCTTTATTCTTGATATCTGTAACCATATCGGCAACTTCCTTGGTGACCTTTGCCACAAACTCTGCTACATTTTCATCCAGACCTTCGTGCTTAATAGCCCCGTAAACTGCACATGATATCATCCCTGAAATACCATCATCGAATATATCCAATTCGCAACTCATAGTTTCCATATTCCTGCGTTTTAAATTTATATTTTACCATTCGTTATCCCCAATCTGCTTCAAATATGTCAATGCGGCCTTCATAACCAACTTTTCCGGACCATCACACATATACTTGGCAGCTTGTGCAAGTGTTATCCTTGCTATGGCAAACACCTGATCTTCGAGTGCAGGCTCACTTACAATTTCCTTTATCATCTTTGTGAGGTTGAGTACTCCATCATCGTGAGCTTCAACCAATGCCTCCCCAAGTTGATCCTTATCGAGTTCTACAATCAGGTTGCTGTGTTGGTCTTTCTTATTGACTATCTCTTTTTGATTGCCATTATCGTCAACCTCAAACACCCTTACTCTTGTAATTACTGGGAGAGATTCACCTAATCTAACTGTCTTTGCCATAATCTTAATCTTTAATGTTCTACATATTTATATAAAGGAAAACCCGAAATCCTAACAGTTTTTTAACAAAAAAAAAGGACCCGCTTGGAGTCCTTTTTTAGTTTCATTTATAGTATTCGTTAAGATTCAGTTATGGTAGATTTTAATGCACCCTTCCTGAAAATAGTTAGCTCTTGAACCATCTTACCGGCACCCTGTGCAGGTTCGATCGAAGTGGAAAGTACGAACATTTCTGCATTTACAACATCATCGGTATTGTTCGAGTCGTCGCATACATTAATGTAATCATACAAACCATCATTGTTCTTAACCTGTTCAAGGATAACATCTGCACGATCCTTAACACGTTGCTGGAGGTTAGGGGTATTGAAATCCCAATGGTAATCGGTCATCAATTTTTCGATTTCGTCCTGGAGATAGATGACCAATTCGCGAACGTGGATACGAGACAATGCAGTAACCGGATTCTGTTTTGCAGTTTGGTTAGCATTGATGTATGTACCCTTACGTGGTTCATAAACCATACAGTTAACACCGAATGGTTCAAGAGCGTCAAGATCATCGCGACCGAAATTGAAATCAGGACCGATCAATCCGGTTTCACGAATTACTGAGCGGTTAGGACCAGCAATGATTGTGTATGGATGGAATCTTGTATATTTCTCCATAAAATCATTCGATACAAGTGCTGCAGAAGGAATTTCCTCGCGTACACCGGTATCACCATCGCGTAATGCCAAAGCGCTGAAGAAACCTACCCAAGAAGCACCGTTTTCCTGTGATGGTAAACTAAACACCTTTGCCATTGGTTTCATAGGGTTACCACCCATAGGGATGTACTTGGTAAGGAACTCATTTTTCTCGTTACGGAAACTTGTGTATTTGCACTTGGAGAACGACACCATCTTCGGGAAGTTCAATAAACCAAATACATTATCCTTTTCCTTACACAAGTTAGCAAGAACTGCCTTACATTCAGGTTCCACAAAGGATTCAAATGTGTCAACCAAATAACGGTAATCTATATCCACCCTGTTTGTAAGGGCTGTGCGGAGACCACGGTAATTGGTTAATGCATCGAATATGTTGTGTTGCCAATTCAATTTATCGATTTGACTTGTTGATTCCGGTTTAGGATTACCAAATGTGTAACCTTCAAGGTATAGCGGTACTAAACCAACTGATCCAGTTGTAAAGGAATGCACCAGGTGTATGAAGCTTTCAATTGGATCATTCTCCGGAAATTCCGAATCAAAAGTGATGATTAATCTATTGAATGTTTCACTACCCTCACGATTTTCTATACTTGGTTCATTAACATACAGTGCATAGTCTGTGAATGCAGGTTCCGAATAATCTACACGATACCAATTTCCCAACACTTGGAACTGTTCATAACCACTGATTTCCAATGGAGTTTCCATACCTCCGCGAAAATAGGATGTACGATCTGCCATTATCTTCCTTTGTTGTATGAAATATTCTATAGATTCCGCATCCCCGGATTGTACCACCATTATATCCCCACCCATAAGTAATCCGGTATCAGTAACTGCTGGATTTTGAGTAAACACCCTAAGTCTCCAATTAGGATCATTTTCATTTGGAAGTGAAAGGATTTGAGCACTAACTTCATGAGTTTCTTCATCGTATCCCCAATATTTGGTATTTATAGCATACTTGTACAACTCAAAACTTAAGGTGGTAAGATTAAAATCATAAGGTGTCATATCCTCTTTGTATGGTGTCCAACTTGAAGTTTCACCAGGAGTCATGCACGATGCTGATGCTCCACCATCCCATAACGCACGGAAAGTATCTCCCTGTGCAAAATATGAGCTTCCTGATGAGATCACTTTTAAAGCATAAAAAGTAACACTATTTTGAGGATCCCATTGTGGGCCATCCAAATCACATACTATTTCCTTACTATCTGGATCCTTATATTTTACTATATTAGTTGAAGGCTGTATATCATATACCATTGGTTCATTTTCATAGTGTCCTTCACCATTAACTGTCCACCACTGTGAGGGTTGCTCATAAGTGTCTTTCTGGATATCTGTAATGTGCATTATTCCAGTTCGGTGTCCGCCTTGGGTCGATGCAGCAAAGGAATCACCTACCTGGAGGTTAAGAGCATCGTATGCCTCAATATGTCCTCCCTGAACGGATGCTGACTCAGTTATTTCCATACGGTTTCCCTGAAACTCAGGTCCTTGTGCTCCAACGTTCCATCCATATGCTTGTGGATTCATTCCATTCATGGATTCACTGACTGGTTCCCAATTCCAGATTCTTGAGGAGGAATCCCAATCACCTATATATATTATTGGCATGATATCAAAGAAATTCATGGGGGCTGAATTATGTCCTTCACTTGTTATATACCATCCGGTGGTATCAATCTCATCCAGTGTTATATCACCTTCCCACAACATTGTCTGATTCAATCTCATCATAAGTTTGTGGAGATAATTATCACCATTGACCAATGAATCAAGTGAAATAACCATATTGTTTGCATCACGGAAATCAGGAAGCAATATACCTGAATAAGATTTTACAAAATTGGATGCATCATTATTGGCAAGGGCTTCAAGTGTATCAATCTTTTCACCAAATGCATTTTCAATGTAAGGTTTAAGTGAAACAATAGGACCATTATCAGTCTGATTGATAACAAAGAACTTCGAAAGCTTGTCTGATGCTGCAATTTCGGGTGTGAATTTGCCTTTGAAGATATAAATCTGTGCAAAATAGTGGGATACAAGTTCATTTTCATATCCTTCCATATATGCAGGCAAATCTTCACCATTCAATACTGAGCTATACCACTCCTTAAAGGTAACGTCATATCCGGTTGGTTCGTAACCACGCATAAATATGGATACTGATGTATCCTTTGAATCCGTGGAGGTGATTGTGATATATCCAGCTTGATCCGTATCAATAACACCATCATCAACAAGATCTTCCAGGTGTTCCGGTTCGAGTTTCCAAAAACGATCGGTATTGTAAAGTTCACTTACCTTCATGTTTAGATTATCCAAAATTGTTCCCTCTCCCAAATCCATCCTGAAGATAGACTCCTGTGGATTAAATGTGGCGAAATCAACACGATTGAATTCGTTATCAAAATCATCGTATTTATCAGTTCCTTCCTTATAAGGGTTCTCAAAGTTCTTAATATTAAGAGCGAGGATAGGACCACCCTTAAGAGCCTCTACTGCCATACGGTGGAACCATACACCATAGCGTTCGAGTTTTTTACTTTTGCCACCGAATATCTGTTTGAACTCCTGTTCGTTTCTTACATAAACCGGAGTATTGAAAGGGCCTTTTTCGCTGTAACCCACAACGAGACGCAAAATTTGTGCCTGTTGTCCTGGCATCTCGCTCTTATCCCATACGAAACGATAGATACCGGCTGATTTTATATTGGCTAAATAATTTGGTAGCATATTGTTTTTTGTTTTATTTATTAAGTTTTATTAAATTATAGATTTTTGTGTTTACGAAGCGATGCACGAAGATTGCGTTCGTAAATATTTTCATAGCTATCGAGGCTGCTTTCCATTATGGTAGTACCTGCTACTGGTTTCTTCCAATCAATATTCTCCCAGAAATTCTGAATTGCTTCTGGTGTTGAAAGGCTGAACAAACGAGCCTTGCGACCGATGAAATTCTTCATATCTTCGCTTGCTGATTCGTACAATGGACGCACTGAATCCGGCATTTCGCGGATGTAGAGAGGTTCATTAGGATTGATGTTGTGCTCGTTAATAGCTCCAATTACCGGTTTAGAAGCGGATTCGGAAACCATGTTAAGGAGTTTATCAATACTTGCAAGTTTCGATTCCTTGCTTTCCTTAATATTAGCAACCTGATTCTTCATTTGTTCCATAATTTCCGGTTGCAAATGTTTCTGGAAATAATTATCCAATTCACGAGTATAATCTTCGGTGATCCATTTTGTGATATTAGGACTAACTTCTTCAATGAACCATCCCTGGATACCTTCGCACATTTGTTTAACCAATGTATCATTGTTTTCTGCTGCGAAGTGTTCAACGATCCAGTTCTGCAATGTTGGAGCCATTTCATTAATTACCCAACCTTGGATTCCTTCTGCGAATGGTTTAGAAATACTTTCGACGATCTTATCGTTAATACCTTTAACAGCTTCGTTAAGTACCCAAGTTTGTAGTGATGGGCTATACTCATTAATTAGCCAATTCTGAATAGCCTCAGCTATGCCAACCAAACGTTCCGGGCTATTTACTTCCTGAATTGCCCGGTTTGTTCTTTCCAATTTGTTTTCAAGTAATGCTATTTTATCAAGCAATTCCTTATGTTCCTGTTCGCTCATATTAAATTCATTTTCTTTGTTTGATTCAGGATTTTGTTTGTTTTCTTTTGCCTCAATGATAAACATATTATCATCGATGGATTCAGTTATACATTCTGCGCCGATATTTGTTTTAGCATATTCGCTTTCGGCAAGATTTAAACGGGCCTGTGAGAAACCAGGTGTACCAACGAGGTCGTAAGTTTTAAGGTCTTCAAGTGTAACCTTTCCTGTAGCCTTATCGATGGAACCGGTAGCGCGCGATGATATAAATAGTGGCAATCCACCTTCTACCAATGCTTGTGCAACCTTACCTTTTGGGGTATCCAGCAATTTGATTGTACCTGTAACAACACCCTTTTCGTCAATATTGATATCCTCTATAACGTGGGAAACCTCATTAAGATCAATGTTCATAGTTGATGGATGTTCCAACTGACCTGGTACTCCTTCTGCAACTATACGTTGTTTAATGCGGTCAACCATTTGTTTATAGTTTGCGGTTTCATATACACGATTGTTGTTATTACGAACACCACATTGTCCGAACACACCTTTCATACGGATAAAACCATCTTCGCCACGGCCTTTTTCAAGGGTCTTGACATCGTTAAGTTTTTCGTAAATGAGTATCTTTGACATACTTTGGTTGATTTTATTTATTTTGGTGAAGTATTTATTATCTCCACCATTACTATAAGAATAGAATATTATTTTTTAAAACGGAAATTTTTTGGAACCTTGAATACGTATAAATAAAAAAAGGACCATTGCTGGCCCTTGTGTAGAACTATTGAACTATGGAACTTCTTGGTTTACTTAGTCTTATCGAACGATTCCTTAATGGATTGCATCTTGTCAACTATCGTGTTAAGGATATCCTCAACTGTTTCCAATCCATCGAAATCATCAGCATTCATCTTAATACCAAACTCCCCTTCGATTTTTAGCGCAAAATTTATAGTATCCAAGGAATCCATCCCCAGGTCATTGATAAGTTTATCCGAAAGGAATATTTCCTGTTTTTCCTCACCTTCTATCAGGACTTCAGCTTCCAGCATCGGCTTGAGTTTCTCCCAAACCCAATCGTATATGTTGGTTTCAATTTTGGTTTCATTCAAGGCACTGGCGATATGGGTTTCCTCGCTCACAGTTTCCTTCCTACCCATATTTTCCATACACCACACAAGGGTATCGTAAAGTTCCTCCGGTGTAGAGAGCGGGAGTTTCACACCATCCACTTCAATATATGCAGGTACAGGTTCTACGATGAACGTATTTTCCTTTGGATCCTTTGGTTCCAGGAACGTCCAATTCATCATTTCGAGTTCGTACATATAATAGTTAATGGTATCCAAAGCTGATTCCTGTGTTTGGTTTTCCGATACAAAATCATAGGATAATGCTTCCAGTAATGCGTCCTGCAACAGGCTGGTTGCTTGCGAATAAGCTCCGCGTGGTCTAAAATCAAGGCATTCTCCAGCCTTTTCATATGCCATTCTTATTGACTCGTCGAGAGTTTCACTACGTTTATTCTGTTCCTGGACGGCCTTAATAATCGATACAAATGTTTCTTTCTTCATAATATTTCAATTTTATTTTATTCAGCATAAACTGCTTCAACATATTTGTGAAATGCTGGTATAGCCTTACTATTTTCGTGCTTGCAGGTTGTGGGGTCACATACGTAACTATTTGACCAATCCACACCCATTTCGAGATTATCCATTATATGATGGAATGTACCATCCGGAACCATTATATCCAAACTGCACTTGTAATTGAAACCACAAGGAGTTCCATTGGTGTGTTCAAAATGCATGCGGAACTTTTTACCATTGAAGGCGAAGATTTCCGTGTAATTTTTCGGGTTATCGTTTACCCAAAGGGTTTTGAAATTTGATGCTTTCTTTGCCATATATTTTAATTTTTATAATTCTTCAAATGTTACTTCAATACGATAGTCCTCATCCTTTGGCATCATTATATCGGGCACATAATAGAAATCGTAACCTGTCCAAGGATCCCCGTCACCCGGATCGGCATCGATTACGTTATGCTTTGCAAATTTGGGATATCCAAAATCGTGTGATTTGTCCCACATTATAACCTGTTTGGCATCAGCCTTAACTTTGGCGAACCCACCACCCAAACATTTTTCACCAGCAAGAACAAGATTCTTATGGAAATCTACTTCTCCAAATCTGAGTTCAGTTATATTGGAACCCTTCTCTATAACTACAAAGCGCATCATATTATTCGTCCTCCTCTGTTACCATAAACTTTGGATCAACTTTATGGATCAACCAACCACCACCAAATACACCGGCGATTCCGGTAAGTGCTATCAGGAATGTTCCACCTGCGGATACATCACTATCGGCTGCACAGAAAGCGATCACACCAATCACCATTGCAATCAATCCAAATATTTTACCTAATGTCTTCATATTCCTAAATTTTAATGTTCTACATATTTATATAAAGGAAAAGGAAAAATCTTAACAAAAATTTTGAAAAATTTTTGGTCCCGAATCGATGGATTCGTTAACAAAAAAAATTCCGGATAAATTTATTACCCGGAATCCCTCATTGAGTCCTTATCAATTACTCTGTTTCAACCTTTGACTGTACATTTGGCTGTCCGAAAAGATTAGCGAATGGATTATCCTTATTGCCCATCATCATTGACATCATCATAAGGTCCTTCATATCTTTCTTACCATCCATTAGACACATTACCATCATTGGATTCATATTGGTCTGGTTGTTACCCATCATCATTGACATCATCATAAGGTCCTGCATATTGCCACCCTTACCATCCATCAGGAGGAACATCATTGGGTTCATACCGGTACCCTGGAATACGTCTTTGCTGGTGAATGGATTGAAGACTACCTCGACCAAACCCATTTTCATAATGGCGTCCTTTGCAACCACTGTGCCGTCTTCTGTGCCATTGAACCTGATAACCTGGAAGGAACTAACCTTTGAATCCTTTTTCTTAATTGCTGTAACCTTACCGAAACGTGAACCTGTCGAAGTTCCGGAGATAACAATGATATCACCCTCAACGATCTTATCTGCTGGTCTCAAGATGGTGTACATTGGTATATCCAAAACTGCTTCGTCCGGATAGGATACTATTTCTCCATTAACGATCGCATTGTAAATAGTGCCTGTTCCAGCAACACATTTTGCAACTATTTGGCCATCCCAAGCCATTGCAAATTCATCGCATTTTTCCGGAAGGAATTGTCCCTTAAATCTGGACATCATTTTCTCCATAAAGGAGTTGGTTTTCTTTGTTTCTGCCATAACTATTGAGTTTTTAACTTGTTTAACTTTCTTTTCTTTCTTTACAGGATAATATATTGAATCAAATTCGTTGTTTAACCCCTCCGTGTAATTTTCAAACCACGAATCACAATATTTTTTCATGGTATCATATTCACTAAGTTCATCATCAGAACTTGATGTGTGGCATTCCCATAATATATTTAAGGCATACACCGGATCTTTACACCAGTTATGTCCAATCGTTGGATTTATACCCAGGGTATTTTCTAAGCCACCATATACTGCCGCTTCAAATTTTTGTTCATTCCAACGTTCGAGATTCAATTTCAATTCACTTTCAAAACCAACAGATTCACCATACGGATTAAGCCTGGGTGCATGTGCGGATTGATCCGGATAAGATAATTGGGGCTCAATATTCACAAAAGTAGCACCCGGATTTACCCTTGATTTGGTAAATTCCATATCGAAATATCTGATTGGATTATCTCCCCGGCCATTATCCCGATTGATTTGGATTTGGAATCCATCCGGTACGTTAATATGATTTGGATTTAATGTTAACTGTGATATTGGGTTATTTACATTATGATTCTCAATATACATTCCTATGCCTTCCAGGAAATGTTTAAAAAACATAATGTTTGAACATTCCCTATTAAACCAGGTGGATGAAAGATGATTCCAGTAGGATGTGGCTGGATTCCATTTTCTGTTGTCAAGGTTGGTTTCGTTCCAGGTATGCAATGGTATTATCCAGTTATTTATTCCGGTAATAACATTGGATATATATAATTCTTTGTAGTCATCCACCTTATCCATTACTTTTCTTATATCGTCGAATGCCCATACATTGGGTAACGGATACGAGACAATATTCATAGTTTCCTCATCAATGGCGTACAAATGGTTCTCCACTAATTCGTCCATAGCATTATATATTGCATCGCCACCATCCGGTGAATTATTTGCACCCATAGCAGCCATAACACTATATATAAGTCTTGCGTTCCATAAGGGTTCTGGTTCGCTTACTGCAAATGCTATTCCTAAATATGGTTTAATTTTACGGCTCATGTTTAAATATATTTATATACGTTTACTTTTTAACCTCCGGTATGGTATCGTCAACCAATTTATATATACCTTCAAGATTACGATACTTACCTTCGTCCTCCATACCATAGCCCACCAGCCAGGCATCATCCTCGACCATACCAGGAATAACAAGGGCATTGATAGGTGCCTCAACCAATTTGGTCATATCCTCGGATTGTGCGAATTTCCGGCGCATCAGGAGTGCTGTAACAAATATACCTGTTGGTTGATCCTCCGGTGGTAATTTATGGAACTCCTTAACCAGGGATATCATAGTGTTACCGGTATCTATAATATCATCCACCAACCACACATCCTTCCCGGCAAATTGTTTAAGTACATCATTGCCACCTTCAATTACAAGTTCTCCTGATTGACCATTACCGGTATAACTATGTACACGAAGGAACTCCAACTGGATATCCACATTGTGGCGTTGTGCCAACTTCCTGGTAAGATCCGCGAAGTAAAATAGTCCACCACGCAGGAGGCATACGAACACCGTTTGTTTAACATCGTAATGTATTTTCCGCTCGGTTAATAATTTATCGATTCGATCGGCGGCGTCCCTACCAATTAGTTGGACATCGAATCGAGTGAGATAAGGTTTAACCATTTTACCCATATTATTAGTCTTTAATAATTTGAAATCCATGACGTTCAAGCCATCTTATACATTGTAAGGTTTTTTCGTCCGATATAGACCTAATATAACCCATATTATTGGGGCTCACTTTACCTATTGGCTGGTAAAATCTATATGGCTTATCCTGTCGATTACTCATATATTCAATGTAAATTGTTTGGTTCTATACTTTGCAAGTGTACCCTCCAGGTCTCCGGTAGCACAAATTGTCATATATGGTTCGCGTTCACCGTCACCCTTTTCCCACAGGTATGGGGTAACATCCTGGATATATTCCTTTGGTATTTCCTTGCCGGTCCGTACCTTATAATATTCTGCCTGTGCAGGTGTTACGTCCTGAAAGGTATTTACGACCCATTCAAAAAACGTTATATCCTTATCGATAATTTCCTCAATGGTCCACCCGGCATGTTTGGTGTACCAGAATTTAACGATCGGATATTCGTGTGGGTGCCCTATGCGTGGTTTGTTTATCATATTGTAGTAAAATATTTTAATACAGCTTCTTCGGTTACTGGAAAGTAATTATGAAATTCCACATTAACATTGAGATAATTTGGTGGTATTACTGATGATTTAGGTGATGGATATTCCTTTGGAAAATACCCAAGTTCTGGATAGGGTGCGTGTATATGGCCGTGAATATTCCCATCAAACCAGGTCATTTCATTCTCGTGTACCGGTATATGTGAACATATAAAATTACCACCTCCAATGGTAACGATCGGTAGGAACAAAACCGAACACCCATCACATGCAGTAAATGCCCTAATGGTATCCATCGTATCGTGATTGCCGGGTATAAGTATCTTCTTACCTTTCAGGTGGTTAAGTATGAATTGTGTAGCCTTCCCGGTATCGTCCTTTGATATGTCGCCTAATATATATACTGTATCCTGCGCACCTACCATAGAGTTCCAGTTATTGGCTATAAGTTTTACCACCTCACCCGGTGACCGGAATCCGCGATATTTGGATATATCCTCATCGAATAGGTGTAAATCGGCTGTAAAGAATGTACTCATTGTTGTAAGTTTATATGGGATAATATAATAAATTCACCGGTACGATTAAATGATTATTATAAAAAACACTCATATTTATATGGATATGTATAAGGATATGTTTTATAGTGGAAGGCTCGGTGAGAAACCTGCACCACCGGAACCGGAACATATGGAAATTATACCGGAGGTGGAAACCAAACAACGCAAGGTTATAGTATGTCTCGATAATGGTCACGGTGTGGATACTCCTGGTAAGGGATCACCCTGGACATCCAGCAAGGTGAAACCGGAACTGCCATTTCGTGAATATCAATATGCTCGTGAGATCGTTGCGTACCTTACAGTGTGCCTTATGAATGATGGGTATGATGTTCGTAGAATAGTGTCGGAGGATAAGGATATAGCACTTTCCGAACGCTGTGCCCGTATAAATAAAATTGTGGAGGAAGCCAACCAAAAGGGGTACCACACCTTATCGATATCCATACATAATGACGCAAGTGGTATGGGTAATAAATGGATGAAGGCTACAGGTTGGTCTGTGTGGACCACAGTTGGTCAAAACAACTCCGATATCCTGGCACAATGCCTGCACGACGCTGCAAAGGAAGTGCTCCATAATAAAAATGTAAAGACCCGTGCTGATCGTCAGGATGGTGATGATGATTACGAAAAGAACCTCGCAATGTGTCGTTATCCAAATTGTCCGGCAGTACTTACCGAAAATCTGTTTCAGGATAATATAAAGGACGTGGAGTTCCTCCTTTCCGATGAAGGTAAGAAGGCAATAGTCGATATTCACCACAAAGGTATAAACGCATTCGTTGAAAAAATGGGATGGTAAAATCTCGCGTATAACAAAGGATTTTTTCCTGGTCGATCATTTATATTACTCCCACGGTGATCGTCGCATATACAAAAGAAAAACCGGCAAAAACAGCCGGTTTTTCCATTATGTAGAACTCTTAAAAATTAGTCACCGCAATATTCACCCGGTTTCTTGTTGGAGTAGAAAGCCATAATCGCATCATCGATTGACTTCTGTTGAGCATCCCTACGCTTTTGAGTTTCTTCATCCAGGATCAACTCTATCCAAGGACGGAACCCACTTCTTACGGAATCCTTATTGCATTCGTACTTCAAAACCCAACCGGATGCTTTCTTCCACCATTCAGTTGCACTCAGGATTTCAAAGCAACGTTCCAACTGCATATCACTGGAATCTTCTTTCAGGATACATACACTGGGGATGCTATTACCCGGTTCCGGTTGGAAGTCAAAGAACAGATCGTAAAGACCTCTTTCAATCTCACTGTACAAACCATTGAGCGAACTTTCAGCTCTTTCTTTTGCACGTGCAACTTCCTTTTCGATGTACTGCGCCTGGCGCTTTTCAGTTTTCCACATCTTAACTGCGTATTCCTTTGCAACCTGGGTCATACGCTCAACATATTGTTCGTTCGATTTGGTTCTCCACTCAACCAACTCCGGGATCAACAAAGCCTTGTAAGCACTGTTGGCCTCCTTCAAATCGGCCTTGATTGCACTGATGAACTCATCCTTTGTAAGGTTGGCTGTATTAACTTCACGGCTCAATATGGTTGCTACTCTGTAACCGTCACTCTTCTTTTCAAATCTAATCTGTGTCATAATCTTAATGTTTTAATGTTCTACATATTTATATAAAGGAAAAACAAAAATC
>AUXO010195051.1_pt1 | contig 17343 bp, 20 predicted proteins | sample 768731 | NCBI WGS metagenome assembly AUXO01 (sample SAMN02715735, study PRJNA202380) | gut metagenome | biome: sheep rumen | host: Ovis aries | place: New Zealand: Palmerston North
ATTAAGGGAGAGTACTTGGCAAAGGTAGGTCACATACCAAAAATTCTTCAAATTGAACAATAATCTCAAAATTACATAAAACTTATTAGAACAAAATAAAAAAAAGTGTAACATAGAATGAAGGAGTAAAAATCATGGAAAATAATAAATTTTGTCAATCATGCGGCATGCCATTAACAGAAGATATTTACGGTACTGAAAAAGATAATAGTACAAACGAAGATTACTGCAAATTCTGCTATGAAAATGGAGAATTTAAACAAGATTTCACAATGGAAGAAATGATTGAATTTTGTATTCCTTTAGTTGTAAAAAATAGCGACATGGATACGGAAACAGCAACCAAAATGTTAAACGAATTCATTCCACAACTAAAACGGTGGAAATAAACTTTAACCACCACTTCTTTTTTTTATCTGATGAAAGAACCTATAACAACAATAATCAATATTATTATTACAGAAACTATTATACTGTTTAATGTTCTTCTGTCCACCTATTTCCCCCCATTACTTACAGATAATCTAAACAGACCTCTTGCAATACTTGTGCATCAGGATTACTTGGATCCATCACCAGAACTTTTGTAAAACATTTTATTGCATTTTGAAAATCGTTTAATTCCATGTATGCAACGCCCTTATTGTTTAAAATTATAAGGTTGGTATCATCTATTTTTAATGCATTATCGTAACATTCAATAGCTTCTTCATAACGTTGTAATCCTAATAACGTATTTCCCTTACTGGCCCATGTGTTTGAATCTTTAAAATCATCAAGACATAATTCCAATGATTTGTCATATGACAATAGTGCTTCTTCACTTTTTCCCAACATATTAAGTAATGTTCCACGTTCGTTCCAAACATCCGGATTAGAATCATCCAGTTCCAATACATGATCAAAGTATTTTAATGCCTTATCAAATTCGTTTAACATTTCGTATATGATTCCTCTCCAATAGAGTATTGTGGTATTTTCGGAATTTAGTTTAAGTGCTTCATCACTCATTTTCAGTGCTTTATCCGGTTCACCCTTGTTTAAGTAGGCTATAGCTATGTTATTATAAAGATATTCATTATCAGGTTCTACCTTAATCGCCTTTTTATAATTTTTTATGGCATCCCCAAATTGACCCAAACGCGTTAAGTTATCACCGATACGATTTAACAAATGAGCATCTTCAGGATCATATTCCAATGCGGCCTGATAACACAATGAAGACTGTTTATATTCCCCCATGTCAAAGAGTACGTCAGCTTTTTTGACTATCATATTCTTTTGGTTGATTGCAGAACCTTCCCACTGGGTAATGTGTAACTTTTTAAACTCAAAAATCTGGAACTCGTCATCATCCTTGGTATTGTTCGGATAGGATTTTCTTAAATCCTTTTCCATTTCTTTGGAATTTTTATAACCTAATTTATGTGGAAGTTCTGAGTTTGATAAGACTTCCTTGAATGAAAGAATTTCAACTTTTGTAACTTCGGCTTCGAATATTTTTTCACGTTCCTTAGATAAAATATTCCAATAACAAAATAGTCTGTCCCCCGGATATAATGGCTGTTTCCATAGACGTTTTATTGTAATATTTCGTTTGCCGGATATTAAATCAATATCTTTGTTTCCTAATAATAAAATTGGCATTTTAATTACTCTTTTTAATTAATTGATTTCCAAATTGTCTTGATTTAAGACGAATTTCAGGTATTTGACAGTCTAAATTTTCTAATAAATCCCTTAAAAATTCAGGGTTAGGTTCTTCATATGTTGAAAGGCTTGCATCCAATGTAACCCTATTTCTAAATTGTTGCAATGTATAACGATCACATCTTAAGTTTCTTGTTAATTCAATGATATCCTCTGGTTCCAATAGTTTTGGAACATATGTTGTTCTGCATTCAAGATAAACATTACTGTCCATTATAGTGTTGATTGTCTGTGTAATCAAATCTTCAGTATTACTTGGATACACATCACTGATTTTGTAGTATTTGTCTAAAGGTGCTTTAATGTCCATTGCAACGTAATCCAAATCCTTCAGAATTTCATTTATTTCATCAGGATGCAATCCATTTGTATCCAATTTAACTAATAAATCGTGATTCTTGGCCTGTTTGATGAAATTTTTTATATCATCAACATGAAGTAATGGTTCTCCCCCACTTAAGACTATTGCATCAATAAAATCAATGTTCTTTTCAATTTCTTCTTCTATTTCCTCAATATCCCACTTTGTTAATACCTGGTTTTTAAGCAATTGTGGATTATGACAGTATTTGCATCTGAGATTACAACCTGGCGTAAACAATACCAAGGCCATTTTTCCGGGATAATCCAATGAGGAATAAGTTGGTTGAATATTCATAGAATCACTTTATTTCTTGAAGTAATATTTGTAATTTCATATACTAATAATTTTAAAATTCTACAATTACCAAAATTATTTATAAAAAAAAATAAATACAATCCATTTAAAACTTTAAAATGTAAAATAACATAAAAATAATTATTATAAAATAAAAATTAACGTGATAATATGTCTGATAAAACTAAAATATATGATGGTGCTAAAGTTATTGGTAATGTGACTTTAAGCGATAAAGTAGGTATCTGGTATAATGCAGTGATAAGAGGGGATGAAGCTCCCATAAGTATCGGTGAAAGATCCAATGTTCAAGACAACTGTGTTATACATGTAAGTGAAGGAAAACCTGTTACTATTGGAAAAAATGTTTCTATTGGACATGGTGCAATAATACATGGCTGTACCATAGAGGATAATGTGATTATTGGAATGGGTGCAATCGTATTGAATGGTGCACATATAAAAAAGAATTCTTTAGTAGGTGCTGGAGCATTAGTTACTGAAAATAAAGAATTTCCTGAAGGATCATTAATAATTGGAAGTCCTGCAAAGGCAGTTAGAGAATTAACTGAAGAAGATATTGAGGGCATTACAAAAAATGCGGATGAATATGTTAAATTAGCGTTTGATGAAGAGTAGATGAAAATGGTTAAGACTAGAAGTATACTTGATGAATATAAAACTTATGTTCCAGGACGTAGTAAGAAAGAGATTGCTGAAAAATATGGTATAAAAGAAGAGGACATTATAAAGCTTGGTTCAAATGAGAATCCATGGGGTCCTGCACCGGGAGTCTATGATGCAATAAAAGAGTCCATATGCGAAATGAACAGATACCCTGAAAGCAACCATGAATACCTTAAAGAAAAAATTGCAGAATATGCTGGTGTAAGACCGGACCAAGTAATTGTGGGTGGAGACGGTGCAGACGAACTATTTGATGTTCTGGCAAAAACAGTTATAGAACCTGGAGATGAGTTCATAGTGCATCCTCCAACCTATACTTATTACGAGTATATATTCAAACAACAGTTTGCAAAACCTGTATATGCAAAGTGGAACATTGAAGAAAATAAGTTAGACGTCGATTCCGTACTTGATAACATTAGTGACAGAACCAGAGCAATATTCCTATGTACTCCAAACAATCCTAGTGGTGGACTTATCCCCCAAGAGGATATTGTGAAAATTATAGAAGCAACAGATGCTTTGGTTGTTGTGGATGAAGCATATTGGGAATTTGCTGAAACAAACAATGTAAATTTATTGGAAAAATATGATAATGTGTTTATAATCAGAACTTTTTCAAAAGTAATGGGACTGGCTGGTTTAAGAATAGGTTATGGATTAAGTAATCCTGAATTTTTAGAGAAAATGAACAGAATAAAACCAGTATTTAGTTTAACCGTTCCTTCCCAAAAAGCTGTTATTGCAACATTAGCAGATAAAGAATTTATTGAAGAGTCAACCAGAAAATCTATTGCTGAACGTGAATATCTCTATGAGAGTATCGACGCCATGAGTAACTTACACATTTACAAATCAAAATCAAATTATTTACTGGTAGATCTTCATAAAAGTGGATATACTGCTGCTGAATTAGCAGAAAAATTAATGGAAAACGGAATAATCGTCAGGGATTGTACCAGTTTTCAGGACTTAGATGAGTATTATATGAGAATTAGTGTGGAAACTCATCCGAAAAATGAAAGATTCATTGAAGTTTTAAAGGAAATAGTTGAATAAAAAACTTTTTCCATATTTTAAGGGATAATTCTATCCCTCCTTGTTTTTTAGTGTCTTTTTGGATTATGATATACCAATGCTGCAACTACACTTGCTTTTTCGATAACTTTATGTGTTTGGATGATTTCCTTATAGTCTATTATTTCCAGACCTCTTTTTTCCATCATGTAATGGGCCATGAATTTAGCTTCTTCCTTAAGTTCTTTTTGTGATTTGTTTATTCCCGTTGCTTCTACTACACATCCCATTTCTTTAGCTTGACAAAATGCTATTATTGCAGATATTTCATCCCCAGGATTACTAGAATATTGATGTGAAAGTACACAGTTAGTCATTTCACCAGGTTCCAGTTCCGGCATTTCAACCACCTGCGTATCTGGTGGAAGCATACTTGAAACAGGAATTAAATTAACGTTACCTATTTTAGCCTCCAGTAATGCATTGTCAAAAGCATTTAGTTTTGTAGGTCCTTCAGATGCTCCTTTTGTAAGTGATACTTTCATATATTATTCTCCTAATAAATTGTTAATATGATTTTTGTAAGTAATAAATAATTAATTTAACATAGAAGAATGTATATCACGAATATAAATGGAAATGAAATAAATACAAATTAGTTAGCGAAAATTAGAAAACGGTGAAATAATATGTGGGACATGTTACTACCTATAGTACTTATTGTAGCATCCAATTGTTTTTATCATATTTTTTCCAAATCAACACCTTCAGGAATAAACACCTTTGGTACGTTGATGATAACATATTTGACTGCAACAGTAGTTACCTGTATTTTATTCATATTATATGTCAAACCGGATAATGTTGTTTACGAATTGGGAAAAATCAATTGGACCTCGGTTGGATTAGGGATTGCCATAATTGGTTTGGAAACAGGATATATTCTTGCCTACAGAGCAGGATGGCATGTTAATACTGCTCCTCTTATAGCAAATACTTGTTTAGCAGTGGCATTAATTGGAGTTGGTGCACTTTTATACCATGAAAGCATTACTTTAAAACAGATAATAGGAATAGTTGTCTGTTTAATAGGAATGACTTTGATAAACTTATGAAAAAAAATATGTTTAAATTGAATGATGGATATGTGCATTTAAAAAAAATACAAAATACATTGATGAAAATTTTAATAACTTTAAGTAACAATATTTTAATAAAATATATAATCACGTTTAAACATAAATCATAATGTTAATTGAGAGAAATAAACAAATTATCAAATTTAATAATTATAAAGTAATCATTTGAACCAAAGGAAGAAAATTTTAGGATGTGAAAATTTAATGACACATGAAAATAATGATAAAAAATTGTCATTCACACAATCATTGAGACTTAACAACGAAATAATCACGGACATTCAAAAAGAAAACAGCCCAACAGAAAAAAGAGAGTTAAGAGAAAATGAACTACCAATACTACTGATTCCAAATACTATTCTCCTGCCACACACAGACATGACCATAAAACTAGACAAACCACACACGGAAAACATGCTAAGAACCGTGAACAATGAAAATCAGGGAATAATATTAACACCAAAAAAGATACCAAACGATGAATCAGAGAATGTGGAATTTTATGACATAGGTGTGATTTTAGAACTCAAAAACCTTCAAGAAGAAGCAAACGAATACCAAATAGAATTAAAAGTAAAAGACAAAGTATTTGTAACAGAAATAACCGAAACCGATGGTTTTTTCCATGGAATTTATGAAGTTGTGGAAGAAGAAACAAACCTGACAGAAGAAGAATCATTAACAATAAATAAAAACATCAATGATGCCGTTTTAACCATCAGCAACCTAATACCAAACTCCGAAATATACGCCCAACAAATTATTGGCAAACTGGATACCCTAGAAAAGGTTGCTGAAATATTCCCATACATCAGAGTACCAGTAGAAAGAAAACAAGAACTTCTTGAAATGAAATCTGCAAAACTTAGATCATTGACTGTTGTACAGTTATTACTGGAACAAAAAGAGGCCATGCTTATCCAAATGGACATCGCAAAAAAACTCAACAAAAAAATGAGTGAAACTCATAAACAATCACTGTTAAGAGAACAAATGAAGATGATTCAGGAAGAGCTTGGAATGACTGATGAATCAGATGACCACAAAACATATCGTGAAAAGATTATGGAAGCACAACTCCCTGAGGAAGTGGAAAAAGCAGCACTAGAAGAACTGCGTAAATTAGAAAGACAGGGACAAAACAATTCCGAAGAAAACATAATCAGAAATTACCTTGACACCATCCTAAATCTACCTTGGCATAAAGAAACTGGTGTTAAAATAGACATAATCAAAGCAAAAGAACAGTTGGATAAAGACCATTACGGACTAGAAAAAGTTAAAGAAAGAATTATCCAACATTTAACTGTTCTTAAAATGAAAGAAGAAAAACAAGGATCAATTTTACTGTTAGTCGGTCCACCGGGAACTGGTAAAACAAGTCTGGGCAGAAGTATTGCAGAGGCACTTGACAGACCATATGTAAGAGCCAGTTTAGGTGGAATCAAAGATGAATCAGAAATAAGAGGACACCGTAGAACTTATTTAGGGGCACTTCCTGGAAGAATTATCAACGGAATGAAAAAAGCTGGAAAAACAAACCCTGTATTTGTATTGGATGAAATCGACAAAATGACTGCATCCATAAATGGAAACCCAACCAGTGCTCTTTTAGAAGTACTTGACCCTGAACAAAACGATTCATTCAGTGATCATTACCTTGAGGTTCCATATGATTTATCCGACGTATTCTTCATTGGTACTGCAAATTCATTATCAGACATTCCTGGGCCATTACAGGATCGTTTGGAAATAATTGAATTGGACAGTTATACAAAACAGGAAAAAGAACATATAGCAGCAGAACATTTAATTGATGATGTTTTAGAAGAACACGGACTGACAAGAGATGACTTGAACATAACACCAAAAACCATTTCAACACTCATCGACAAATACACCCGAGAAGCAGGAGTTCGTAATCTTAAACGTCAAATAGAGGCAATTGCCAGACACACCACCGAAAAGATTGTTGTTGATAATGTGGACTTGCCGTATATTGTTACTGAAAATATGTTGTATGATATATTAGGTCATGAAAAAGCTCATTACGAATTGGTTCCTGAAGAAAATCCTGCAGGAGTAGTAACAGGATTGGCTTGGACCCCTGTTGGTGGAGACATATTATACATAGAAGCAGCTTTAACACCGGGTGAAGGAAAACTGAAACTTACAGGTAAATTGGGAGACGTGATGAAAGAGTCTGCACAAATAGCACAGAGTCTCATAAAATCAAGACTTTCCTCATTACTTAAAGACTCAGACTATGATGAACACGACATCCACATACACGTTCCGGAAGGAGCAATACCAAAAGACGGTCCCTCTGCAGGAGTGACTATGACAACAACTTTGGCCTCATTAATCACGGGAATACCTGTCAGTTCAACACTGGCAATGACCGGTGAAATATCATTGACTGGTAAAGTATTACCTGTGGGTGGTATAAAAGAAAAAGTGATTGCAGCACACAGATCAGGTATTAAAACCGTGCTTTTACCAAAACGCAACATGAAAGATTTGGATGATGTTCCAGATGAAGTGAAAAATGAATTAACATTTAAGGCCATGGAAAACATTGAAGATGTGTTGACTGAAGCATTGAACATTAAACTTCCAGAACCTGAAAGATTAAAAATCAATGTTGAACCACTTCAACCATAATTTTCCTCCCCTTTTTTTAACACTATTTTTGAACAAACTATCTGCATCAAAGTTTTGAAATACTTTAAGATAAATAATATTAATCATAAATAGAATTAGTCGTGTGAAAATGAATGATGTAGAAATTAATTTTTGGTTAGATATATGTCCAACAATAGCAAAAGAAGTTGAAAAAGCCATATCTTTTGCTAGAGAAGACCCCAACGTTACAAGTATTACAAAGATAGGTGCTGACGGAACACCCACACATAAAATTGATGAATATGCAGAAAATGCAGCAATAGACGTGCTGAAAAATACAGGCAAATCATTAATTGTTATAAGCGAAGAAATTGGTACAGTTACTCTTGGGGATGGACCTGCCAAGACACTGTTGATTATGGACCCTTTGGATGGTACCACCAACGCCATGAAAAATCTTCCATGTTATGGCATTTCCATTGCTATTGCATCAATAAAAGATGGTGCTTCAGTGGAAGACACTACTCTGGATGATATTGAAGTAGCTTTTGTAAAGAATTTTCCAACTGGAGACACATATCTGGCAGTTAAAGACAGGTATGCAACAAAAAATGATGAACCAATCCATGTTTCCGAAGTTGAAGAGGCAAAAAAAGCTACTTTAAGCACTTATCTTTATCGTTCAAGTTGTGATATGAATAATATTTATTCACATGTAAGACGTATGAGAATTATGGGAGCAATAGCTGTAGAAATGTGTTTTGTAGCAGAGGGTATTTATGACGTATTTCTAGATACTGAAGCCGTGAGAGTTTTGGATATCGCTGCAAGTCAATTAATCATCAAAGAAGCGGGAGGCTACATCAGTGACATTAACTCCAATGTACTCTCCAGCCAGATAGATTTACTTGAAAAAACTACAATTGTAGCTGCAACTAATAAAAAGTTACAAGAAGATATTATCAAATTATTAGAATAAGAGGTGATATGCCTTGAAAATTGGAATTGTTTCACGTACTGATAAGGAAGATGCATTAGAACTAGATCGAAACATTATTAATTACCTGCTTGAAAACAAAGTCGAAGTGGAAATAACTACTGATGTTGCAGACAAGCTTCCTGAGTTTAAAGAATTCGCAACACCAATCTCCGAGATGAATTCTGATTTTGTTATCTGTGTTGGTGGAGACGGTACTGTACTTAAAACACAGCAGATATTATCTCCAAAAAAGATACCTATTCTAAGCATCAACATGGGGACAGTAGGTTTTCTAACAGAAGTTGAGCCAGATAATATCTTTGAATGTTTGGATTCTCTTCTTAGTTATGATTTCTTTATAGAAGAGCGTTTGCAGTTAGATGTTTTCTGTGATGATGAATGGATTACTGTACTTAATGAACTGGTTATCATGACAAGTCAACCAGGTAAAATGTTGGATTTGGAAATTAGTGTCGATGATGAACTGGTTGATAATGTTCGTGCCGATGGTCTGATTATTTCAACACCAAGTGGATCTACTGCATATGCTATGAGTGCTGGAGGTCCTATTGTAGATCCAAGAGTGGAAGCAGCAGTTATAATACCAATATGTCCATTTAAACTAAACACCAGACCAAAAATAGTACCTGCAGATAGTAGAATGACTGTAAAATTTTTAAATAAAAATAAAAAAGGATTAGCTGTGTTGGATGGTGTAAATAATAAAGAATACGGATATATGGAAGAAATCAAACTTAGAAAATCAGATGTTGTTGCTTACTTTGTAAGGTTTAGAAAAAATTTCTATGAAAGTGTCAATAAGAAATTAACCATGAAATAAAAAGACATTGGAGTGCACCTAATGAATAAAAAAGACATTTTAATCAGTGATGCCAATCATGGAGGACTTGTTTTATTGGAAGAATATTCTAAATACACCAATAACAATTTATTTTTTTATGATATCTACAATAAACTTTCAAAATCTGAAAAAGAAGAATGGGAAAATAAAACCGGCGTTAAATTTTTATCAATAAATGAGATACTGGAGGATGAAGATTCTTTCATAAAAATCAATCCAGTACACATGCCACCCGTGATTAAAACAGATTATACACACCATGAATTTGTTGCATACCTATTAAAAAAGATGACCCCTGATGATTTGAAAATCATTCAGGTTACTGGCGTTAAGGGAAAAACCACTGTCACCACATTATTAAAACATGTTTTAAGCAATTATAACACCCTTGTTTTGACAAGTGCCGAATTAACTTATAACAATAAAATATTGATTGAAAAACTTAGCATTACCCCTGCAAGTATAATAACAGCCATAAAAAAGGCACAAGATATGAAAATACTGGATGATGTGGATTACTGTATTTTTGAAGTTTCCTTAGGTGTTATTCCCCATGGATACATAAACATCCTTACAAACATCATAGAGGATTACGACATAGCAAAAGCATCGAGTAGTGCATCAATCGCAAAGGAATCTGTTTTTACTTCACAATATACCATTTGTGATTTTGATGCCTATAAAAAGTATTATTCCCAACATGAAAATGTTATAAGGATAAGTTTTGATGATGAAAATGCCGATGTGTATGCTGATAAAGTTGATTATACTATAAAGAGCACTTCATTTAATATCCACTACTTTGACCGGACATTAACCATGACTCAGTTTGCCTTAAGTGATTTTTATGTTATGAATTTACTTTTTGCAATCAGCACAGCCCTAATCATTGGTATGGATATTGGAGATATCAGCTCCAATCTAGAATCAGCTGCCCCTATCGAAGGAAGAAACTCTTTCAGATACATTAATGATAAACTGATAATTGAAGACATTAATCCCGGTCTTAATACCACTTCCATAAAAAAATGTGTTGAAAACCTAAAGAAATATGGTGAAGATTATCTGATTATTGTTGGAGGAGATTACGGAATTACATGTGAAGAAATCGATGAAGAAAAATTATGTAATTTTCTTAAGAAAATCAATCCTAATTGTATAATTTTAACTGGAGAATTGGGATATAACCTTAAAAAAAGATTAAAATCAGATTGTTCATACTTTAAAAAACTTGGTGATGCTATAGAGTATTGTGAAAATGATGCTGATAAAAAATTGATTCAAATAATTTATAGAAGCGAATATAATTCAGAAATCAAATATTTCAAAAAATAAAGGCATCAAAATAACCCAATAATAAATTTAAACTTAAATAAGAATTATAAATTAATAATTAAAAAGAAATATTAGTTTATTTATGGTGTAATAATTAAAACTATATTAATACTTTTAAACATATATAGATAAAGAGTATAAAAATAATTAATTAAATTAAAGATAACATAGAATTAATTAATGTTTAATAATAAGTGTATAAACAAATATCATTTCTACATTAAATTTTAAAAAAAGGAGGTATGTTTATTGATAGTTGGTACTAGAGGAAGTAAGTTAGCTACTACCCAAACTCAAACTGTTGTTAATTCATTAGAAGAGATAATTGGCGAAAAGATAGAAACCAAAATCATTAAAACAACTGGTGACAAAATTAAAGATTCACAATTATATAATATTGACGCAAAAGGTATTTTTACAAAGGAATTGGATACAGCCTTGATTGAAGGTGAGATTGATTTTGCTGTACACAGTTTTAAAGATCTTCCAAGTGAATTAAATGACCAACTAGCAATAACAGCCATCCCCAAAAGAGAAGCTATTAATGAAGTATTGATTTCTAATTATTCATGGGATGAACTTCCAGATGGTGCTACACTTGGTACTAGTAGTGTTAGAAGAGAAGCATTCTGTAAATTACATGAAAAAAATGTAGTAACCAAACCTATTCGTGGAAACATCGACACAAGAATTCGAAAAGTTGAAGAAGGAGAATACGATGCTACAATAATGGCTCTTGCCGGTATTAACAGACTTGGATTACAGGAACACATAAAAGAAATTTTTGATGAAACATACATAGTACCTCCAGCAGGACAAGGGGCATTAGCAGTGATGACACATAAGGATTCAGAATATTATGATGTTGTAAGCAAGCTTAATGATGAAAATACCCGAATAGAAGCATTATGTGAGAAAGCCATACTCGAAACTTTAGAAGTTGGCTGTCAATGGCCTGTGGGAATTGTATCTAAGGTAAATGGAAATGATATAAACATACACTGCGAATTATTAAGTCCTGAAGGAACAATATTAGCAGATATCAATGAGACTGCTAAGAAAGATAATGCTATTGTAGCTGCAAAATCCATTGGAGAAAGATTGAGAGAGGAAGCATTATGAACAAGACAAATGTGGGAGTTATTGGAGTAGGTGCGATGGGATATAATCACGTCCGTATATACTCCGAATTAGAAAATGCACACTTATTAGCAATATCAGACATGGTAAGAGGTACATTGGATTCAGTGTCAAAAGAGTTCAACACTGTGGGTTATGTTGATTTTGATAACATTCTCCAATTAGAAGATATTGAAGCTGTAAACATTTGTGTACCTACAGTATTCCACCATGATGTAGTTATGAGTGCTATTGAAGCAGGAAAAAATGTTCTTGTTGAAAAGCCAATAGCATCAAAACTTGAAGAAGCACAAGAAATGATTGATGCTGCAAATGATGCTGGAGTACTTTTAGCAACAGGACACGTTGAACGATTTAACCCAGCAGTAAGAGTAGCAAAAGAACTGATCGATTCTGGTGAAATAGGTGAAGTTGTTACAGCAAATGCAAAACGTTTAGGTCCTTATCCACCACGTATCAGAGACGTGGGTGTAGCAATAGACCTTGCAATACACGATATTGACATATTCAATTATCTGTTTGAAGGCAAAGCAAACACTGTATATGCAAATATGAGCAGTAACCTTAAAAACTGTGAATTTGAAGATCATGCCGAAATTATGACCAAATACGATAATGACGTTTTAACTATTCTTGAAACTAACTGGTTAACACCATACAAGAAAAGACAATTAAACATTACAGGTGTTGAAGGTATAATTTCAGTAGATTACGGAGAACAAACCGTAACGGTATACAAAGAAAACAATAAAGTTGAAAAAGTTAAAGTGGAGAACAAAGAACCTTTAAAAGAAGAGTTAAGATCATTTATTAATGCTGTTCAGAACAAAAGAACACCAGAAGTGTCTGGACAAGATGGATTTGAAGCATTAAAAATCGTGGATGCAGCAATGAAATCAGCAAAAGAGAAAAAACTCATTGAATTCGAATAATGTGGGGATTAAAATGAATAGTAAACTAATAGAAAAAGCAACTGAACTTAGAAATAAAGGATTAACCAATGGTGAAATTGCTGATGAATTAAACATTTCAAAAGATACAACCCAATGGTTAATAATGCAAATGAGTAGCGTATCAAAAACAAAACAAAAACAAAAACCTGATGACTTTGCTATCAATTGGAGAACTGTAGGTTCATCTTCTGCAAGAATGCAGTACATTTCAAGTGCTCTAGCAGATTTAGCAGTTGAAGATAGCGAAATAGATGTTGTTGTTGGTATAAGTGTAAGTGGAGTTCCATTTGCAACCATAATGGCAGAACTATTAGATGCGGAATTATCTGTATTCCACCCAATCAAACACATGAAAAACGAATCAGCACAAGGGGCAATTAGTAACAACTTTGCTAACATTAAAAACAAGAATGTTGTTATTGTAGATGATGTAATTACCAGTGGTAATACTGTAATCGATGCTATTAAAGTATGTAAAACTCACGGTGCAAAACCAATGGCAGTAACCGTTTTAGTTGATAAAAAAGGAATTAATGAAATAAATAATGTACCTATTAAATCATTAATCAAAATTAATAAAGTAGGATAATTCTTACGATTTAACCCCCTTTTAATACACTTATTTTTCAATATAAATATATACTTAAAAATACATATGTATAAATCAATAAAGCGTTGTAATCTATATACTAATAATATTTAATTACGATAACAATAGGATTAATTTTTATAATAGGAAGATTAGCGGAGGATAACTATCTTGAAAAAAACAAATAATAACCAAAAAAGTAGGAACAACAATAACAACAACCAACAGGGCGGAGAACAAAATATTCGTGTCAGAAGCCCACGTAAAGGAGAAATTCCAGGAGTAGTTGAACAGATTTTAGGGCATGGAAAACTTAAAGTACGTTGTAATGATAAAAATATAAGATTATGTCGTATTCCAGGAAAAATGAAAAAACGTATCTGGATACGCGAAGGTGATGTTGTTCTTGTAAAACCATGGGATTTCCAAAGCAACGAAAAAGCAGATGTAATATGGAGATACACCCGTACTGAAGCAAACTATCTTGAAAGAAGAGGATTCTTAAAAATATAAATGCATACAATAAACCTTAGGGACTAAAAACATGGATTTGATGGACAAACTGGAACCCATATTAATTTTTATGGCAATCATATCAGGTTTATTATTAAAAGACATCCCATTTTTACAACAAATAAGTCCATCACTTATCACTATTTTTTTAGCATTAATGTTATTCACACTATTTCTTGACATTCCTATTTCAGATCTTAAAAACAGTTTTTCCAATACAGAATTTACTTTTACCAGTTTACTGATTAATTTTCTGTGGACTCCATTATTAGGTTATTTTTTAGGAAAGCTGTTTCTTAATGGAAATTTGGATTTGTTCATAGGATTCGTTATGTTAATTCTGACACCATGCACCGATTGGTATCTTGTATTTACAAAAATGAGTAAAGGAAACATGCCATTGAGTTTATCAATACTGCCAATCAATCTGGTACTTCAATTGATATTGCTTCCTGTGTATTTGTTAATATTCTTTTCTAGCTCAAATACCATCGAATTAATGGATTTGGCCAATAGTTTATTAACGTTTATAGTAGTTCCATTCGTAATGTCATTAATAGTAAAATATATATTAAACAAGAACCCTATTAAAGATAAGATAACATCTTTCTTTGGTAATTTACAGACCATATTTTTATGTATAGCAATATTTGGACTATTCAATACCGAATCTACTGTTTTATTAAATAATTTGGATTCAATAGGAATACTCTTTGTTCCTGTAATATTGTTTTTTATAATTAACTTTTTAGTTGATTATATAGTCGCAAGAAAGATGAAATTCACATATGAGAATTATGCCAGTTTAACTCTAACAACATTGGCGCGTAATTCCCCTTTGGCCTTGGCAATAGCAATAAGCTCATTCCCACATAACGAGTTAATAGCAATTGCCCTGGTTATTGGACCATTGATTGAATTACCAGTATTGTATATCGTATCAAGAATACTTTTAAGAATTAGAAAAAATTATAAGGGGGTTGAAACTTGAAAGATAAGCATTATCAAGATGCAGATAACCAAATGAGAAAACTGGAAGAAACAAAAAGGTTGAAAAGTGTTGAGGACAAGCAGGTTTCTAGTGAAGTATTTGATAATAGAACATTACAGGTATTATATAAACTTGCTAAACAGGGTTATCTTCAAAGTTTGAACGGTGTAATCAGTACGGGAAAAGAAGCAAATGTGTTCCTGGGTATTGATGATGACAACAAGGAAGTTGCCGTGAAGATATACCGTGTTGTTACCCTTGATTTTAAGAAGATTAAGGAATACATAGCAGGAGATCCACGATTTAAAAGTTATGGTAACAACACACGAAAAATCATAACGGCATGGACACAGAAGGAATTTAAAAACTTAAGCCGTTTATATAATCTGGGATTAAATGTTCCAGAACCTTATACTGCCAATGAAAATGTTTTGGTTATGGAATATCTTGAACATTCGGATAAAGATGCCAGTGCAGCACCCCCTTTAAGCAAGATAAAAATAGATAATGCCGAAGAAGTTTTTGAGGAAATAATAAATTTCATGGATGTTTCCTATAACGAGGCACAACTTGTGCATGGAGATTTGTCAAGGTATAATATCCTTTATTCACATGGCCATCCCTATGTAATAGACGTATCTCAGGCAACCCTTACCAGCCATCCATCAAGTATGCATCTGTTAGATAGAGATATAGAAAACATAGTATATGACAGTAAAAAATTTAACTTAGATTTGACATTTGATTATATTAAGGAAAGAATTATTAAAGAAAATATGAGGTAAAAAAAATGCTAATAAAATGTGATATTTGCGGACACGAATTTGATCATATGAACGCAGGTTGTTGTGATTGTGGATACGATTGTGGCGGCGCCAACATCAAATGTCCAAACTGCATGTTTGATATCGAAGCACCTCCTGAAATTAGGGGAGAGATACTAAAACAGAAGGAAGAACGATCAATATTTGTCAGACTTGAAAAAGAATTGGATTTAAAATAATTATTCCTCACAATCCAATTTGATTTTTTTTGAAAAAGTACTTTTTTTAACGTATATTTATTTGAGAGGAAAAAATGCTATTGTTTTTAATAAAAAATTAATAAAAAATTAATAATTTTTAAGTTAACTTTTATATTTAGTTAATTCTTAATCAAAAAATAAAATTGACTATGTATTAAAGATATTAGTAAAAAATACAATTAAATAAATAGTATTATAAATTATAATAAGTTTTAAATATTATTTAAACCATAAATAATTATAGAAATTAGATACAAAAAAGTATCATTATCACCAAGGAAAAATCTTATTATAACTTTTTGATTTAAGATTTGATTATTATAACTATGAATAATTATTAAGAAATTATTAAAAACATGGATTATTTTAGAGTATAATAGAATAAACACCACTTTTAAGGAGCTTTTATTATGGTAAACACAGAATATCTAAAAATACCAAAAGATCGTGTTGGAGTAACGATTGGTAAAAATGGTAAAATCAAACATCAGTTAGAAATTATAACTAAAACAGAATTAAAAATTGACAGTGAAACTGGAAACATTGCAATTAGTTCTACAGATGAAACAGATGATCCTTTAGCAATATGGAAAGCAAGATACATGATAAAAGCTATTGGAAGAGGATTTAATCCAGATTTAGCATTGAAATTACAGGATGATGATTTAATCCTAGAAATCATTAATCTTCAGGATTATGTTGGAAAATCCAAAAAAGCATTAGTAAGACAAAAAGGAAGAATTATTGGTAAAAACGGTAGAACCAGACAGATTATGCATGACATGCTTGATGTTGAAATAAGCATATATGGTAAAACCGTGTCTTTAATAGGTAAAATCGAAAATATTCAAATGGCCCGAGAAGCTATTGAAATGATACTTGAAGGTTCTAGACAAAAAACTGTTTATGCATATCTTGAAAAAATGCATGATAAACTCAAAAGGAAAGAATTTGATGAAATGGTTAATGGAGTACCTGATGAAAGAGAGTTTTTAAGGGAAGATCTTGATACCGATGAAGATTTTACAGATGCCGAATCAGATTATAATCAAGCCGCATTAAATGAAGATGAATCTGAAGAAAGTGAAGATGAAGAAGTTCCTGAAATTATATAACCCCCC
>AUXO010727110.1_pt1 | contig 17340 bp, 12 predicted proteins | sample 768731 | NCBI WGS metagenome assembly AUXO01 (sample SAMN02715735, study PRJNA202380) | gut metagenome | biome: sheep rumen | host: Ovis aries | place: New Zealand: Palmerston North
GGCGTTGAATACAAGATAACTCTTACTCTCGGGTTTGTTATCGCATCTGTTCTTTTGGGCGTAGCTCAGATGACCAGTTACTGGGATTTTCTTATCTACTTTATCTTCCTATCCATGACGGTCTTTGTCGTAAATACAGTAAGATCCAAGGTCTTCTGCGATATTCCGGGAGGGATCTACTTTGCATTAAACACCTTTGGCATATTAGGCTTATACCTTCTCTTCGGAGACAGGCCGGTCCTTCATATATTCGCTCAGGCCATGCTTTTGTTCGTCTCATACCTTATCTCGGTATATACCCCGGGAGCTCTTACCAGGACATCATTCCAGATGAGCTTTATGTTCACTTTAGGTCATATAGTAAGTCTCCCCTTCAACCTGAACTTTGATATGATCTCCAATTCACTGGGCAAGTGTGTTAACCACTCACCGCTGTACCAGCTCTTTATCTTATGGGGAACACATCTCATCATCTGCATCACCTTCCTCGTGGTCACGGTATTAACACAAAACAGACGCAAGGCAAGCGCCAAAGAACTTAAGAATAAAACCTTCAGATCCACGGTAATAGGCGACGAATATGTTTATACAAATCCCGTGCAGGCATTCTTTTGCAAGAGAAACCTCGCTGATGTATTCTGCTGCGGAATGGTGGTAGTAGGCATCATGCTCATAATCGCCCCCGAGATATTCTATGTAAGAGATATCTACACCGGAGGTTATCTCAGATCAAATACCATGTTCAAGTTCGCATTCGCAGCCTTTATTATCCTGTCAGTTGCCATGATCTACTCCATAATAAGGCTCATGTGGATAGTAAACAGAGAAGGTTCTTTCTCAAGCGCCATGCTTGCCGTATCGGTAGTCTTTCTCGCAATGCTCTTTATCCCTGCCCACTATACGATGGCAGCCTTAAAGCAGAGATGCGGCGATGACTTAAGCCCGTCTAATTTCAAAGGTCTTGACGGCACAGCTTATATGGAAGACCACTATTGCCCTATAGCCTATATACCCCAGGGCGGTCTTAGATCCTACTACGATGCCATAGCATGGCTGAACGAGAATGTAAAAGGCTCTCCTGTCATCTGCGAAGCATATGCAGACAGCTATACTGACGGCAGCATTGTATCAAGCTATACGGGACTTCCTACCGTATTCGGCTGGCAGACTCACGAATGGCTCTGGAGATATCACGGCATAGTTGACAAGGAGTCAGATCTCCTCGTACCGGATCCTGAGCGTGACGTATGGAAACTCTATATCACTCCGAGACATCAGGATATCGATATCCTGTACCTCAGCCAGAACGTGCAGGAAGTACAGTCGATAATCGATAAGTACGATATCGAATATATCATCTGCGGCAATCTGGAATACTACAAATATAACTACGATAATACCTATACATTCCAGCAACTTGGCGAGAGCGTATTCTTATCAGAGAACCTCAATATCTTTAAAGTAACGCCCAGAAACTAAGCTTTAGCCTGCCCTGTTTACAAACTCTGCAATAAGGGTTATTACTACGCCTGCCCATAGTACAAGAACCAGTATCGCAAGTATGGTAAATATTATCAGCAGTATGAGCAGTACCAAAGAGAGTTTCCTGTGCTTTTTGAAGTTAAGGGACATCCCCATCGTAGACAGGACATCAAAGCCGAAAAAGAACTGTGCTATACCGTAGAATACTCCCAGCGCAGGATGGATGAATTTATCCTTGCATCCCTTTATGATAGACGCAAGTCCTACCGGCAGCGTTCCTATCAGTGACAGATAACCGATTATGGTAAGGATCGTTACAGCAGGAGGCGTAACGAATACCATGATGATAACGGGAGATATTATAAGCATTATGAGCAACGCTATAATACATCCTCCGATCAGATAGAACGGGATCAGTCCGTACTTCATTATCACGTTCATCGTGTAAAATACATCACTTGGTTTCTTGCGGTTTGTAACAGCTACAACAAGATTGACCCAGAATAAGATAACCGGCACCAACAGCGGAAGGAAAGTCAGCACATTCCTGAAGTTCAGTTCATAACTGAGCATATACAAGTCAGTTGAATGCGGGTTTGTATACCAGAGCCAAACGAACAGTACCGGATACAGATAAGTAAGTATTACATATAGTACCGATACAAGATAAACGGCATGAAATCTCTTTTTTGATAATGCATTATTCACCATATTGATCCTTAACCTTGAACAAAGTCCACGGATACTGCCCGGGCAGCTCCACTGAAACTATATACTCCTTGCCCTCAGATGTAAAACCCACTTCTTTGCAGATGAGGGCAATATCACATTTTATCCTGCTGCCGTACCTGCCGTCCCCTGCAAGAGGCATCCCGCGGCTTGCAAACTGGCACCTTATCTGATGAGTCCTCCCGGTATCAAGACAGGCCTTAACAAGAGACAGATCATTATCCTTATCATAAGCTATTGTCTCATAGCTCAGTCTGGCGCTCTTAACCCCCTTGCGCATCTTCTTAACAGGGAAGCTCCGGTTCTGCCTCGGGTCATGGTACAAAAGATCCTCCATGATACCACGTGCTCCCGGATCGCCCTTGCAGACAAGATAATAATCCTTATGTTCTACCTCGCAGTCATGGCCCGGTCTTACCAGGAGCATTATCCCGCTTACAGGTCTGTCCAGCCTGTATAAAGGACCAAAACCTTCCGGGATCCCGCTTAGCTTCTCGCTATCTTCTCCAATCTCCTTAAAAACCGCTGTAACATTGTTACAGCTAATAAGTTCGGGCCTTTTCAGCATATAAACAGTGACACGTTCTCCGTGCCGTCCTCCATAAAAACTTCCACTGTTCCCACATCTTCAAGCGTTTTTATATCAGGTCCATGGGCATATGCCTTAGACCAGAGCACACGGTGCTCAAATAATATCTCGAGCCTTCCGTTCTCATATCTTACGAACCTGCTCTCATCCTTGAGCCTTCCTTTAAGGCCGTCTATAACCTTAAGACAGGGCCTGCCTTCGTCAAGACTCAAAGTCCTGGGAGAAGACAGTGCGCTTGCATATGTAAACCTCGTTGAGTACATCCAGCCTATAATGATATCCTTATAGCTTACAGGGCTATAGAACTCGGGTCCGGTCTCGATGGGAATGAAACTTGCGCCTGTATCCGTTTCATCAAATTCAAATGTTTTGCCGTCAAAACTACCACTGGCGAATAAGACCTTGGATGGCATATGCCTCTCGCCCTGGATAACAAGGATCCATTTGCCCTTAAGCTCGATAAGCTGGGGATATTCTATGGTAAGGCCGAATCTTGAATCGCACATTAGCTCAGTTTCATCTGTCCAGTTATACAGATCTTCAGAGGTGTACATGAGTACCCTGTATCCGGAGCCTACCAGCATCCTGAAGCTGCCCTGGTACTCAAATACAAAGGGAGTCCTGAATCTGGATCCCGGGGGAGCCTTAAGGATCCTGCCCTTCTTCTCAAACTCAAGACCGTCAGAGGATACTGCAAGAGATACCCCCTCCCCTTCTTCTGACACAGATCCATAGAATAAATATATCTTATCCCCGAAGGTTACAGCGCAGCCCGATGAGCATCCGAACCCCAGCTCCTCGGAATCAGGAGCAAGCGCGAGTCCCAGGTCTTCAAAGCTTATGAGATCGTCGCTTACCAGATGTCCCCAATACATAGGACCATAGTGGTTTGCATGGGGATAGTACTGGTAAAAAAGATGGTACCTGCCCTTATATCTTGTAAGGCCGCAGGGACCTCCGAGCCAGCCTTGCCGGTTGTCATAATGGTAATACATAGGGATATTCTATATCTTAGGCAGGAGGTTTGCAAAAAAACAGGGCCGCATAATGCTGGCCCTGTAACTCATGATCCTATTGTGATATTACTCAAGCTCAAGAAGTGATACTCTGAGCACGCCCTCAGCAGCTGAGAGCTCATCTATGATGTCCTTGGAAACAGCCTGCTCAACAGCAACGAAAGCCTGTGCGTGCGGGTTGTCAGAACCATCCTGGTTCTTTCTGCCCCAGTGCATGGAAGCGATATTGATGTTGTGCTTGCCGAGGATGGTTGCGATCCTGCCGATAACGCCGGGAACGTCATTGTTCTTGATGGCAAGAACAGTAGATGACAGAGGGCAGTTCATCTCGTAACCGAAGAAAGATACGATAACCTCTGTATCAGGTCCGAATACCGTACCGTTGATCTTGAGTTCTCTGCCGTCCTCTGTGAAGAATACAACATTGATGAGGTTGTTGTACTTCTGGATGGAATCTGTCTTTGTCTCTACGACCTCAATGCCGCACTCCTCGATATTCTCGGCTGCATTTACATAGGATACGTGATCGTTGCCCATACCCTTAAGCAGACCCATCATGAGAGAGAGGGTGATGATGCTCGTACCGGAATTCTCGGCAAGCTCACCTCTGTATCTTACTTCAACCTTCTTGATAGGCATATTCTCAGCCTGGAAATACATCCGACCGATCTTCTCTGCAAGTGAGCAGTAAGGCTTGATCTCCTCCATGGAACCGGAGAACTGAGGCATGTTGATAGCTGCAACAAGCTCGCCCTTGAGAGCGCCGTCAACAAGCTCTACGATGCCCTGACCTACCTTGGCTGTAGCCTCAACAGTAGAAGCTCCGAGGTGAGGTGTGATGTAGCAGTGAGGAGCATGGATAAGTACATTGTCAAACTCCTGCTCGCCCGGTTTCCTGTTGTAGGAAGGCTCCTTATCAAATACGTCGATCGCAGCTGCTGCAACCTGGCCTTCAGCCAATGCATCAGCAAGATCCTGCTCGTTGATGAGACCGCCTCTTGCGGCATTAACGATCCTGACACCTCTCTTGCACTTATAGAGCTGCTCCTTGGCGATCATGTTGTATGTCTCTTTTGTCTTAGGTGTATGGAGCGTGATAAGATCAGCTTCCATAAGGAGCTCATCTAATGTCTGGCAGCGTCTTACACCTAATCTGTCGAACTTCTCTGCAGGGATATAAGGATCGTATGCAATGGCATTCATGCCTATGCCCTTGAGTTTTCTTGCTACGATGGAGCCGATCCTGCCGAGGCCGATGATACCAACTGTCTTGCCCTCTAACTCATATCCTGTCCAGTTTCCTCTTCTGAAATCACCTGTATGTACGCCCTCGTTGGCATCGCAGATATTTCTGAATACGCAGAAAGCAAGACCTACTGCGAGCTCACCTGCAGCGATATTGTTAGCTGTAGGTGTGTTGAGTGCGATGATGCCGTGCTCTGTGCAGGCCTTAACGTCGATGTTGTCGATACCTGTACCTGCTCTGCCTACTGCCTTAAGGCAATCTGCATTAGCAAGCAAAGGCTCGCCTACCTTGGTAGCTGATCTGATGATGAGTGCATCGAAGCCCTTGATATGTTCTTCGATCTCCTCCTGTGTATGGCCGAGGTATTCCTCAACCTCATATCCGCGGTCCTTGAGATACTTAACGCTCTCGTCTGCGATACTCTCTGTAATAAGGATCTTCATGCTATATCTCCTCCTGCTAATTATGCTCTTGCCTTAAGTTCAGCGATAACCTCGGTGAGGTCTTTGAGCATCACCTTGATGTCATCTACTGTTGTATCTGCCATATGTGCGATCCTGAAGGTCTTGTCCTTAAGAGGGCCGTAACCGTTGCTCATGAGATATCCTCTATCACCCATCGCCTTGTTGATATCAGAAAAAGCAAGACCTGTTGTATTGGTTATACATGTAACGGTAACTGAGAGGTTATCAGGGTCAGAATACAGCTCGCAGTTCTCTCTTGCCCAGTCTCTTACGATCTCGGCCATCTCCACATGTCTGTTATATCTGTTTACGATACCTTCTTCAAGGATCTTATCAAGCTGATAGTCGAGAGCGAACATGTGGGACTCGGAAGGAGTGGAAGGATACTGATAAGGCTTCTCCTTAACAAACTTAACGAGCTCCAGATAATCGAAATAAAGACCTCTGTTCTCAACGGTCTCAGCCTTGGCTATTGCCTTGTCTGATACAGATGCAATGGCAAGTCCCGGAGGCAGGCCGAGGCACTTCTGGGATGAAGTGATGCAGACATCGATACCGAGCTCATCTACAGGTATAAGATCGCCACCCATAGAAGATACGGCATCTACGCATACGATAACGTCCGGATACTTCTTATATACTTCAGCAAGCTTAGCCATAGGATTATGCACACCTGTTGAAGTCTCATTCTGAGTTATGGTGATAAGGTCATATTTGCCTGTAGCAAGAGCCTGATCCAGCATCTCGCATGTTGTGATCTGTCCTAACTCGGATTCAAAAAGATCTGCTGCGATGCCGTTAGCTGTACACATCTTGTACCATCTCTTACCGAAAGCGCCGATAGAGAATACTGCTGCTCTGTTCTTAGTGAATGACCTGACTGCGCCCTCCATGAGTCCGCTGCCGGACGAAGTGGACAGGACGATCGTGTTCTTGGTCTGCATTACCTTCTGCATCTTCTCGGAGATAGACTGCTGAAGAGCGGATGCATCCTTGGTCCTGTGGCCGATCATTGGAGTTGCCATCTTCTCTAATACATCATCTGTAACTTCTACCGGACCCGGTATATAAAGTCTCTTGTGCATGGCTTATACCTTCCTTCACGCGTAAATTCTTATAAGCACGCCTATTATATACTTGAAGTATCTTTTTTTGAAGTTTACAAAGGTAGTGCGTTTGAACAAAAAAGAAACCCCGGAAGACCTTTTTATTGGTTTCCCGGGGTTTTAAGCTTTAATGATTTTCGCTTGAGATCAGGTTAGATTGATCTGGCCTGATACTGCATCAGTAGCAGATGTCTCGGTAGAGACCGGGCTGCCCGGAGCAGTTGTCTCGGTAGAGACCGGGTTACCCAGAGCATCTGTCGCGGCAGAAGTCTCTGTCGAAGGACCACCCACTACAGTAAATGTATTGGTGATCTCGCCTGAGAGTACTCCGGAAGGAGGCAGCAGGAGCCTGTCGCCTGAGTTAGGACCTGTGTATGTGGCAGGATCAAGACCGTTGTAGGTTATGATCGTAGCGATCCTTGAATCGGAGTTATTCTCGATATCGATACCGTATACATAATGGAACAGATCCCACCATGTTCTGAATCCGATGTAATCAGAGAAGTGGAAGTATCCGATAGGTGCAGAATCAGATACAGGAGCAGGTGTTGTCTCTGCCGTAACTTCTGTAGGAAGAACGCTCTCAGAGATAACGGGGCTTGTGGATGCATTTGATTCAGCAGGCTGCTTATCCTTCTTGCTGCAGCCCTTGGCTATAACAGCGATAAGGATGATAAGGCAAATGATAAAGATACCTACAAAGGCAAAGAATATATAGCCGTTGCGGTTGAGCTTGATCTTGCCTAAGCCGCCGCCATTGCCTGAACCGCCTGAACCCTGAGTCTTGGGTCTATTCTGCTGCGGGCGTCTTGTAGGGCCTGAAGGGCCTTCGCCTGCAGGTCTGTATGCAGTCTTGCCGGGATTTGTGTACTGTGCCTGCTGAGCGCTTGAAGGCTGAGTCTGCTGAGCATCTGTGCCGGAATATGCATAACCGGAAGCGTCACTATCTACACCCAGGATGTTGTTGAACCAGTCATCATCGAGCTTAGCGGACGAAGAAGCAGACGCTGTCTGACTATAAGGATCAGTGAAATCAGCTGCAGCCTGGTTAGGATCGTACTGGGGCTGCTGCTCGGGCTGAGGTGCCCACTGCTGCGCATAACCATTCTCTGCGTCTGTGTACTGAGGCTGATATCCTCCGCCATAGGAAGGGTCACCACCCATATCAGTATTGCCATCACCGAATGAAGTGAATCCGCTGTTGTCACTCATATTTGTACCTCCATCCTGATTGTAAACCCCGTAAGATGCCTGTTCGTCAGCAGGGAATGCTTCAGAACCGTATGGCTGGTAGGACTGTGCATCCTGCCCGGCATTATTGTAATCGCCATATGCATAAGCCGAATCTGTCTGAGCAGATATAGGCTCCTCGGAATTGACCGCATTAACGGGGGTATCGAAGTTGCCTCCGTCGTAAAGCGGCATATCCGGAATATCGTCTGTCTTGACCTCTTCAGGCTCGGATACTGTAGCCACCTGATCTGCGAACGGCAGTATGAATTCGTCTGAGCTTACGGGAACCTGGTCTTCTGATGCAGGTTCAGCTGCAGGAGCAGGTGCCACGGGAGTCTCCTCAGGGAAGTCAACGTCAAGCTTATCCTCTTCCTTGATCTCAGGTTTCTCTTCCTTGAGTTCAAAGTCAGGAACGGGAATAGCATCCACATTCTCAGAAGGCTGAGCCTCTGCCTTAGCGTTTGCATCATCGCCGAATACCAGCGGAGGAGTATCCATAAGCTGCTCTGAGCTTTGCTTGCCGTAAGGATCGAAGGTCTCTGATGCTTCAGGCGCCTTCTCCTCGGACTTGATCGGATCTGTTGCCGTAAATACGATCTCGTCTGCCTTGTTTACCACATCGGGAGCCTTGACGGGCTCTGAAGGTACCGTAAAAGGCATAGCCGGCTCAGCTGCATCTGTTACAGGGACCTGATCTTCAGGCTTCTCTGTCTTGAGCAGATCGGGGTCGGTTTCTGTAATACTTACGTTATTCTGTGTCTCTTCCTTTATCGCCTTGGCAAGGATACCGTCACCGGCACCCATAAGGATCGAATTGATATCCGTAACCGGCTTTGTGGGAGACATGTCATCGTTATCAGCCTCAAAGACTGTGGTGGATACTGTCTCCATCTTGACAGGGGTCTCTTCTGCAGCGGGGATAACGTCCTCGGCAGGTTTAGTATCCACTCCTGCTACGAAAGGAGATGCTGCGGGCTCTTCGGCCTGGGCAGCCTCTGCTGCGGCCTGAGCTGCCTCCTGATCCTTCCGGGAGGATTCCTGCATCTGTCCGAAGAGATTCTTCATTACCTCCTCGGCTGAAACCTCTGTTACGGCTTCCTTGTCATCAGGGAAATCCACCTTGGCTTCAGCTACCGAAGCAGCGCTAGATGCCGCGCTGTCTCCGAATGCGATGCCGCCGGATACAGGAGCCTGAGCTGCAGCGGTTGCAGCTTCAGTTGCGGGCGCACCGAAATTAACGAAGCCTGCGTCTGCGATCGCTTCTGCTGCTGCGCCTACGATACCACCCTCAACTGTTGATGTTATGAGATGGGGTTCCTCGTCTTCCTTAGTCTTCTTCTTTCTGCCAAACAGACCTCTCTTCTCCTCCTTGGTAACAGACTCAACGAATGAGATCTGAACCTGCATCGGAGTGTTGGGCATCCTTGCAGAAGCCTGAGTGATAACTGTACCTGCAGCATCGCACTGATCGTCTGCATCGGTCAGGATCCTTAAGATCTCCCTCTGGCCTAATGCATCGTAAACTGCCTTGTTGCAGAGGATGATGCAGTCATCAGGTGCCAGGGTGAAGAAGTTGGACCAGAGAGCATTGGCTGTCTTGGATGAACAGTAGTACTGGAAGTCACCTACCCTGTTGCCGTAGGCATCGATGGGCTCCATGGGGATACCTGCATCTGTGAGGGGGAATAATGTGTCATCCCTGTACAGGAATGCGAGACCGGTGCCGATAGTAACGGCAAATGCCTCTGAATCCCTGACGATGACGCCGGAGAAATAAGGCTTCCTTACTTCGCTGTCCGAGAGTTTCATCGTTCCTGCAACATCTACTGCAGTTGACAGGAATTTCTCTATCATACCGTCGATCTCTTTATGACCGAACTTTACTTCATTACACAGATCACGCAGCTGGGGTTCAAACGGAGGAAGACTTCCCGGCTCAAAACCCTGAATCGATGGGTGGGTAAATACAGAGAAGAAAAAGCCTCTCTCATCCTTATCAATCGTAATGTCTGCCTGTCGTGTCTCACGTTTGCCGCAAAGCCTGCCGTCAAGATAAAAAGCATCTGTCAGTGACTGAGACGGGTAATACCTGGCAGTCAGAGTGCTTGCGAGCCGTGTTAACGTAGCCATTAATCAATCCTCCATATAATTATTCAGGATAATTATAGCACAACACTCATTTTGACAAAGAAAATATATAAATTTTAATATTACTGTCATATTCAAAGAACAAGGGCACCTGTTAAGATGCCCTTGAACTAATTGATACTTGCTATAGATCAGTTTGCCAGATCTTCGTACATATTGGTCTCGATCTGCTCGAAATTTGTAGTAAGAGCATCAAGATATGCCGTATGGATCTCCTCATCTGATGCGTTGGGGAACTGTCCATGGGCGCCGCTCATTATCTCTGCCGTATGGATATAGCCCATACCATACTTTACATAGTAGCAGGGATCTGTGACAACGAGAGTATAGAGTTCCTGCAGAGCGCTCTCGCTTACGCCGCCTCCGAATACATCGTTGAAACAGTCGGCACAGTCAGTCAGAGTCCAGCCCTTAACATGGATACCGTAATCCATCATGGTGCCGAGGATAACATTGAGTTCGTTCTCGATAGCTACGACCCTTGCTCCGGCACTGTCCGGAGTATCCGCATAATACTTATATGCGTAGTTCTCAACATAAACAGCCCATCCCTCTGCATATCCGGTTGAATCAAAGAGGTACATATAAGGATGCTCAGTTGCACTCCTTGTATAAAGGGACTGGAACATATGTCCCGGATATCCCTCATGGGCAAGGGTGATACCGATATCAGAATCTGAGCTTCCGTTATTTACGATAATGAGGTTGGAATCGAACTGATCAAGATGATAACCAAGATAAGCTGCAGGTGAGAAATTCTCCTCAAAGCACTCAGGTACATCCATGAGATAGTACTCATGAGCCGGGATCGAAGGGAAATCAGGCTCTACAGCATCGTAGAGGAAAGAGAGGTCATCAGGAACAGAACCCTTTGTATATTCATGTTCCATGTACTCGTTGATCCATGAAGAATCTCCACCCTGAGTGATGGATGTAAGCTCGCTGCTGAGATCATCAAGATAGGACTCGCAAAGCTCCATGGAATCCTCTACAGACATGCAGCTGTTGGACTGGGAGATGCAGAGCGCTGAATAGTATGCATCGCCGCCTCTGTATGCCCAGAGACCATAGTCCTCTCCGCCGGAGCCCTTGAGAGCTCTCATCCTGTCAGCGCAGTTCTGGAATGCTGGGAAAACTTCATCGTGCATTACCTGCTCGTTCTCCTCGATCAGTCTGTCCCTGTCAGAATCAGAGAGATTCGGAATGTTATCCAGTCTTTCTTCGAATGACTGATAAAGGAAGCAGTCTTCCTCCATTGCAACAAGATTATCAAAGGACTTGGCAGCCTCTTCGTAGCTGTTATCAGAGGAAATGAATCCGTAAGCTACTCTTTCTTCCTCGTAGTCGCACATCTCGCCGAAATATCTGTCGATGTCCTTTAAGAGAAGGATGTAGTTCTCAGCATCCTCTACAGTATCAAAGGTAAATACGTCAAGAACGAACATGATGTCTGACTGAGGTCCTACGAGATAGTTAAAGATCATGGTGTAGTAATTGAATGCGGTATATGAATAGCAATAAACATCCATCTCGCAGTCATAGACCATCTTCTCGTAGCAGATGAGATCCTCTCTATCAAGTGTCGAGGAATCGATAGTATAAAGCTGTTCAAGGATACCCTCGTAGAATTCCTTCTTCTCTTCATACTCCTCAATGCTCGTATAGCCGTCACCCCAGGAGACATCTGATACATCGATCCCGAGAGCTTCAGGATCTTGGAACAGGATATCTGCATCAGCATAGCAATCGATATTGTAAGTAATGAGCTGTGCTTCACAGGCATCGACTATTGCCTTTGCCTCATCACCCTTGACCGTTCCCTGAGGCCTTGACGGATGGATCTCGTCGTAAGTTGCCACATGATCAGGGTATGTAAGCTCGTCTGATGTCTCTACCACCCAGGATCCTGAGGGCCTAACGGGAGCCTGTGTCGGCTCTATCAAAGTTGTTGCGGAGGGCTCTGTCGGTTCAGGATCCGATTCGGAAGTCTCTGCAATGAACCACTTAGGACCGTCATCGTCGTCATCGTCGTCCTTGTCTCTCTTCCTGCGGGAAGATCCGCCTAAAAGGCTGCATCCTGCAAGGGAAAGGCCCATAGCTCCAACCAGGGTCAGAGCCAAAAATCTGATTGTAAATCTCTTCATGGTATTCCTCTTATCCTTTCAAAAAATCAATTAATTATACCACCAAAACGGTTATTCTTCCTCGGTATCAATGGAATTGTCTTCGGTAAGGAATTCGTGATTGCGCCTTACCCTCTCCTCAAGAGCGCCATAATCAGTCTGCCCCTTGCTGTCTACGGGAAAATTAGCTGCGAACTGGATCTCTGAAGGCTGCATTGCAGGAGGCAGCATCACCTCGCACTCCTCCCTTATCCTCTGCTCAAGTCCGCCCAGAAGGTCAGTATTAAAGAAATAACTCTCGTGGGGAACTATTACACTTATAAGGACAGGTCCTTTAATATCGTCTATAACGATGCTCCTGCTGTCCATAACGCCTCTTATAAGAGCTATTACCTTATCGACCCTCTCGGGATATACAGGCATACTGTTTATCTTTGCCTCATGGGATATGGTGCCGTAAGTATAGAAGAATCCGTCTGATGCCTCCTTGCCAATGACACCTAAAAACATCCAGTTTCTGCCGTCCTGAAGTTTGACATAGGGGACTTCGCGCTCCCCGTCTTCCAGGATATTGCAGTTGCAGAAAGTATGGTTATGGACAACTATCTCACCTGTAGAGCCGGTCTTAAGATCCATCATGGTATTGCGGTCTACAACCTTAAGGATATTTCCGGGCAATGGTATACCTATAGAACGGTCACTCAGTATATCGGGAGATGCGTAGGCGAAGCTCGCTGTCAGCTCGCTGCCGCTGACATAATAGAAGTCAAGTTTATTCCCGGTGGACTGCGCAATATCGATGAGGCCGGCCTTCTGGGCAGCAGTAAGCGCAGTACCGCCTGTTATCAGGGCTGATACCTTCTTCATCGCCTGAGGCGACGAGGCAGAACCGTTATACTTGGCAGCAGTTCCGCTGAACGCAACAATGGTATCCGGTTTTGTTATAGAGGTTGCGCCTACAACATTATCAGCATCATGCCAGGTAAAGATCAAAAAGGTCTGTCCTGCCATAAATACATCGTTGCAGCCTATCAGGAAAGTAAAGATAAAAGCCAGTTCGTTAAGACACAAAACTCTCGTAACATGGCCTGTCTTTTTCTCCCTCTCTCTGTGTATAAAAGCAGTGGCATGGGAGGATACTACCAGAGCTCTGGAACTGAAGGCCGTGCATACAACACTCTCTTTACTGCTCTCAGGAATGAAGCATACCGCATCGTGCTCATTATCGGTATTGACCGTCACATGCTCTCTCGTAGCTTTGTGCATGATATCGTTCCAATAGACATATGTAGTCTTAAGCTTGTTTATCCTGACGTTGTCATACACGGACAGATCATTAAAGCTATAGTAGATATTACTTATAAAATCCAGATAGTCGTAATATCTGCCGATAACTATCTTAGACACAGTACTCTTTGAGAGCATATCCGCATAATTAGCTGCCTGGTTACGGCTCATGAGGGCATATCCGGCATTTATACTCGCAGATAATTTCCCCAGATACTCCGGTGAATAATCGGGGATGCAGAGCACTGCAGTTGCACCTATCTTATCGAGAGCATAGATGGAAATAAAGACCGCCGGGCATCCACCCATACAGATAAGGACCTTATCCCCTGCCCTTACGCCCAACTGATACCATCCGTCAGCAGCCTGATCGATCTGCTCCAGGAACTCTGCATAGGTTACCTTACGCAAGAAATATTCATAGGCTGTTCTCTTGCTGTATCTGGAGCATACCAGAGCTATACGCGTGTATAAAGTATCCTCTGTAGTATCAGAGAATCCGGAATGTGTGTCAGAATAGAACTTGCTCCATTTTGTTTCCATGGTTTAATGATAAACTAGGTAAGATATTGTTGACAAGAAGCATTTCGATTGTTTAGAATTGTGTTCGGAACAATGGCGTTCATCCCTCAGGCAGGGTCTGCGGGGATGAGCGCCTATTTTTTTATCAGGAGCAGACAATATGGATATCAAACTTAACAGCAACTTTAATTCCATCAAGGAGACTTACCTCTTCTCTGACATCGCAAGGAAGGTTAGAGATTACAAAGAGCAAAACCCCGAAGCAGAGCTCATCAGGATGGGCATAGGTGATGTAACTCTTCCTTTACCTGCTCCCTGCGTTGACGCCCTGGTCAAGGCAGGCAAAGAGATGGGGGTCAAGGAAACCTTCAGAGGGTATCCGCCTGAATATGGCTACGATTTCTTAAGAGGTGCCATAGCCTTCCACTACAGAAAGCTGGGTGCCGATATCGCAGATTCCGAAGTATTCGTATCTGATGGAGCCAAGAGCGACCTTGGCAACCTGCCTGATATCCTGGGGGATAACCCCATAATCATCCCCGATCCCGTATATCCCGTTTATGTGGATTCCAATCTCATGGCAGGACGCAGGATCTCATATGTCAAGGGAGATAAGGATAACGGATTCCTGCCTGAACCTCCCAGGGATGAGACGGCCGAAGCTTCTGTTATCTACATATGCTCTCCCAATAATCCCACAGGCGCGGTCTACACAAGAGAAGGACTGACCAGGTGGGTGGACTTTGCACTTAAGACAGGCTCTCTTATCATTTTCGATTCAGCTTACGAGGCTTTTATTTCTGACGATCTTCCTCACACTATCTATGAGATCGAAGGAAGCAAGGAGTGTGCTGTCGAGGTATCCTCATTTTCCAAGTTTGCAGGATTTACAGGGACAAGATGCGGCTGGACCATCGTGCCGGACCAGCTTACTGCAGGAGGCGTCAAGCTCTCTAAGCTCTGGTCAAGAAGACAGGCCACCAAGTTTAACGGTGTATCCTATCCCGTCCAGAGGGCTGCAGAGGCTTCCCTTACAGACGAAGGTCTTAAAGCTCTTAAGGCTAATATTGACTACTACAAGAACAATGCAAGGCTTATGTCAGACCTTTTAAGGAGCAAGGGACTGTTCTTTACCGGTGGGACCAATTCTCCCTACATCTGGCTTAAGTGTCCGGACGACATGGGAGGATGGGAATTTTTCGATCTGATGCTTACAAGATTCGGTATCGTAGGCACTCCCGGTGAAGGTTTCGGAGAAGCCGGCAAAGGCTACTTCAGGCTTACCGCCTTTGGCTCGGCCGAAGATACGGAGGAAGCAATAAGGAGACTTAGAGATCTGTAATATCCCTTACGATCTCACCTGCCATAACAAGGCCTGCAACAGACGGCGCAAAAGCAATACTTCCGGGTGTTCTTGAGCCTGTCTTTGCAGGTTCTTCTTTGGAATAGACCACCTTGAGCCCTTCTACCCCGCGCTTTCTTAACTCTCTGCGCATAACCTTGGCTAGAGGACAGACCGATGTCTTATAGATATCTGCCACCTCGAACATCTCAGGGTGTATCTTATTGCCTGCACCCATGGCGCTTATAACACGTGTCCCCTCTGCCTTTGCCTTGCAGACTATCTCGATCTTGGCAGCTACCGTATCAACGCAGTCAGCTACATATGTATAGTCTGAAAATACAAATTCTGATGCATTCTCAGGAAGGAAGAAACAGTTTCTTATCTCTACATTGCATAATGGATTAATATCTCTTATCCGATCCTGCATGACCTCGGTCTTATATCTGCCTACAGTGCTCCTTAGAGCAATTATCTGTCTGTTGATATTGGTCAGATCCACCCTGTCACTGTCTACAAGGAGCAAAGATCCTACCCCGGACCTTGCCAGGGCTTCAGCAACATATCCGCCTACCCCTCCGACCCCGAAGATGGCAACCTTTGCGGAAGCAAGCTTATCCAAAGCCTCCTTGCCTAATAGCATCTCAGTTCTTGTAAGATATCCGTCCATAGACAGCATTATATCAGTAAAGATCAAATAAGGGGGTATAATGTATCTATCAATCTGAGAGAGGGATCAACAATGAAACATAAAGATATAAGCAAACTTATCGCCATCACGCTTGCAGCATGCATGCTCCTTACATCCTGCCAGGGCGGCAGCAGAAAGAGGGAGCGTGACAGAGATAAGGACGAAGACGAGGAAGAGATCGAACTTACCGAGTCCCGGGAGACCAAGACAGAGGAATCTGATATCAGCCAAAGCGAGGAATATACCGGGCTTGTATTCAATACAACAGATATCTACGGCACTGAATACTCGGACCAGTACTTTAGAGATCACGAACTTACCATTGTAAATATCTGGGGCACATACTGCGGTCCCTGCATCTCCGAGATGCCTGATCTTGAAGAGCTGTATAACGGCGAGCTCGCTGAACTGAATGTAGGACTCATAGGCATCCCCTGCGATGTTTACGACAGCCAGACAACAGAAACATGTGTAGAGCTCATCGAGGATCTGGGAGTCACCTTCCCTATCCTTGTCATGGACGACGCACTCTTAAATGAATATGTCGCACAGGCCTCGGTAGTCCCTACCACCTTTATCGTAAACAGCAACGGCGAGGTAGTGGCAGGTCCTATAGAGGGAAGCTACCCGGATCAGTACATGGAAGCTGTCTATGCAAATCTCGGATAAGGCCAGAAATCTGATATCGGGCCTGCTCATTGTCCTTGCCATATGCTTTATCTGCTATGGCATCTACCGGGGCGAACTTACTGCCATATGGCATAAGGCAGTCATTCTTTGTATGGAATGTATAGGTCTCGGATAATGAAACAGAAGATACGCAGAAAGCTTATACAGATCGCAGCCTTCGGGTTTACTAACTGCCATGCCGGCAACTTTATAACCGGCAAGCTCTATAACGGCAGATTCAAGGATTTCTGCACCCCCGGGCTTAACTGTTACTCCTGCCCTGCAGCCTCCGTATCCTGCCCTATAGGCGCGCTTCTCGCAATAACCGGACGTGCTGACCTTAAGTTCAGTTTCTACGTCTGGGGTTTCCTTCTTGCCATAGGTGCCCTGATAGGAAGAGCTGTCTGCGCATTCCTTTGTCCCTTTGGCCTTATTCAGGAGCTGATAGCCCTGATACCTGTTAAGAAATTCAATCTCCCCAAGCCCCTGACTTATGTAAAATACATCATTCTCGCTCTGGGCGTCATAGTAATCCCCCTTGTACTAGTCACAACACAAGGGAGCACTCCTCCCATATACTGCAAGTACATCTGCCCTGCAGGCACTCTAGAAGCAGGTATACCCATGCTCTTAACCCACAGCAATCTCAGTAACTCTATAGGGCCCTTATTCTATGTTAAGCTCGGCATACTC
>AUXO013535435.1_pt1 | contig 17340 bp, 7 predicted proteins | sample 768731 | NCBI WGS metagenome assembly AUXO01 (sample SAMN02715735, study PRJNA202380) | gut metagenome | biome: sheep rumen | host: Ovis aries | place: New Zealand: Palmerston North
TTTTAGTATCTGGCGATTATATGGTTAGAATAATTAAAAGAAACAATGTATTAAAAGATAGTACAAATATTACCGTAAGAAAAGATTTTATAGGATATAATTCAGAATTATTAAGAAAAATGTATTTATATGCAAGGGTTAGTGGCTTGAAAGAAATTGATTTTGGCAATAATTAAGAAATGAGGAAGTATTATGGCAAAAATGATAGATAAAATTCCAGAATATGAAGGAGAAAAGAAAGTTTGGGAGGCATTTTCAGCAAATCTTCCTCAGCAATATGTTGTGTATAATACTAGATCAATAAAAGGATGGGAATATGATTTTTGTATTATGGCAGAGGGTGTTGGGTTGATTATCGTTGAAGTTAAGGGGTGGAAAACAGAAAATGTTTTTAATGTTATTGGTGAGGATATGATAATTCTTTCTGGTGAGGACAAGCCTCAATCGAGTCCTAGAAAACAGGCTAGAGCATATAGATTTAATATGATTAATTTATTAAAAGATGAGTTGGCTATTAATCCATTAGTTATGGATTTGGTTTGTTATCCAATGATAAGTAAGAAAGAATACTACGATAAAAGATTAGATGTGGTTTCTGATGAAACAGAAACGATATTTAAAGAAGATTTAGAAAGTTCAACATTATTATATAAAAAAATCATGGAACGCTATAACATTAATAAGAGTACATCTCATGATGAATTAAGTAAAAAAAATTTTGCTTTGATTAGGCATTTATTTGAGCCTAATTATGATTTAAAAGAAATTGAAGACGATTTGAATCCAGGATACTCTAGATTAAGAGCAAAATGTGAAAGCTTATCAGAAGAAGAGATTACAAATATTGTAGAAGAATACTTTTTAGGAATAAAGGAAATAATTTTTGTTTGTTCACAAGAGGATGTAGTTAGGTTATCCAATGAAGTTGAAAAACAATTAAAGGAAAGAAATCTTAGAGCGGAAAAAGGAAGTATACTTGTTGGGACAAGAATACGTGACAATGTAACGGTTAGAAATCAATATTGTATTTTTAATTTTGAAATTTATTATGTAGAAAATATAAAAGAGTATATTAGTGAACAGTTTTTAATTGAAGAGGGAAAGTATAGCGAAAATGAAAAAGAATTATTAAGCAAGTTTTCAAGTAATACAGATTTTAATTTTCAGCAGTATGAAATTGAACATGCCTCGACAGAAAAAAATATTATGGTAAAGGCGGGAGCAGGAACTGGTAAGACATACTCGATGGTATCTAGAATAGCTTTTTTATGTAATAGGACGACAGATGCCGTAGTTGATATAGTAAAGGATATTGCGATGATTACTTTTACTAGAGATGCTGCGGAAAATATGAAAAGAAGATTGAAACGAATGTTTATGAACTATTTTATTCTTACTTCAAATGAAAAATATATGCATCTAATTGAAGATATGAGTCAAATTCAGATTTCTACTATTCATAAATTTGCAATTTCGTTATTACATAAGGAATGTATGAGAAGCGGTTTGGGTTATGACAGTCAAGTTACTAGTGAGACATTTGAAAGAAGAAAGATATACCACATAAACATGAATAGGTTTTTAAAAGAAAAAACAGATGAGAATGAGGATTTTGTACATCAATTGACAGTACCTTCTTATGAATTGGAAAAAATGTTAATTGATTTTGCAGATCAGCTTTTTAATAAAAGTATTGATGTTAAATCAATAAATGTGAATTTATTAGGGGACTCTATAGGGTCTATTCCTTTTTTTACAGAGCTAATTGAAAACGTTATTATTCCGTCTGAAATTCAGTATTCCTACGATTTGAAGCTGAATAATTTAATAAATTTAAGAGAGAGTATGATTACTATAAATAAATTAGTGAAAAATAGTGAGATTAGTGAAAAAGGATTAGACTATAGATTTTTGTTTATAGATGAATTTCAGGATACTGATGATATTCAAATTGAAACAATTTTAGAATTGCAAAAAATATTTGGTGAAAATTGTAAATTATTTGTTGTAGGGGATTTGAAACAAAGTATATATAGATTTAGAGGAGCCACATTGAGTGCATTTGATAAAATTGAAAGAGAAATGCATATGTGGAATACATTCTCATTAAATCGAAATTATAGAACAGATGGAAGATTGCTAGAATTATTTCATAAAGCATTTTCTCAAATGGGTCAGATGCAGTTACTTCCGTATAGTTCAGAAGATTTTTTGTTGAGTCGAATAGAAAAAGAATGTGATTATGAAAATCTAGTTAAAAAAATAGAATCGTATGGAAAAGATAAGGAACAATTTTTCGATGATTTCTTCAAGGAAATAGAATTTCAAAAAGATCAAATAGAAAAAATTTGTAGTAAAAAAAGACTCAGTAATGAAGAGAAAACCATTGCTATTCTTGTTAGATACAATTATCAGATTGATAGTATCGTTAAAGAAGCGGAAAAAAGAAATGTTACGATAAAAGTATCTGAAGGTGGAGATTTATTTAGGTTAACATCGACTATAGATTTGTATAAGTTGGTTATGGCAATTACTCATCCATATAATGAAGTCTATTTAACTAATCTTATTGAATCTAGTTATACAAATTTAAAATTAGATTACATTAATTTAATGGGATGTGATTCAGTACAAAAAGTCGCAGAAATAGTACAGATGTTAGATCAATATTTTAGTTTGTTGATAGGTAAAAAATGGGATGAACTTGTTAGAGATTTTGAAACGCGTCCTGTTTTAGTTGTTTTACGCGATATTTATGAAGCTTCTATGCCATGGAAATCATATGCTACTAGTAGCGATTATCAAATGGAATATAGAACAAATTATGAGTGTTTATTAGAGAAAATAACACAAAAATATTCACGTGATTATTTAACGATAAAAATGATAGAAGATTATTTAAAAATAAATATAACTAATTATCAAGAAGAAAGTGCTAGACATAAAGAGGAAGAGTCGGAAGAAATTAAGATTCTTTGTACAACAATTCATAAATCAAAAGGCCTTGAATATGGTACAGTTTTTTTACCATATACGGCTAATGATATTTCAAAGATATACCATTCTGGAATAAGTGTTAATGTGATTGATAATAATATAATTTATAGCTATGGTTCGGGTCGAGGAAATATGGAGTATAGCGATTATAATCAGGTAGAGATGGAAATCTTGGAACAGAAAAAGGAAGAAATTAGAATATTATATGTTGCATTAACACGTGCAATTAGAAATGTAGTTTGGATAAAGGATTTGGACAATACATCTCAAGAAAGTTGGGAAGATTTTATGGAGGTTATTGGATAATGGCTATTACAATTTATACATATAGTAATCCATATAAAATTAATAAAGAACCATATTGGGATTTGATAAAGAATAGTTTTCATTTATGTGTATCTCAAACATTGGCTAGTGGTTTATGTGATCAATATGATAACTTTTTTTTAGGAAAACTTGCTACAGTTCGAGGGTTTATTAATACTCTATATAATGATTGGGAAAGTGATTCTATTAAAATAAGTCAAAGAGCAGCAATAGATAATTGTATTGAATATATGGACTTCACAGATATTGTTAAGGATATTATTCCTGAAAATATTATTTTATCGTTAAAGCGAAATAGAAGTGAAATTGTAAAAAGTATACGTACTATGTTTGAATTGATGATGGAACCTGAAAATATTAAGACAGAGGAATTATCATACGAACAAAAATGTATAGTTGAAATATATAAGGAGTTAAAATTAAAGAAAAATAAGTTTTTTGAATTAAAACAAAATATTAAAGAGGACGAAATAGATTTTGCAATTGATAAGCATGTATCGGATATTATAAAAAAGAATAATTTATCAAGAAAGTCTGAAATAAGAAAGGATTCTATAGTTATTCATGGAATTCATCAATTTACTCCGATTATGTTAAAATTGATTGAGGAATTAGGTAAATATAAACTCGTTATTATTTTATTTAATTATCAGCCGGATTATAAAAATGTATATCAAACATGGTTGGAAGTGTACTCCTCATTTGAATCAAAAATAGTTTTTTCATCTAAAAATCTAAATAATTCAAGTCAAAAGTTTGAGGGTGGACGAATTGCTGATAATATAGCTACGTTAATAGAAGGAAATACTAAAGGGATAGATTGCTCAGATAATTTGGAAATTACTGAATTTGATAATACTACTGAATTTGCAGGATATATAGCAAAACAATTTGAAAATGCAAAGAAACTAAGAAACGAATCGGAGCAAAAACATTCAACATTGTATTACATGGAAGAACAAATTTATGCAGCTGATAGTGGAGTTAATAATATATTGAAAATATATTTTCCAGAACAATTTGGAGAACGGGCATTTTTAGATTATCCTATTGGACATTTTTTCTTGTCAATTGTAAATATGTGGGATCCAGAGGAAAATGTAAAAATTAGGGATATTAATGATTTATTTGAATGCTTTTCATGTGGAATAATTATTGAAGAAAAATCTGGAGAAATTAATACAATACTGAATAAGGTAAGATTATATATTGAGAATGAAAGTTCTATAAAAAAAATAATCAAAAGATTGGAACAGCTTAAAAGTAAAATTGATGAAGTTAATGATGATTTAGAATTAAAAAGTGAATTTAAAAGTATAGAATATTTTAATATAACAAAAGAAGAAATTGATAAGTTGATTTTAGCTTTAAAAGAATTAAATAAAATATTGGATTGCTTTTATGAGGAATTTAACAATCAAAATAATGATTTTAAATCATTTTATAAAAAAATAAGTGAAGTTTTGATAACAAGAGTATTAGATGTAGATGAGATATCTGCAGATTTTAAAATTGTTGTTGAAAGAGTTTTAAAACGATTAAAAGAAGTTGAAAATGTTGAAGCTAACGCTTCTTTTGATTGTTTGAAAGAGACAATGCAATTGTATCTCCAGCAGGTTCCTAAAGAGGGAATGGGGGCTAATTGGATTGTTCGAAATTTTGAACAAATTGATGGTGATGTTCTAAGGAAAAATAAAGAAATTAAAAAAATCTTTCATTTTGCCTGTTTATCTGATAGAGATATGAGTATAACACATAAGGATGAATTTAGTTGGCCGTTGGATATTAATTTTTTTGAGGTTGCGCAATCTCCTGTTGATTGGAAATACCAAGTCTTTGTTACATCAAGAAAAGAATATAAAAATTTCCGAAGATATGCATTAGTGTATGGGTTGGCATTTAGCAACAGTAAGGTAAAATTGAGTTATATTAAAAACAAGGGTGATGAGGAATTAGACTTATATTATATATTTAAAATTTTAAACGCTAAAGTAGTAGCATATAATGCAGATATAAAAGGTATAAATAGGAAAAAAACAGATTTTATACATTTAGATGAAAAAGAAATTGGTAACTTTTCGCAATATGATTTGATGAGATATAGAAATTGTAAATATAGGTTTTTATTAGAATCATTAATAGAAAATAATTCGATATTCAAGGATTCATTTTTATTAAAAAAATACTTGATGATTATTTTAGAACATAGGGCAAGGAGATATTTCAGCGGAAAAGTATTTTTAGGTAATTTTGTATTTGATTATCTAAGAGAGCAAATGGATGAGCTGGAAGGAAAATGTAGTTTTATTAATCATGCTGATTCAATAGATGTTGTTAAATCAGCGTATAAGTATATTGAGAAAAATGCTTTGATAAATGGGAAATTTATGAATATTAGGGATAAGGAAAAGGATTATATGATTAAGAGAGAAATATTTCTAGTTAATAAATTTTCTGATGAACAAGATAGTGAAAAAAAAGAAATCTTTAAGAATTCAACACAACAAGAAGTGGATTCAATATTGAATGAAGAAAAAATGAAGGGTGTAGTTTATAAGAAAAATTTGAATTATCTTTGCAATGATTGTTCGGAAAAAGATATATGTTTAGAAATATTTAAGGTAAAAAAAGAGTAGAGGGGTTTGATTATGATTAAGGAAGGTATGTATGTAAGATGTCCAATAGATAAAGAAGATATATATAATCCACGTGTATTTGCAACGGGTAAGGTAAAAAGTATTAATTATTTTAATGAATCTGCTCACGTTGTTTTTTCTGATCCATTAGATCAAAGAAAATATTTTGACAATATACCATACGAAGTGGAAGAAATACCTATGAACGTGTTATATCACTGCAATATTTGTAAAGGTATGATTGTTAAGTACGGAAATGGAAAAGCAAGAATTGTAGAGTATATGAAGGATGAAGATGATTATTACGTATATTATCTTAAGGATTTAAAAACAAAGCAATGTAGGTGTGTGAGGGAACAAGATATTATAGCTTCTTTTTTATCAGGTGGAGCTAATCCTATATATCAGTTGAAAACATATGAGTTTCAAAATCCTTGTTGGTATTTTGGAAGACAAGTTGTTAAAGAAACAATGAATGTGTTAGATAATTCTATTATGGGATTTAAAGAATTGGCAGGGTGCAAAATATTTTTAAAGGCTTTTCAGTTAAATACGATTATACAATGCTTACAGGATGATTATTGTAGATATATGTTAGCGGATGAAGTAGGATTGGGAAAGACTATTGAGGCTTGTTCGGTATTAAAAATTTATTTATCGGATAAATCTAATAAAAATGTATTAATAACAGTACCTAAGACGTTAGTAGGTCAATGGCGAACAGAATTATTATTTAAATTTGGTCTTATAGAAGGTAGAAACGATAATAATAATTTTATCTATTTATCTAGTGTGGAGGAATTAACTGAACAATATTTAGATATGGAATGGGATTTTATTATTGTAGATGAAGTACATAACTATTTAAAAAATGAATTGTTATATGATAGTATTCACACTCTTAGTAAAAAATCTAAAAATGTTATTCTATTAAGTGCGACACCAATTCAACAAAGAAAAGATGAGTATTTAAATTTGTTGAGACTGATTTTACCTGAAAAATATGATGATTTATCTATGGAGATGTTTTCGAAATTAGTAGAAAAACAGAATAAAATATCTAGATTAACCTATTCTTTACTTGATGAATTGGATAGTTTTCGAAATGAACTTTTACCAGAAATAGAAAGTGATAATCCTCATGAAGATGAAGATGTCATAGAGGAGCTTGAGGCTATTACGGATTATTTGGATGATTTATCTAATCTTATTGGTGATAAAAAATTAAATGAAATGGTGCAGAATGTTGATATGTCTAAAGATGATTTTGGCGCATATGATATTCAAGTAATTATTTCATATATATGTGATTATTTCCAAATAGAACGTAATATTATCAGGGGAAGAAGAGCAATTTTGGGAGTTTATCCAAAAGATTCGGAAGGAGAATTTGCAGAAAGAAAACTATCTGATATTTCATATGCCATAGATGAGGAAGAAAACTTTTATGAATATGATGCATATATGCAGTTAAAGTCATGGATAATGTCAATGGATGAAAAGTTGACAGAAGATTTTATTAAAAATATTGTACAACCGATATTGGAATCTTTTTTTAGTTCACCTTGGGCATATGTTAATAGTTTAAATGAAAAGAGTAAAATAATAAAAATTTCTGAAAATGTAATTAAATCTGCTCAGCGATGGTTGGAAGATGAAGATGAGGCTATTGAAAATATTGCTAATATTTTAGATGATGTAAATAGCCATCCGTCAAGACTTATTAAATTAATAAGTTATATTGATGAAAATTTATTTGGTGAAAAGATTGTCTTATTTACGGATCATATAGAAACATTTGAAAAATATTATGAAGTTTTATATGATGCATTTGGTGAAGAGGTAACTGGTTTTTCAAAATCAATTGATAGAGATGAGGCAGAAATAAATATATATAGATTCCAATCAGATCCAGATTGTAAAATTTTAATATGTGATAGTTCTGGAGGCGAAGGTAGGAATTTACAAATTGCTGATTATATAGTACATATTGATTTACCGTGGAATATTAATACTATAGAACAACGAATAGGTCGTCTTGATAGAATGGGTAGAAATATTGAAATTCCTGTTACATCAATTGTAATTCATTCAATTAATAGCTATGAAGAACAGCTTTATAAGTTTTGGAATGAAGGTTTGAATGTATTTACTCAGTCTTTGAGTGGTTTAGAAATTATAATGAGTGACGTAAATAATAAGATAATAGATGCAATAAAATCTGATTTTGAATTTGGCTTATATAGGTTGATTCCAGAACTTATAGAAGAAGCAAATAAAATGCGAGAGACTGTTCATAGAGAACAGATTTTTGATACTGCAGCAATTAGATTTAAACCATTATATATTCAACTTGAAAAATTACTTATGAATTATGAATTTAATGAGAATGATCTTTTTGCAAAAACTATGATGAGTTGGGCTTCGTTGACTGGATTTGGAAAGATAAAGTATGGTAGTGATGATTCTTTAGTTGTGTTTGATGAAGATAATTTCTCAATCAAATCGGCTCAAAATTCTTTTTTGATTCCACCTGATTGGAAAAATTATATGTCAAAAAAACAAAATGAGATAATAATTAAGGCGCAAAGAGGATTAGCAAAAGAAAAAGAAAAAAATGTATCTCATAATAATCAAAAAATCATTGGTACATTTGATCGTGATTATTCAATTAAAAATGATTACATTCATTTTTATGCACCTGGAGATGAGATTTTTGATTGTATAGTTGAAAATTCCGTTAGATCTTATAAAGGAATGTGTAGTGCATTTGCAGCTGAATCCGAAATTGATTGGAAAGGTTTTGTATATTCATATTCAATTGAACCAAATGAAAGATATTTGCTTGACAACGGAATTCCGTTATATAAACTTGGAATGTTGAGACAATATTTAGCTTCCTCAATTCAAATTATACCAGTCGGATTTACTGTATATGAGAATGTTCCATTAAAAACAGTTTTATCAGAATATAAAAGAATAATAAATATGGGTCATTATGATCGGAATACTAAAACAGATCATTTAGGTAGGCGTGGATATGGAAAAGGTATATTGAGAATACCAGAAAGATATTCGATGAGCAATTTGGAATGGTTTAAAAAACAATTTCCACCAGAAAAATGGGAAGAATTAGTTGAAAAAAGTAGTCAATATGCTAGAAAGAGAGCTAGAGAAAATTTTCAGAAGGAATCAAATCTATCTGGTGCAAAAGAAATGATATCACAAATTTTATCTATGGAGGAATCACATACAAATTATTTTGGAATAGATAATAAGGACTTTATAGAAGATTTAAAGAAACAATATGAAATCATATATGAAAGCTTAAAGAAACCGATTATACGTATAGAGTCTGCATGTTTTGTATGGTTAATGAAAAATGAGAAGTGAATTTATTATTAGTGAAATTGAAAAAATTATAAATAAAGAAAAAGATACATTTGATTTCTTGAAGTCGGATTTTAAAGATAATACATTAGAAAAAACATTACAAAATGTTGTAGAGCGATTGTTGATAATGCATCAGGAATATAATTTGGGAAGCATAAAAAAAACAGAGTTTTTAATAGCTCTTAGAAATTTTCTATTATCTTTTCAAACTCCAATTAGGTTGGATAATTTTGATTATACATCTGAATTTAATGAGTTTGGACTTTATTATGATGATAAAATTAAAAAGATATACGCGGTTTATGATACTCCTGATTATATTCCTCATAATAGTTTTGTTACGGATTCATTTATTAATATTAATACAAAGATATATGAAAAGGAATCTAAGTATAATTTAAGAACTAATTATTTTATTGAGAAACTTACGGGACATAAGAAGTTTAAATCGCTAGAGCAGAAGTTATGTGTGTTTGGTGCTTTAAATGCTCCAGAGGGATATAGTACTCTTATTTCCATGCCTACTGGAGGTGGAAAAAGTTTAGTAACACAAACTTTAGCATATAGTCAAAAGGGGTTAACAATAGTTGTAGTTCCAACGGTATCACTTGCTATTGACCAAGAAAGGTCAGCTAGGAATAGTATTAAAAATGCTAATGAAAATGAGATATATTGTTATTATAGTGGAGTTAAAAACTTTGATGCTATAAAAAAATCAATTGACAATAGGAAAGCGAGATTATTGTTTATCTCTCCGGAAGCACTTATAAAAAATGAACAGTTTATAAAATTGATTGATAAGATTAATTCTGAAAGATATCTAAAAAATATAATAATTGATGAGGCACATATAGTCGTTTCATGGGGAGATTTTTTTAGGGTAGATTATCAGTGTTTAAGTCCTTGGAAGAATGAACTTTTAAAAGTCAACCCTACAATTAGAACCTTTTTACTTTCAGCAACGTATAGAGATGAAACAGTAAACTCACTTAAGAATTTGTTTTCGGAGGGTGATAATTGGCTAGAAATAAGATGTGATTCATTAAGAAAAGAACCGCGATATATTTATATTAACTCAAATAACTATACAGATAAGAGAAAAAAAGTTCTAGAACTAGTTAAGAAACTTCCACATCCAATGATTGTTTACGTTAATGCACCATATGAGGCATCAATATGGAAATCGTATTTAGAAAATAATGGATTTACTGATATTAAGACTTTTACAGGAGAGACTAAATCAGATAATCGTAGAACTTTAATTGATGATTGGATGGATAACAAGTATGATCTGATGATAGCTACATCTGCATTTGGTATGGGTGTAGATAAGGCAGATGTTAGAACAGTTATGCATTTATATGTTCCAGAGAATCCTGATACATATTATCAAGAGTTGGGAAGAGGTGGTAGAGATGGTTTACCATGCTTAAGTGTTATGTGTATTGAAGAAGAGGATATTACAAAAGCATATAATCATGTAGGTAAAGTGCTGACTACTGATAAATTTTGGGGACGTTGGTGGAGTATGTATAGAAATCCAAATAATCAGTGGCAAGGTGGTGCTATGGCTATTATGGCTTCTACTAAACCGAATTATAATAAGATAAATTATTTTGAAGAGGGAAATGATACAGATGAAAAGTGGAATATTAATGCATTACTTTTATTAAATCGAAGAAAACAAATAAAAATTCTTAGGTTAGATTTGGATAATGAAAACCGATATATCTTTACAATAAAAATTCTTAACGATTTAATCACACAGGATACAGATGAATCAAAAATGATATTTGAAAAAATTCGTGATGAAGAATCAAAAAAATTGCAGGATGCGTTTAGTTTATTAAAGGAATCTATAGAAAAAAGAAATAAATTGTGTTGGTCAGAGATGTTTTATGAAACATATCCGTTAGTTTCTGAATGGTGCCCAGGGTGTAATTGTCATGATAATAAAATCATAACGGAAAAAGGTAGATTTCCACTTGTCGTTGATGTAAAGGGTCCAGAAAAAGAAATAAATGATGATATGAAAAACATTTTCGGTAAAACAAATGAAATTGTTATTGTTTCGGAGGAAAAATTATCTGAATTTGTTGAAAAATATAAACCAGATATTGTTGTTGTTGATAATGTAATTGATCAAATTCAGTTGGAAATGCCAGAAATTAATTATGTTAGTTTTAAAGAGTTAAGTGATTTGAATAAACATGATGATGGTTATTATATTAGTGGATTGGTTATGGTAGCTTATAGTGAAGATATGGAAAAGGCTAAGATGGAATATCAAGTAATACATAAATATATAACAAATAGAAGATATGTTATTCATGTTGCTCAAAAAGATTTTTGTGTTTCACAAACTACAGGAAAAAAATTATCAGAACAAGTAGATGGAGCTGTAATAAAATAGAGGAGGATATTAATAGATGTTTGTAGGAAATATGGTTACAGAACCTATACCAGCTAGAGTATATGCGTTGTATAGAATTGTTTTATCTAAAAAAAATATACTAAAAACTGAATTACAGGGGCTTATGGAACCAAAAGAAATATATGGAGGCGCTTCTTCATATTTTTCTAATATAATTAATACTGCACTAGAATTAAAATTGATTGATATACAAGATAATTATGTTTATGCAATTATACAAAAGGATGTTATTAGTTCAATTGATGATATGAGAAGGTACATTATATCGAAACTTAATATGTATGAAGATGAACAGTTTTATAAGTGTACAAGTGTTATGTTAAATCTTAATGAAAGAATTTTTGAATATCCTTCTATTACAGATAATCAGATGTTAAATTATTTAACTGAAATGACTGGTCAACAAATAACTGCTCCTATGATTAGAGGATGGCGTTTTTGGGCACAGTTTTTAGGTTTTGGATATATGGATGGACAGGTTTTTTTGCCAAATGCATATATTTTTGTTAAAGATGTAATTAAAATGTTAGATTTAAAAAAAGAAGAATATCAAATGGATGAATTTATGACTCTATTTAAAAAATATGGTGGAATACTGATAAATAATGATAAAAATATAAATTTGGCATTTTCAAGTGCATTAAGAGAGTTGCATGAGAACGGAGAGTTGGAATTAAAGTATATAAGTGATAAGGGAAGCAAGTGGATATTGTATCCATCTAAAGAGTTATATAATAATCCTGTTAGTTCTGTTGTATATAAGGGGGAAAAAAGATGAATTTAGAAGTGGCAAAAAAAAGGTATAAAAATGTATTTAGACCAGATGTTATTAATAGTTCTCAAGGTGACTTTTTGGCTACACATGTACCTATGAAAAATTTATATGTAACTGGATATGCTTCACCTACTGCTCAGGATAAAAAACATCCTATGAGTGAACTGGAAGTTTTTGAAAAATTCTTTTCTCCTAGTGATGAAGATCAGTTTGTATTAGTAAAAGGAGCAAGTGGAGCAGGTAAATCTCACTTGATTCGTTGGTTTTATACAATGCTTCAAATACATAAACAAGCAAATGAAATTGTACTTCCAATTAGAAGAGCGGATAACACTTTGAAAGGTACAATTAAGCAGCTTATTGAAATGCCTGAAGTAAAGAATTTACCTAATAAAGAGCTATATAAGAAATTAGCATCTGCTTCTACAACGATACCAGAAATAGAATTAAAAAACACAATATATTACACTTTTGTTAATTTGATTGAGAGTGATGATGGAAGAGCTGGCGAGGAAGGAGAAAGAATGATTAATAGAGTTGATCGTCAGCATTTGGTGGCTTTACTTCAAAATTCTTTGTTTAAGGAAAAATTGATGGATGAAGATGGGCCGATAGAAAGGATATATTGTAAATTTGCAGAGAATAAAACAACAGAAGTAAATGATAAGGCACCAGAGTTTGTGATGACTGATTTTGAAATTGATTCAGAGTTTTGGGATGATTTAATTAATTCTGGAGCAGATGAAAAGGCTAGAAAGATAGCCAATAAATTATTGGATAACGATGAATTTATTAAAAGAATTGTTGATTATATAAATCTATTCGTAGAAAAGGTAATTCAAAGATGTTCAGGATTAGAACCTGGAGACTTAGGACTAGTAATTCAAGAGATAAGGCAGGAGTTATATAAACAAGGAAAGATATTAACTATTTTGATAGAGGATATTACAGCTGCATCTGGAGTGGATGATTCATTATTAGACGCATTATTAACAAATAAAAAAGGTTATAGTGATAAGCGTTTATGTAGAATTAATTCTATTGTGGGTTCAACAGATGGATATTATGTTGATAAATTTAGAGCTAATACAAAAGGAAGAATAGAAAACTATATTAACGTTTCTGATGACATGTTTGATAATAATATGGATGGATTAATAGAGTTTTTCGCAAGATATTTAAATACAATATCTCTTTCAGAAGAAGTTGTAAATAACTGGTTAGATGAAAAAGCTGGAGAGGATATATATCCAATTCATGAGGTTACTCTTGGCAAAGGATGGGGAGAGTACAAAATTAATGATGAAGCAATAAATCTATTCCCTTTTACAAAAAATGCAATCGTTTTTTTGTATAAGAATCAAGATATTAACCAAAGACATCCTAGAGCCATTATTAGAGACATAATTGAACCATATGTTGTTGATGCAATGAATGAGTTGAATAATTTCCCTCAGAGAGTTACATCAAGCGAAGGTATTAATACCAATCTTCAAAATGAAATTTACAACAGAAGTGATATAGATGATAGTACAAAAATTCGCCTATATCGTTTTATGGGGATTTGGGGTAATGGAACAAGTGATACATATGAAAAAACGGGAGTTTTATATTTATCAGGTATCCCAAATTATGTATATGAGCAACTAAATCTTCCATTAATTGATGGAAATAGAGTTGAGGAACCGATAGTAGAAGACAATCAAATAGATAATGTAGAAAATGAAAAAAATAATATTATCAGTAAAGATGAGGTTGAGGATTCATCACAAGAAAATGAAAAAGTTCTAAAAGCTTTGAAGGAGATAGATAGGTGGATTGAAGACAAAACATATAAACTAAATTTTGGACAAACAGCAGGTGCAGTACGTACATTGTCAGATGCAAGAAAGAATATTAATGCATATTTATATTCTGTTATTGATTGGGTATCAGAGGGCGTTTCTGTAGAAGCAATGAATAGGGTAAAGGATAAATTTTTAGTTGCATTTGAAAGGCAAAAAATGAAAAGTGATGCTGCTATATTATTGCCGGCATCTATTGAATCAAGAAAGATAATTGAGGCATTTATTAGATGGAGTGAAGAAGGAAAGAAATCATGGAACTTTAGTCATTCAACGGATTATTTATTACGAGTTCAAATATGGACAGAAAAAGTGAAACCTCTAATAATTAAATCAGTAGTATGTTATGATGGAGTAGAGGTGGATTATTTTTCATATGCTGTTGCATCAGAATATTATAGATTAATTTTTAATGGAGATTGTAAAAATTTTCAAAGTCCACAAAATTTTACTGTTGATATGTTGTTACAAAAAAATAGATCAGATAATAGTGATAATGGACATTCAAAAAACTGGAATGATTTAAGAAAAAAACTAAATGGATCTGATGGGATAGAGATAAGAAATTGTGTTCTTCAATATTATAATTTACCTCAAGGTACTGCAGCAAATTCTACAAATTATGAATTTGATTATATTTCATTTAGTAAGGCAGTTAGAAAAGTAATTAGTAATGGATTAAAATATTCTGATAGTGATCTTCAGCTGGATGATCCTATAAGAAAAAGAAGAATTATTAGTGAACATTTAAAGCATATTATTGATAGAATTGATAATGTTGTTGAAGAGGAACAAAGAAAACTTGCAGATTGTCTAGATAAAGTATCTGGATTAATTGATTTTGACGAAATAGAAGATGAAATGGATATAAAAGATATAATTTCGGAGATTAAGAAATTTTATTTACAAGCTCAAAAAAGTCATGTTAGCGTTGCTTTTCATTTTGATTCATTATTGATTAATACTTGTAATAAGAATGCAGGGGCTATTTTAAGTGCGATTAAAACTATAAAACAGATTAATGAGACATCGGACGTGATAGAATTATTATTACGTTTTAGTCGTGATCCAGTATTTGCTTTAGATGGTTTTGTTAAACTTGTAGAAATGACAGGTAAAGACATTGTAGTTGCAAATAAAGAAATAGAATCTAGGATTAATAGTGATATTTCATCGGATAGTAGCACTAGTGAAACACAATATATAAAGGAAAAAGAAAATATTCAATTGTGTAAAGAATTGTTAACGGAGGTGAAAGGAAATGTTAATTGATGAGATCAAAAGTTGTGTTTCTAATTTAAAAAGACTAGATATGTTTGAAACTGCTGCACAAGATATAGAAAAAAAGAAAAAGAATGATAATGAATATTCTGATATGATTAATGATTTAAAGAATGTTTTAATGAATTTGTCTGAAGCAAAAGAAAAAGTGGGATTTCAAATAAGTGAAGATACTATTTTAATAATTGAGGAAGGAATACAAAAATCTGAAAAAACAATTGAAAATGATGTAGTAGATGAAATAGAATTAATATCAACAAAACAACATTTAAGCAAAAAAATTAAAACTCCAATTACAAAAGAATGGAAGTTGTTTTATAATAATATAACACCAGATTTAAATGCAAAACTTTCATCCATGGGAGGATTACTTAAAGATACAGAACAAATTAAAAATATAAAAGAAAAAATAAAAAATGGATCCGAATGGACGGAACTTTTTAAAAGTGAAAATGGAACCACTAAAAAAATAAAAGATTTTTCAGATGGAATAATGCAGGTTGATCAATTAGAACATGGTTTAAATTTGAATGATGAAATAAAGGAATTTGTAATGAAAGTTTCAAGTGGAAAAGCTAGAATTACAGATATAAATCAAAATATTATTGATTGGATTAATACTGAGGGTTTAGTAGATAAATTTATAATTAAATTTAAAAGAACGTAAATATATAAATATACTATAATAAAAATATATATAGAAGGAAAAAAAATGAAGTTACAAGAAGTACTAGAAAATGCACCAGATGATGCGATAATAATGGATTCATTTGTTATTACTGACGCAAAATTAAAAAGATATGATAAAGTATTATGTTCAGTAAGTGGTGGTAGTGACAGCGATATAATTATTGACTTGTGTCAAAAACTTAATAATAACAATAATATTACATATGTATTTTTTGATACAGGTTTAGAGTTTGATGCAACAAAAAGACATCTTAAAAAACTTGAAGAAAGATATAATATTAAGATTGAGGTAAAGAAAGCAATTAAGCCTATACCTACATGTTGTAAAGAATTTGGACAACCTTTTATATCTAAACAGGTTAGTGAATGGATAAGTAGATTACAAAGGCATAATTTTAAATGGGAAGATGGCACGTTGGAAGAGTTATTAGAAAAGTACCCTAAATGTAAAGCTGCGTTAAGATGGTGGTGTAATGATTATAACAGAAGTGAGACAGGCCGAGAGAGTAGTTTCAATATTGGATATAATCAATATTTGAAGGATTTTATGATGGAAAATCCTCCGACATTTAGTATTTCTAATAAGTGTTGTCATTATGCAAAAAAGATGGTAGCGCATAAATTTAAAAAAGATGGAAAGTATGATTTAAATATGTATGGCGTGAGAAAAGCAGAAGGTGGTGCGAGAAGAAGTGCATATAAATCATGTTTTTCTGAGAATACAGAAGGTTGTGATGAATATAGACCTATTTTTTGGTATTTAAGTGAAAATAAAAAGAATTACGAAGAGTATTACAATATAGTTCATAGTGATTGTTATTCTGTGTATGGATTGAAAAGAACAGGATGCGCAGGATGCCCTTATAGTAGAAATTTTGAAGAGGAACTAAAGGTTATGGAAGAGTATGAACCTAACCTGTTTAAGGCTGTAAATTATATATTTTCAGATTCATATGAGTATAC
>AUXO013913613.1_pt1 | contig 17340 bp, 19 predicted proteins | sample 768731 | NCBI WGS metagenome assembly AUXO01 (sample SAMN02715735, study PRJNA202380) | gut metagenome | biome: sheep rumen | host: Ovis aries | place: New Zealand: Palmerston North
ATGCATTCAAAAATGTTTGATGAAAAAATTGTAGAAGTGGAGTTTTGTGCTAATAAATGTGGTTTCAATAATCATGAAAAAAATTGGTGCAGCAAATACAATTGCAGTTTAAATGATATTGATGATTGTGAGTTTGTAAATTATGATTCTCATTCAAGGTCATTAATTATTGGTGACCATGAAGAAATTACTCTTGAAGAAGAAAGTAAAATATGGGAAATTATAAATAAAGAATATAAAGAAGGAAAAAGCGATTGGTGATACTATATGTTTTGGAAAAAAGAATATTTGCCTTCAGTTTTAAAAGAGGCTTCGCCTGAAATTGTTGGTTGCAAACTAACTGATGAGGAGCTTCAACAGTTCCTTATAGAAAATGGAATTAGATTCACTATTGTTGATAATAGCACACGTTGGTGTGCATTTGCACATTATTATGCATTTCAGTATAAGTTTAATATGGTTAAAGCTACCTCTTTTGCATATATGGTATCATTATTTATTGGTGGTATGGGTATTTCGGCTGGAACTGAAATGTATTTTAAAGAGGAGAAAATTGAATTATTTTTAATGGATAGATTGAATGATATCAAATCTAAAAAAGAATCTGAAGAAGATCAAATTGTCGAAATGTTCAGGAATATTTTCTGGTTATATAAGAGACATATTTCAGAGTATGAATATGCTACAGAAAGATTAAGTTTTAAAATGACTCCTTCAGAAATGGAGAAATTTCAATCAATTGAAGGTAAAACTAATAAAGATAAATTCAAATACTTATTAAGTTTATATGAAGATGAGGGTAAAAAGCAATGATGTTATTTATGAATAGTAAAAGATAACTTTTAAATCATTGTTAAATGAAATATATTAATTGCAACATAATCATGTTGCACTCGAATCATTTTTAGGGTTGGTCTAACTCTTAGTAGGTCAACTCTAATTTTTATACTATTTTTTTGATAATTATGATTCTATGTAAAAACTGCAATTATTGTAAAAAATTATTATACAAACGTGTTTTAAAATCAGGAAGAAAAATCCAATTCATTTACTGCAAAGGAAATGAAAACATTGTAAATCATTATAAATGGACAGTAGATATCCATAAACAAAGACCTCAAATAATAACAACAATGAGAATTAATGGTAGGCAACGCCAAATCACTTATTTTTTCCATAAAGGTCCTAATGAAGTAATATCTCCATTAGATGGAAATCTACTTAATTTTAGCTTAGATAATCTTGAACGATTAACAAAAGGACAATTGATTCAAAAATATAACTGGGGAGCAAGTAGATTTCCAGGAGTCAGTATCAAAAATATTGAAACAAAAACTGGTAAACAAATTAAATGGCAAGCTTGCTTGAAAAAAGGAAAAGAAGAATATTATTTAGGTATTTTTGAAGATGAATATATGGCTGCACATGCTTATTATACTGCTTGCATTCAACATGAAGTTACAATACGGAAAAATGAAGTTTATCAAGAATATTTAAGGGAATTATCAAGACGGGATTTAAATAAAAAACTAACTAAAAGACAAAAATTAAGATATGAAGATGAAACATTCAAAGAATTAATGGTTAGAAATAAAGTTACGAATAGGAATACTGTTAATCAGTATATTTATTCTTTAAGTAAGTTTACAGAGTTTGTGGGTAAACCTTTGGATGTTATTTTGCAAGAAGCAAAGGAAGATTATGAGAATAAAGTATTTCCTGATGATGGAAGTGTTTATAGGTATTTAACTACTTTTCAGATGAGTCTAATTGCTGACGGATTGTCTGGAACAACCAGGTCAGGAATACTTGCAAAGGTGAAAAATTTTTATAAATCATTTTTCATCCCAGTTAATCCTCGTATTGCTCGTGAGAAAGAGCATCGTTTAAAAAAATCATTAGAGGATATTATCACTGTTGAGGATGTGCGAAAATTGTTTAATATTGCTCCGTTAAATTTTAAACCAGTTTTGCTTTGTTTATTTAGTTCTGGTTTACGTATTAATGATTTATTAAAAATGGATTGTATGGATTTTGTTAAATCAATGAAATATTGTAGTGAAGAAACAAGAATTAATACTCTTTTAGATGATTTAAAACCTCAAATTTACAATGATACTCTTGTTGCTGTTGTCCATAATATTACTATGAAAACTGGTAAATCTCATTACACTTATTTTAATCCTCAAGCGGTACGATGGATTGTTTTATCATTGTTAAATCGTGATGTTAAATTGAATAATAATTCTCCTTTGTTTGTTAGTAAAACTGGTAAAAAATTAAAGTATGTTGCTGCAGAAAGATATCTGATTGACCTTCGCGAAGAATTAAATTATGGCTTTGCTTATAATTCGCGTGTTAATAAGATTCATTTTCATGGTTTTAGGGATGCTTTCGCAACAATAATGGCTCCTCATATGGATTATTTCCGTTTAGAAAATTTAATGGGTCATGAACATGTGATGGGTCATGGGAATTATGTTGTGCAAGACCCAGTTGAGGATTTGAAATTATATCGAAAGATAATGCATTTACTAATGTTTGAGGAATAACTTTTTTTCTTTTTTATATCTTAATATTAAATTTAATGCCATAACTTTTATATATTAATTTATATAAAAATTTTTAATATGAAGATGAGTGATTTAGTTGATTCTAAAAGAGAGTCTTATAGGATGCGTGAGTTGTTGAAGCAACAGTTGTCTGATTTTCGTTTAAGGTTTGATGATTATGATTTCACGATTAGTTATGATTTTGATGGTGGTGTGAAAGTTTTAACAGGTGGTTTAAATGATTGGAATGAGGGTTTGAGTAAAATTTTATGTGAGGAGTTTGGTGTTAAGTTGGTGGATATGACTAGGACTGAAGTTTATACTCGGCGTGTGCATAATACTAGTTTGATGTTTCATTATTTGCCATGTGATTGTTTGGAAGATGAATTAGAGTGGGGTGAGTTTTTATGGTAGATGAGGAGTTAGGTTTGATTAAGGATTTTGACCGTTTTTTGTTGTTTCATCCGCAGGCTGAGATGACTTATATTAGGCAGTTGAGTATGTCGTATGGTTATTATACTGCTTTGGCTGTGGTGGATGATAATGACAGGGTTACTCATGTTGGTGTGGATAATGATTTTCATATTGTTGCTTTTAAGGATTTGACTGGTCATGACAGGGATATTTTGGGTCAGGTTAAATGTAATCGTTTACAGGATGATGATTTGCTTTCAGTATATAGGATTAACAGGGTGTTAAAATTAAAAGTTCCGTTTAAGTTGCATCGTAGTTGTAGGAGTATGCGATATACTCAATTAGATGAAACTTATCAGATAAAAAAATGTATCTTATCTACCATTGAAGAGGAGGATACTGTGGAGGCGGTGCATAATTTTGATTATTATAGTCAAATGTATGGTGAGAAAGTAAGTATTGATTTGGATAATTTAGACTTTGATTTGGAAAAAGACTTAGCTGAGATTGAGTTACAAAGATTTAATGACTTGAAAGCTACTGGTCAGACTAGATTGATATGAGTTTTAAGGAAAACTTAACTAATTTTTTTTATACAAAAGAACCTGTATCTGAACCACCAAAAAATAAGGTGTCGGGTAGTGATAAATATTTAATAGATAGGTTTCCTTGTCTAGAGAATACTAAAGCTTTAGAAGTTTATAAAAGTTTTGTGTTACATGCTGGTCGATGCCCCGAATGTAATGATCACTTATTCCCAGAGATTAGTCTACAGGATGATGGTTCTTATAATCTGGTTAAGAAGTGTATGGACCGAAACTGTAATTATAAATTAGATGTTAGTGAAGACTTCAACAATCACATGGGAATAAAAACACAGCCTGTGAAAAAAGAACCTGAAAAACGAAAAGAAAAGAAAAAGGAACCTGTTAAGATTAAAAATCTAGCTAGTGCTTATTGGGATATTAATAATACGGCAAGGTTTTTTAACCCAGTACCTGATGCTCCACCAAGTGTTATTAAACGGTTAGCAGAAGCTATAGGTGAATGTCCAATCTGTCACAATAAAGAATTTACTATTAGCACCAATTATCATGCAGAGGTAAGGAGGCATGAGGCAACAGCGGTCTGTACTAATTGTAATAGTGTTTTTGATGTAACTGATTTTTTCGCAGTCGCTTCTTATGGGGAGTTCCCAGATATCTTGCAAAGGGATTATAATATAACTGGTTGGGCTGATTGTAAGATGAGATTTTTAAGAAAAATGAACACTCCAAAAACTACAGGATACCTTCAGAATAGTGTTAAACCGGCTTTAGAAAAAAAGCAGGCTGAAATCGATAAGGAATATGAAGAGCAAGGTTTAACTAATGAAGTTTTGGAAAAGCAAGCGGAATTGAATAAACAAAAAGAAGTTATAGACCATTATAAACCAAATAAAAAAGGGAGGCGAACAAGTCAAAAAAAGGATTTAGATCCAAATCAAATTGATGAACAAAAATATGGTGGGAAGATGTACATTCACAGGAATGTATCTGCCCAAGAATCCACCACCTCCACAGGTGGTGGAACTTCAAAAGAAATTAAATGAGGATAATATACGGAAATTAGAAAATATGAGCTGATTATAAATGAGTGATTATTTAACATTACGGGATTTAATGCATACTATTGAAGCTGAAAAAAGTTGTGAATCTTATGGTATAGCGGATTTAGATTTACCGGTTGCTGTTTCAGAGAAAACAAGCGGGGTGAATAAACCTTACTTTGATGATAATGAAACTATATATTATGCGGTAAGATTAACAAGGCATATGAATAAAACAGTTGATTTTGATGGTTGGCTAATTGAAGGTTTAACTAAAGAGGAGATTGAAGAGGTGTTGAAAAATGAAGATAAATGATGGGGAAATCAGATTAGGTAATGGTGATGTTATACTCTGTGAGGATATTTCAGTTGATTTATCCAGTGAGGATTCAATTAGTAATGTTAGTAGGAGTGATGAGTGTGAGGAGATTAGTTTGGGTTTGCATGAGGGTATAGTGGCGATTTTGAAGAAATGTTTGGCTGCGAAGTATAAACGGAATTTTGATAGGTGTAAGGCTTGTAAGTATTTCCGGATTAATGTTGATGCTGATACTGGTTGTTCTAGTTTTTGTTGTGGTTTTGGTGTTAGTCCGTTGGATATGTTGTCTGGGGATGTTTGTTTGTTGGTGTGATTGGACAAGGTTTATATACTAGTTTAAGCTAATAGAAGAACAAGAATACAAAAGTATTCAAATAAAACCCAAAGAACGAGGCGATAAAAAATGAAAAAACTAATGTACCAACTCAAAAAAATATTAACCCGAGAAAACATACCACACTTCGAAATAGACCACATACGAGACGAACCATACTACATAGACATAAGACTAATCCACGAAACAAAAGAAACCGCAGACAGAATAGCAGAATGCATTAAAAACGCAAACACCGGTGACAAAATATTAGAAATAGAAACCTACGTCCCAAGCGATGATAGTATCAGATACGGTTTCAGCGGAATACCATTCACAGGCATAAGCCTCGAGATAAACTTATCCGAAGCAATAAGTTTAGATGAAGATTTCATATTATTAGATGACAATGAACCAGTCATCTAAATCTTTTATTTTTTTTTTAGTCGCATGAATACTTACCAAATGCTCTCCCGCAAGGAGTATATATTATATGGTATTAATATTGTATTGAAGTCACAGAGAGATATTTATTTTTAGATTATTATCTTTTTTTTAAATGGTGATGGTTGTTTGGTATAAATAATCTAAAAGCTATCTGTGGCTTTTTTTCTTTTATCATATTTTTTTTTGATGATGGGTCTTTTTTTCCGTTATATTTTTTAACCAAATAATATATACTATAAATTATAGTTTTAAATTATTCCCTTAAAAGAGTTAAAAAAGATGACCCTATCCAACTTAACAATCCATGAAAGAGCCGAAGAATTCGTAAAAAAACATCACGCAGACACCTACGAAAAAGGCCAAGCACAAATATACTGGAGAGACTTCTTCGACATATTTGGAGTTGATGTCCACAAAGTAATCTTATTCGAAGAATCCGTGAAAAAATTCGACGGAAGCCCAGGATTCATAGATGCATTCTGGAAAGGGAAACTCATAATTGAACACAAATCACTAGGAAAAAACTTAGACCTAGCATACTCACAAGCATTAGAATATCTAGATCAACTACCCACAGAAGAAATACCTGATTATGTAATTGTATCAGACTTCCAAAGGATAAGACTAACCAACCTATTAACCAAAGAAGAAACAGAAATACACATCCACGAATTACCATCCAGAATACATTTATTCGATTTCATCTACATGGAAAACACAGAAGAATCACCACAATTAAACCTAAACCTACAAGCATCACGATTACTCGCAGACCTACACGAAGAAATACTAAACGACAACTATGACGAACACTCACTAGAACTATTCATGGTAAGAATACTATTCTGCTTATACGCTGAAGACACCAACATATTCAAACCAAAACAATTCAAAAAACTAATCGAAAAACCAAACGAAGCATTCAGAGTAGGGGAAGACATTCAATTATTATTCCGTGTACTCGACCAAAAAGAAGAAGACAGGCAAAGCAACCTACCACCAGAATTCCAAGAATTCCCATATGTAAACGGAGCATTATTCAGAGAACCTATAGTGCCTCCAATGTTCACAGATTCAACAGTAGAAAAATTATTAAAAGCCTGTGAATTTGACTGGTCAGAAATCAACCCCTCCATATTCGGAAGCCTATTTCAAAATGTAGTTGATCCTGAAGTAAGAAGATACCTCGGAGCACACTACACTAGTGAAGATAATATTAACAAAGTAATCAACACATTATTCCTAAATGACCTATGGGACGAATTCTACAAAGCCAAAAATAATAAAAACAAATTAAAATTACTACATGAAAAAATAGGGAACTTAAAATTCCTGGACCCTGCCTGCGGCTGCGGAAATTTCCTGATAATCACTTATCGCCAACTCAGAGAACTAGAATATAAAATACTAAAAATATTATTAGATGAAGATGATAGTCAACTACATTTCAATGCAAGTGATTTAACTAAAGTAAAAATAGATCACTTCTATGGAATCGAAATTGAAGACTTCCCCGCAAGAGTAGCTCAAGTAGCAATGTGGTTCACACAACACCAAATGGACATAAAATTCGAATCCTTACAAATACACAAAGACAACCTACCCTTAAAAGACTCCCCAAATATCTATATTAAAAATGCTTTAGAATTAGATTGGAAAGAAATATTACCTCCAAACGATAATGTATATATCTTAGGAAATCCACCATTCGTAGGTTCAAGATTACAATCCGATGAACAAAAAGAAGATATGAAACGAGTATTCAAAGGATTTAAAAAAGTAGGAAACCTTGATTATGTTTGTGCATGGTATAAAAAAGCAACAGAATACATTCAAAACACAAATATAGAAGTGTGCTTCGTATCCACAAACAGTATCTGCCAAGGAGAACAATCATCAATACTATGGGAACAATTAAACCAACATTACAATGTCACATTAAACTTCGCACACACTACATTCAAATGGAGTAATGAATCCAAAGACAAAGCAGCAGTATACGTAATAATAATAGGATTCAGCACACATGACCGGCCAGTTAAAAAATTATTCAAATATCCAAAAATAACCAGTCCCAGATATGAAGAATATAATGTTGAACACATTAACAATTACCTAATGGATTATGAAGATGTATATATTAAAACAAGAAGAACCCCTTTAGAAAATGTTCCTCATATGATGTTCGGCAACATGCCTAATGATGGCGGAAACCTCCTATTAACTCCTGAAGAAAAAGAAGAATTAATCCGTAAAGAACCCCAAGCAGAAAAATATATTCATCCATTCATAAGTGCAAGAGAATTCTTAAATAATGGAGAAAGATACTGCATATGGTTAGAAAATTATAATCCCGCAGAACTACAAAGATGCCCTTTAATACTTGAAAGAGTGGAAAAAGTAAGAGATTTAAGAAACAAAAGTAAACGAAAAGAAACCCAAGAACTAGCTAAAACACCAACTCGTTTTGGAGAAGTAAGACAACCAGATTCAAATTATATTTTAGTGCCTCGTGTTTCATCAGTAAACAGGGAATATATTCCCATGGCATTTTTTGATAAAGATAAAATAGTAAGTGATTCATGTTCCTGCGTACCTAATGCTGAATTATATGACTTCGGAATATTAACCTCAAAAATGCATATGACCTGGGTAAAATATATTTGTGGAAAACTAAAAGGAGACTATAGATATTCCCCATCTATTGTTTATAATAATTATCCATTCCCTACTGAAGTACCCGATGATTTACGTGAAGCTATTAGTAAATGTGCAGAAGATATAATACATATCCGTGAAAAATATGATTCCTCTTTAGCCCAATTATATAATCCGTTATTAATGCCTTTCGATTTGAGAAAAGCACATGACAGATTAGATATATTAGTTGATAAAGCTTATCGTAAAGAGAAATTTACGGATGATGATGATCGTATGAAATTATTATTTGATTTATACCAGGAATTAATTTAGGTCATCCCTTCTTTTTTTAGTTACCTTTAAATATAGACCATAATATAAAGTTTAGTATACAACGTATTATTAATATGGGGAAATTAATTATGGGTTTATTCAACCGCAAAAAAAAGAAACAAGAAAACACTGAAACATACAAACCATCCGAAGAATACATACAAGAAATACTAGACCATGGAGTCGACGTAGAAGTAGGAATGGGAGTTCATGGAAACGATGAACTAATCGCCGGAGCCATGCTAGGCAGCACAGGTAAACTAATAGCCATGAACAATTACGGTAAAATAAAATACCAACCTACCCGTTTATTATTCCATGATGATTATATAATGTTTCAAATCAACGGTCAAAAAATATCATACAGTGATTTATACAGATGGGAAAAAAGAAAAGTAGGTTTAATGCATGCTGAATTCGTATTCCTATCATACAATATTGGAGAAATACCATTAAAAGCAACAAATAAAGATTTCCTAGCAATCATCGAAGCATTACCACGAGCCGCACAAGCATATGTAGACCGTATGAATCAACAGGAAGCCGAAGCTGAACAGGAACAGGACACTTCAGATATGGATCGTCTAATACGATTAGGAGAATTACATGAACGTGGTTTATTATCTGATGATGAATTCGCTGAAGCTAAAAAGAAATTACTCTAAATAATTTAATTCCACAAATTTAAATAAAAAAAGAGGGAGAACACCCATAGTGGATGTTCTCCCTCAATGTAGTATTATTGATTCACTCTACCAATTGATAGTTTTATTAATCATATTATTTAAAGATTAACTCCTTATTCTCCAAGTCAATTTCTATAGTATTGCTTAATGGTTTTGTTGTAGTCCCCATTTTATATGCTAAATTGTAATCATCCGGTAAGTGTTCAATTAATTTTTTTAAGTTACCTATTTTTAATGTTGTCATATTAGTTATGTTTGATGAAAATATTATTTAAATATCATCATCTAGATAATCTGTCTCGAAAAAGACATGTCCGCAGGAAGGACAAGTGATTTCTTTACGGTTCCTGCTGTTGCTTATTTCTTTAGGTTCTTCATCACTTAGTGATTCATCTAAGCCATCATCGAAGCTACTCAAATCAATGTCTTTAAACATATCTTTGATTTCCTTTTCATCGAATCCAGTTAATTCTAATGGGATTCCCTCTGTGCTAATATCTTGGAAAACCTCTTCTAATTTCTCGAGATTCCATTCTCCTTGTACTTTGTTTAAGGTTATGTTTAATGATTTTTCATGATTCAAATCTTTCACGGTGAGCTCCTCATCTAAAAATATCCATCCGATTTCACCTCTGCGGATTAATTGTAATTCAGCGTATGTTTCATCCCCTGAGATGTATCGCTCTAGTAAGACATCATAGCGTTGATGGCCGCCGATTATGTGCATGTTGTTTAGGTTTATTATGATTGGATCCACTAGTCCATATTCAGATATGCTGTTGGATAGTTTTTTATAGTCTTCATCTGATATTTTTCTTGGGTTGTATCTTGCGGGTGTGATGTCTGTTATTTTGATTGTTTCGAGTGCTGCTTCAGTCATATTGTTTAAGCCTCCAATTTTAGATGATGATTTTTATTTTATGTAGATTATTTTGTGGGTGTTGATTAGGTATTTGGTTTCCTTATTGTTTTTGACTATTATGTGGTGGCCGTATTTGGATACGTCCTCATTTGGTCCTATTAATAGTTCTGTGTTGGGTTCTACGGTTATTGTGATGTTTTTCTTGTTTTGTTGTCTTTCGTAGATTAGGTCGAGTAGTGCGTGTTCTTCGCCTAGTTGTTCGTTGATTAATAAGTCTACACTGTATTTTATTAAGTCTATTTCTTCTGTGGTTGGTTTTATGTCTGTCATTTTCTTTTTGCTCCTGTTGTTTCTTCTTTTTGTATTATGTAATACTCATTATGTTCAGTTAATTCGAAGCTGGTGTATCGGCAGCTTCTTTCGATTAGGTAGATGTCATCTTCAGTTAAGGGGTCGTGGATGGTTATTGTCATTTCTTTGATGTTGATTTCTAGGTGTTTCTTTTTTAGTTCTTTGAGTTGGCGTAGTATTGTTTTGAGTTCTTGTATTTCTCGTCTGCGTTGGTATTCGTTTTCCCAGTAGTAAGGGTTGGTTGTGTATTCGATGTGGTAGTGTCCTGATTGCATTATTACTTTGCCGCAGGTGTGGCTGAAGTGTAGGTCGTGGTGTTGGTCGTATAGTATTGTGCAGGTTTGGTTTCGGCAGTCTGTGCATTTGTTGACTGTTAAGTTGCTTATTTGAAAAGTAGTATATGGATATTCTCGGTCTGTCATTTTTTTTCATCTACGATTATAATAATTTTTTTTTATTGTATCCCTTCATTATTGACTCTTACCAACTAAAAAGTATAGTTAACTTTATATACTATTATAGAATGAGGATATATTCTTAAAAATATCTCGATAAAAAACATAAAATATCACAGAAATACAATGAAATATCATAACTCCCAAAGAGAATAAAACCAAAACCCCTAATACATCCGTTTAACATGAAGATAACACATAAAAATAGTATAATAAAAACCCCTTTTTTAACAGATTTCCATTGATTTATCATAGAGATAGAATAAAAAATATCCATTATTTCTAAACTTATTCAATGGAATATGATTTTTTTAACTCCACCTGTTAGGGAAAATATTGAAGAGCATTTTTAATCCGGATTCCATTGCTTTTCCAAAAAAATAAATTTTGGGAGTTAAGAAGATTTATGAGGTTTATACTAATACGCATAAACAAGGTATACTATGTTAAAGACATGGAAACCCTACGAACCTACAACACCACAATAATAGAAGACCTACGCAAGATAAGGGATTTAATAAACAATCACTACGAAGCCCTTGAACCATACAAGGAAAAAGAAAACAGGATAAGAGAAATAATCTGCACCAAGGAGGACTAATATTTTATGTCTTTTGAGAAGATAAAAATAACAGACCTCATACCAGCACCATACAATCCACGAACCATATCCGACCAAGATAAAACACGACTACGAAACAGTCTACAAGAATTCGGTTTGGTAGATCCTATTGTAATCAACCTGAAAAACAATCATATCATAGGAGGACATCAACGCTATGAAGCCATCCTCGACCAGTGCCTATTGGATGGGGAGTTTCAAGCGGAATTAAATCTGATACGATTAGGAGATATTGGTTGGGTATTCACTGAAACAGAACTAACAATAGCTGATGAGGATAATGAAAAAGCCCTGAACATAGCTTTGAATAAGATTAGTGGTGAATGGGACCTGGATAAATTAGAGGAAGTATTTCAAGACCTACAAGTTAATGGTTTCGACATAGATTTAACTGGATTCAATGATGATGAGCTAATGGAATTAAACATTAACTTCACAGACGAGCTATCCACAACATTAGATGAAACTGATATTGAAGCTGAAGAAGATGACTACATTGAAGAAGATACTATTGAAGCCCGAGTACAGAAAGGTGAAATCTACCAACTAGGCCAACACCGTCTAATGTGCGGAGACAGCACCAGTGATGAAGACATCCAAGCACTACTCGACAATGAAAAAGCAGACATGGTATTCACCGACCCACCCTACCTAATGGGATTCACAGGAAACGTTCATGCAGATGGAAGCAAAAGCTTTAATGCAAAACACGGAGCCATCAAAAACGACAAAATGTCACGTGAGGATGGTGACAAATTCATCCTCAAACTATTCCAGAACATACAACACTACAACCGAGGAGCCTACTATGTCTGCTTCTACCGTCTCGGCCTAGATTATATCTTCAGAGCACTAGACACTTTAAACAATAACTACAAGGCCCTAATCATATGGAACAAAGGCAACCATACCCTAAGCAACAGTGACTACATGAGCAGATACGAACCAATAGTATATGGATGGTTCAATGAACACAACTTCTATGGAGACCGAAGCAACTTCGACATATGGGATATAAAAAGAACCAGTAAAAACGATTTACATCCAACAATGAAACCCATACCATTACCTGCCAAAGCTATTGAGAATAGTTCAAGACAAGGCGACATAGTACTAGACTTATTCGGAGGCAGTGGTAGTACATTGATAGCTTGTGAACAATTAAACCGTCGCTGCTATATAATGGAATTAGATGAAAAATATGCTACAGTAATCATCGACAGATGGGAAAAATATACTGGAGAAAAAGCAGAGAAAATAGCTGATACTAGTGAGGTATTAAGCTAATACTCAAAAACATTGGAGAAATGAGTAATGGATTTAGAAACAATACCAATCACTAGTATAATACCAGCCGAATACAATCCAAGGAAAATATCCGACACAGAATATGAGAAACTAGCTAACAGTATTAATGAGTTTGGATTCGTAGACCCCATAATAATAAACCTAAACAACAACCACATCATAGGAGGACACCAACGATACACAGTCCTACTCGACCAATACATACAAAAAGGTGAAAATAGTGAGTTAAATCTCATCCGCCTAGGAGACATCGGATGGATATTCCCAGAAACCGAACTAACAATCCACGATGAAGACTACGAAAAAGCATTAAACATAGCATTAAACCAAATCAGTGGAGAATGGGACCTAGACAAACTCGAAGAAATATTCACAGAACTAACAATAAATGGCTTCGACACAGAACTAACAGGATTCAACAGCTTAGACCTGGAAGATTTAGATATTCACTTAGAAACAATAGAAACACCAACCGAAACCGAGATAACTGAAGATGAATACGAACCTGAAGAAGACCTAGAAGTAACAGTCGAACACGGAGACTACTATCGCCTAGGCAACCATTACTTACTATGCGGAGACAGTACAAAAAGAGAAGATATCCTAAGATTAGTTGACGGTGCAACAATTGATATGATATTCACCGACCCACCCTATGGAATGTCAGCCGTATCCAAATCCGGTGTACTTTCGGAGAAATATAAAACAGATATAATGAATGATGACACCAATGAAGTAGCTATTAAATCATTCAAGTTAGCTAAGAAGATGTATCCGGATATAATCCATATATGGTGGGGAGCTAACTATTACACTGAAGCATTACCATCAAGTGAATGTTGGTTAGTATGGGATAAAAACAATGGTGCTTCCGACCAAACAGATTGCGAATTAGCTTATACTAACTTCCGAAGTGTAGTAAGACAATTCACAATGGCAAGTGAAAAACAAGGCCGTGTACATCCAACACAAAAACCAATAAGATTATACGAAGCTATCTTCACTAAATTCCAAAATAAAGGAACCTTCAACCGAGTATTAGATTTGTTCGGTGGTGGTGGCAGCACATTAATCTATTGTGAACAAACGGGTCGACAATGTTTCATGATGGAGTTGGATCCATATTATTGTCAAATCATAATCAATCGTTATGAGGAGTATACTGGTAATAAGGCTGTTAAAATTAGTTAAAATTGATGTGAGTATTAGATTAATACTCTGTTAAATCATTAACAGAATTACCTTTAGTTAATAGATATTTCCGTTCATTATACACTCTCACCATGAAAAAGTTTATATAATCCTTTAACTATTCGTGTGGAAATTACTGATTTTACCCTGTATTAAGCTATTATGTACTCTATCATAAAAATCCCAAAGAAAAAATCGAGGTAAATTATAATGTTTTATCCATTAAACGTATCAAGCAAATTCGCAATCTGTGGATTACCAATAAGATTGGATACTTATAAAGATTGCACTTTTAACTGTGAATACTGCTTCGCCAACCATCGAGTAATCGGAGCCAAAGTAGAAGACACAGTAAATATCAAATGGTTACAGAATAAATTCCATAAAATCTATGATGAAAAACAAGTCAACCCAAAAGACTTCCTGGAACAATTACTACGACAAAGAATAACATTACATGGTGGTGGGCAATCAGATTGCTTCCAACCAAGAGAACAACACCTACAATACACAAAACGGATAGTGGAAATATGCAATGAATACGAACAACATATCCTATTCAGCACCAAATCCGCCAACACATATGACGTACCCATAACACCAGAACTTCATACATTCCAGTTAAGCATATCCAATATGGTAGGTTACTTAGAGGATAATGTGCCGCATATTCAGGAGCGTATACGATTTTTTGACCAGTTAAAAAATCAAGGCTACCATGTAGGTATAAGGATACAACCTTTTATTCCTGAGATTACTGAATTGGAATCTATTATTGATTGTTTCAGTGATGCGGACCATTTCACTATTGAAAGTTTAAAGCTGGTTCCGCAGGATGTTAAACATAATCATGAATTACTGGAAGCTATAGGATTATGCAGTGAAGATTTCAAACAAATGGGATTATTAAACCTTTATCCTGAAGTTAGGTTATGGTATTATGAGCCATTGATTGAATACTTTGAAGATCATGGCATAAGTTACAGTATAGCAGATAATGACTTACATTATTTATCGAATAATAATTGCTGCTGCGGTGACAAGTTAATACATCGACAAACTAATTTCCACAACACTAACTTACTAAAAAACATTCCAGATTATACTCTGGATAATGTATTGGATAATTTAGGGGAGTTGAAGGATTGTCATTGTAAAGGATTATTCACTAGCAATCGCCAAAACAATTGCACTACTGTAGAGGATTTTTACCGTGAAAGATTCTATAAAAAAAGAAGCCCTTTCAGTCCATTATTCCAGTATTATGAGGATAAGGAGCAGTTAAGTTTAGATAATTTTTAGAGTATTTAGTATGGATGTATTCTTAAGAGACATGGTAGAGTTTATTGATAATTGTGTACTTATTCTACTTTGTTTCTCTCATTATACACTCTGACCATCGAGGAACAGTATATAAGTATTTCGGTTTTAGTATGGTATGGATTGATGATTTCCTTAATTCTCTTAAGAATACTTCGAATAATAACTGATTTAAAACGAGTATTATCGCAAGAAACACACTCAAACATATCATCAACAATAGCTGTAATAACACTAGTAGTCACCGCATTACCAAGACACATATACCTTTGAGTATCAGAAATCAATTCACCATCTTTACCATACTTAGTCCAATTATCCGGAAATGCCTGTAATCTTTCACACTCCACAGGTGTTAATCTTCTTATACGATACCCATCGTAAACTCCATGACGGTCTGTTGCAGTTAATGTGAATGAAGGTTCGCCATCTTCTTTCATACGTCGACCGTTCTGTCTTTTATTAACACGGTCCGGAGTTAACACTGGCCTTGCAACAGTTTTGTTATCCTCGATGAATGGAACATTACTTCGTGTTATTGTACTGGATAAACCATTAGCACCGTAAATGTTTCCTTCACTATGGCCTGATGGTCTAATGTTACCTATAACATTCATTCGAGGATGATCATATTCTTTGATTTTAGGTTGGGATTTATTATTTCCACATAATGTTCCCATTAATCCATCACTATCATAAACGATTGTTGATTGGGATTTGCTTGGCCTGGTGTATCCGTGGATGTTTATTTTACGGTTGTCTTCTAGTTTTATTAGGTGGTTGAATCCATTGTTTTGTCCAGTACGTGTTAATGTTCTTGATAGTGTATGGGAGTTATCGTATATGCTGTAGGTTCTATTTTTGTCACGATAAGTTTTTAGTTTTCCAGGATTCTCGATGCTATTTCTGGTTTGATGTAGTATTTCTCGTCCACATTTTCCTCTAAGATATCCTTTAATAAACACTCGTTCCCTATTCTGTGGGACTCCGTAGTTTTTGGAATTATAAATACGCCATGATACATCATACCGGAGTTCATTGAGGATTTCAAGTATTGTCTGGAAAGTTTTTCCCTTGTCATGGTTAAGTAGACCTTTAACATTTTCCAGTAGAAAATATCTGGGTCTTTTGTCTTTGAGAATCCTTGCGATTTCAAAAAAGAGTGTACCTCTGGTGTCATCGAATCCTTTTCTTCTTCCAGCAATGCTGAAAGCTTGACAAGGAAATCCTCCAACAAGGAAATCGAAGTCGGATAAGTATTTTGTTTGTATTTTTGTTGCATCTCCATATTGTTTGTGGTTTGGAAAGTGTCTAAGGTAGATTGATATTGGTGAGGGTTCAATTTCGCTGAATCCAACATTTTTGAAGTTGTGTTTTGATTGTTGTAGTCCATATTCAAAGCCTCCTATTCCACTGAACATACTAAAGAATGTTATAGGTTCATTTGTTTTGTTTGTCATTTGTTTCCCCTGGGTTTTGTAGTGTTGTGAGTATTGCGATAAGAATTAGTTTTCTGTATTGGGGTTTGGGACAAGGTTTATATACTAAGTGGAGCTTATAGACAAGTAGGAATACAAAAGTATTCAAATTTATTTACCCAAAGGAGAAAAGATATTATGGCAAAAGATATTAAAAATGTTTTAGAAACATTCCATGAAAATGGTATTAGATATAGTCACTGGTACACTGAAGACAGATTAGTAGAATTTGATTTAGGCGGAGCCGACAGATTAGCTGATGCCATGAGAGTAATAGCTGATAATGTTGAAGTTTGGTGTTATGACTGGTTATTGGGTTTAGATATTAAGGTTGAGTTTGATTTTGAGAGGATTAGTATTAGTTACTAATTCTTTTTTATATATTTTTTTTAAATTTGTAACCGATAAGTTTATATACTACTTCTTACAGAATTATATTCAAGAATACAAAAGTATTCAAT
>AUXO013353322.1_pt1 | contig 17339 bp, 6 predicted proteins | sample 768731 | NCBI WGS metagenome assembly AUXO01 (sample SAMN02715735, study PRJNA202380) | gut metagenome | biome: sheep rumen | host: Ovis aries | place: New Zealand: Palmerston North
CTTAAATCACTCATAATTATTATTCCAATCATTATTATAAATGAGACAAATATCTTTTTTATTAATTTCATTTTTCTCCTCCTTTCTTTCTAGATTTCATAGTTTTCATTTGTATTTTTTCTTATAATTAGATAAGCTATAATTATTAGAACAATTAAAATTATAATTGCTACTGTTAAATATATTACTCCACCTGTTTTTATACTAATTATTATATCTGCTGAACCCATATCATTTTCTCCTTGAGCCTTATTTGCTGGAGTTGAATTTCCATCACTTAATCCCAAATCATTATAATCTTTTGTAATTTCAGCCATATTATTTGTTCTTCCTGTATTATTATCTGTCATTACTTTTGTTAATGTTAAAGTAACTTCTTCTGTTTGTCCTGGTTTAATCTCTGAATTAGCCAAACTAGAATTGTATATTTTATTTGAATTTATATACCAATCTTTATTTAATTCTGAACTAAATTTCAAATCATTTGGTATATAATCTACAACTTCAGTTGCATATCCTGATACTTGTCCCACATTTGTTACACTTATTTTATATTCTATTACAACTGTTGTTCCCTGTATTGTTTTTCTATCTAATTCTACTTTTGCAAGTGTTGTATTATCATATTGTTTTACAGTTGTTCCTCTAGAATCTTGAATTATTATTTTATTTACATATTTATCTAATCTCAAATCAAATGTTTTTTGATTTATTAATCCTATGTTTATACCTGAAATATTTTTATTATTTATTTGTATAATATCTGTTGATGGTATATATTGTTTGTTATTTTCTATTTGTATTTCACTTAACATTACATCTGAATTTTTTTGTTCATTTATATTCTTTGCTTTATATTCAGTTAAACCATACTTTGTTTTATCATAATCAAATATTGCAATATATTCTCCATTAGGTATATTTGATATAATATATATTCCTTTTTCATTTGTTGCAACTTCTACATCATTTCCATTATCATTTTTTAAAAATGTATTTGTATTAGTATTAAGTAATTTTACTTTTATATCACTTAATGTTTTTTCATTGTCATCTATTGTACCATTTTCATTTTCATCAAACCATGCCATACCTGTAACTAAATTTGTTCCATTTGCAATATTGCTTGAATTTTTATTGTTATTATTTGTATTATCTGAATTGCTTTGATTATCATTATTTTCTGAACTATTGTTATCATTTTGATTTTCATTTTCATTATCATTTTCTTCTTCTTTTTCATTTGCCTCTATTATATGATTTACTTCTAATGTTTTTCCTAGTTCTATTCCATTAAACGTTGCTACAGCATAATTAGTTATAGTTTCTGGTTCATCTCTTATTTCTGAATAATCAACAACTGTTTCTACTTGTATATTTTTTTGTTGATTAGGCTCTAGATTTATATAAAATTCCAATACATTAGATTTATTTAAATAAGATAAATCTTCTCCATCACAACTAAAATCAGTAACAGTTAAACTATAAGGAATAATATCATCTATATTTATACCTTCAATATTGTTTTCAGTATTATTTTTAATACTAATTGTATAGGTAACCTTATCATTTGTTTTTATATATGAAGTTTGATTGTCTGTATCCATACTAATCGAAATATCAAGATTCCTAACCTGATTTGATATTACATTTGATCTATAATTAACATTGTTATATGTTGCAATAGGTGAAACTGTAATATTTCCTTCAGAATTTGGCTTGTTAATTTTTATAGCATAATATAAAACTTTTGCTTCTCCTGCTTCCAATTCTCCTATATTTATTTGGTCATTATACTCTATATCTTCTGTTTTCATATTTTTATTTCTATTTTCTATAGCTTGTTTTTGTTCTTCAGTGTAAACATATTCACTATTATCTAATTGCTCATCTTTTACTTCTATTACTCCTAAATTAGTTATAATACGTAATTGTTCAATTTCTAAATTTTCAGCTGGTTTTATTTGAACTTTAACATTCTCTTGTTTTTCATTAGAAATATTTTCTATAATTGTATAATATTCTACTGTATCATAAACATATAAATTACCTTCACTCAAAGTCTTATTACTAATCCTTATTTTACCTTCTTTTGTTTTTAATCTTACCGCTTCTGTTTGTTTAGTTACATCTCCATATTTAATTTGAGCCATATTGGCTATTTCAGTATTTTCTGCTATATCACTTTTTACTCTTACTTCAAATTCCTTTGTTATTTTTTCTCCTACTTTTATTGTTTCTATAGTATCTTGATATGTTGTATCATCATGTTCTTTATAATATGCAGCTCCTACATATTTGACATTTTCATAAGGTTTTACAAGTACAGTTCCAGTTGGTACTATACTTTGTATTGTTACATCTGATATATCTTCACTTCCTGAATTTGATACTTGTATTTGATATTTTATTACTTCACCATTTCTTACAATTGCATTTTCTGCTAATTCCTCTTCTCCAACTACTGGTACTAATTTAACATCTAGTTCAGGTCCAGCACCTGTTGAAAGCATTAGTGTTGTTGCACTTGTTGATCCTACTGATTTTGTTAGTGTATTTGTATATGTTACACTATATCCTTCTTTTGCTTCTTGATTATAATCAAGTAATTTTGGTATTTCTGTTTTATATGTACCTACTATATTTTCTCCACTTTCTAGTGTTGGTACTTCTACCATATATTTACTTACTTTTGCCCCATCTGTTATTTGTTCTTGCCATCCATTTTCTACATTTTCTAAATCATCTGTTGCACTTTCATTTTCTGTATAATAAATTTTTGCATCTTCAATTCCTTCTAGATTAATTCCTTCAGTTACTTTTGTTTCAATATTGTTTTCTTCACTTTTTGTTGGAAATGTTCCCAATACTTTTATATTTTCCATTGTGTTTTGATTACTATTTATTATCTCTATCTCTGTTTCAACTGTTTTTAAATTTTTGCCTCTTTCTAGCTCTACTTCTTTTACTTTTTCTTCTCCTATTGTCACAATATCTAAATCTTTTATATTATTTATTGCAGTAATATCATTTGGTGCAACTATTTTTATTGATTTTGAAGAATTTTTTACCTCCCCTTGATTATATGTAATTAAATTGATTCTTGAATCTTTAGTTGCTGTTTTTCTACTTAATTTAATATTTGCATTTACTAATAGTATTGTTCCCTCTATTCCTGAATTTTTATAGTTTGTTTGTGTTCCTTCTAAATAAACTATTATATATCTACCTTCTACTTTATATTCTTTTATTTTTAATTCTTCATCATATATTAAATTAATATTTTTAATTTGCACTTCTTCTACTTCTTCTGGTAATTCTAATATTATTCCAGGTTCAGTATACAAATTTTGTTTTTCATTATTTGCTTTTAATATTGCTTTTATTTCCACATTATTGTCTACTACTGTTGATAAACTACTTTTATCTACTTCTATTTCTGCATCAGAACTTGATTCTTCTAATACTACATTTGCTTCTATTTTATCTATATCACTTGTTCCATATTGATAGCTAATAACACTTTTTAACTCTGTTGCTTGTTTTACTATTTCTTTATTAGTTCCTTTTATTGTTTTAGTATGTGTTAAATCTATATCTCCTTCAGAAATTGGTACTGTTGTTTTTATTAATATTGATGATGGTTCTTTTCCTGTATAATCTATAACAATATTATTTTTTTCATTTACTTCAGAATTATTATCTACAGTTTCTAATAACACTTCATTTTGGTTAAATATCTCTATTTTTCCATCTACACCTAAAATTTTATCAAAACTTTCTTTACTAATTACAGTTTTGTTATAAATAACATTTGCATCAACTTCATTATCTGAAGTTACATATTTAACAGGTTCTTCTAAAACTATTACGTTATTTTCTGCATAAGCTAAATTAAATTGAATTTTTGTTTTATTTTGAATAATTCTATCTATTCCAAAATATAATTTTCCTTTATAAATTGATTCCTCTCTATTTATTTGTTCTAATTTAATAATTTCATCTTTTTCTTCGTTATTTAATTCAATTCTATTTGTTGCATTTAGTTCTTTTTGATTATATAAAACAACTTTTTCTTCTGTACTTATTTCCTCTGAATTTATTTCTACATCTGAATCATATATTAAAGTAATTATAACTGTTTCATTTCCTTGCTTTTCCCATACTATATTATTTTGTTCATTTTGTTCATTTTTTAATAAGATTTTAGCTACAGAATTTTCAAAATTAAATTCACTATTTGTCATTGTATTATATTTAATTATTTTATCTACTTTTTGAACCTCTTTATTATTTATTTTAGGTATATTTACGTTTAATTCAATTTCTTTCATAGGATAATTGTTTTCATTAAGTCCTACGTTCATTTGTAGCTGTACTACTCTTTTCTCTTCTCCTGATATTTTTGTTATTTTATTAGTAATTATTTGAATGTCATTTTTTACATTTTCATTTGTATTGTTTTCACCATATTCATATTTAACTTCTCTTGTAGCATTTATTTCTATATCTTTATCTGAACTATTTTTATAAATACCTCTAAGGTTTAAATTACTTGACATATTTAATAAACCTATATTAAATGTATCATCTTTAATAGGCTCTATAGAAATCTCAAGTTTAGCTTCTGTTTCACTATTAATTTGATTTAGAATTATAGAATTTTCTTCTATCTTTTGAATAAAATCATTTTTAGCTTCCTTTAGCTTGAAATTACTATTTTCTAAATTAATTTCTCCATTAAAATATCCATCATTCTTAACTTTAACACTTAAATTTAAAATATCTTCTGAATCTCTTTTTTCTAAATAAGCTCCAAATTCAACATTTTTATTATTTGTTGAAACATTATCACTTGCATAGCTTGCAATATTTGCACCAGCATAAACAAAATATGTCATTGTTAAAGTTATAATTAATGTTACTACACACATAATACTTAAAACTCTTTGTTTCATTTTTTCCTCCTTAAAACCTTAAAAAGATACATTCTTTCTATATTTATAGTATTATTTTAAAGTTTTAAAGTCAATATAAGTATTTTCCAATCTTAGAAAATATTACAACTATCTACTTTTTTCCCTTTAGGGAAGCTTTTATTCTGATTTTTCCTTTAGTTATTTTAAATTCTCTTTACATTTTTATTACAATTTTCCCTAAATTTTTTATAAAATCCTTTAATCCTTTAATTCCCTAGGTAAAACCCAAAAAAAGACTTATCTGATTTTTCAGATAAGTCTTTTCTTCTCTATGGAATTAAGATTTTAGTCTTCTTTACCATCATTTCCTATTGCTTTCTTTTTGATTAAAATTACTCCTACTCCTAATATTGCTAGGGCTGTTACACCAATTATAGCATAAGGTAAATAATTTTTAGATTCACCAGTTGGTGGAATAATTATTATTTCTTCTCCTGAGTCATATAAGTATGAGTCAATTGGTGTTATTTTTCTTCCATAATTTGATGATGATCTTGTTTGTGTTATTTCTGCATCATTATTTAATACTATCTCATCCATATTAGCAAGTGATTTAGATGCATATAATTGTGCTGTACTTGATTCTCCTGGTGCTAATTCTTTTTCTAAATTACTGTTATGTAATATCATTTTATTATTTAATTTTATTTGTCTTATTTGATCTGCATCTACTTTCTTTTCTTGTATTGATTCTATCCAATTTGTATATAATTCTTGATATCTCTTGCTAGATAATTCCCATTTAGAAACACTAACTTGATTTTCATTTTCGTCTACATAAGAATAATTATCTATGAAGTATTTTTCTACTATACTTTCAGGTCCTAAATCTGTTGTTTCATCATATTTTGTAGCAACAATTTCCCAATTGCTATTTTCTGATTCATGTTGTTTATCTAATGCTAATGTGTTATCCATGTAATCATATACTCCTGATGGCTTGATATTAACAATATTTGTTTTATCTGTTCCATATTTGTAATATCCTTCTGTCTTATACTCTAGTTCACTATTATTTGCAACTACTATTTCATATTCTACTTTAACAATAGAATTTTGCATTAATTCACTGTCTAATTCTAGTTTAAGTTGTCCTTTAGTTGGATTTGTGAATTGTGATGGATACATATATGTTGTGTAATTTTTCTGACCTGTTATTTCATATATTATATCTCCATTTGCATCTCTTTGTATATTACCTAATACATCTTTCTTTGGCTCTACTGTTGCATCAACAATTACTTGACCTGATTCTTCATTACCTAATATAACTTTAAATGCTTTAATTCTTTTATCTATGTCTAATTTTTGTCTTGGTCTTTCAACAATACCGAAATCTATATTTTTAATGTTATAATCTTTTGGTACAAAACTATCGTTATATGTTGTTGTTGCTGTATCTGTTATTTCTATAGTTATATCCATTTTTGGTGTTGTAGAATCCATTTTTGTTCTATCTGTAATTCCATTATTTGCATCTTCATCAATTTGTATTCTTGATCCTTTTGGTGCATCTTGGTTAGTATTGTAATTATCAATTGCATCTGAATATCTTGTATCTACGTCTTTCTTATACCAGCTTACGTCGTTTTGGTCTCTTGAGCTATTATATATAGTTCCTTTATAATCTTGAACTGTATAAGTTTTATCTCCCCAAGTATATGTTAATGTATAATTTCCTGGTATGAATTCTGAAATGATATATTCACCTACATCTAATTCTATACCATCATTACCTTCTGTCTTTTCATATTTTACTATTGCAACAGATCCTTCAGGTACTCCGTTTTTCTTAATTTCATCTTCTGAAATTACATCTCCTGTTTCTGAACCTTTATGATAAGTTGTAGTTACTTTGTATTTTGCCTTTTCATTTACTGATTCTGATATATATGTCATTTTATCTGATGTCAATGTGACCTTAACTCCAGGTACTCCTGCTTCTCCATTATCATATATACCATTTCCTATTCTTTCTTTTCCTATCATTGTTGCAGATGAATCATTATAACCATCTTGTTTTATTACATCATCAACAAATACTTTACCTGCCATTGTTCTTGAACTTGCAATTTGTAGTACTAATCCTGGTGCCCAATCTGTATCATCTTGATATGATGCTTTTGTATCATTGTCTTCTGGTGTCATACTTCCTGGGTTAGAGTCTTTATCAATTCCTGCATAAACTTTATTATCTTTAAATACTGAATATGAATTAATTTCTGCTACGTTTTCATATTCTAATTCAGTTTTATCTTTAAATAAATCTAATATTTTTTCTTTGTTTAATTCATATTGTACGTAAATAGTTCTTGTTGGAGTTGTGTTGTCTAATCTTCCTATTGATTTTGTATTAATTATAGCTTTTTTGTATTGGTCATTATATGTTGTTTCATTTCCTTCTAAGCTTAAATTATTATCTTTAACTTCTCCATTATTTAATTCTGTTCCTATTTTGTCAATACTGTATTTACTATCAAAATAGTCTACTACACTATTTACTTCTACTTGAAGATCTGTATTTTCGTTCATTAAGTCTATTTTGTATATTGCATAAACTTTTAAGTTGTTATCAGCATTTGCTTCATCTTTATAATTATAATCTTCTCTGTAAATTGCTTGTTTATATTTAGTTTTTCCATATTTATTACCAAATTTTGCTGTTATATTAAATTCTTCACCATTTTGGTTATCAGCTCTTTTTAATCCTTTTTCATAAATATGGTTATATCCATTAATTGATACTTTAACATTTTGTAAGTCTTTCATTAATGATATGTCTGGTTTTTCTCTTTTATATAAACCTAAGTTAATATATTTTATTTCAGTAATTCCTTCTTTATAGTAGTCTTTAATGTTATATCCTGTATTAGTTGTGTTTGCTGTAATAGGGAATTGATCTTTGTCTGTAACAATTTCTGAAGTATGATTTGATATGTCTGCACTGTATGTTAAATCATATTTTTTGTTTCCATTACTGTCACGTGTAATTCCTGTATCTTTAGATGTTCCACCTTCTATAACACTAAAGTCTTTATTAAAGTTATCTCTTACTTCTTGAGCTTCTGATGCTTTTGAACCATTACTTTCTTCACTATCTAGATATGGTTTTACTTTATTATCATTATATGGTAATACATTTGTAAATACTAAACCATTATATTCAAATTCAATATAGTATTGATCTAATATTACATTTTTCTTTTCTGTATCTGCAGCATCATATAATGGAATGTTAGTAAATTTGTATGCTCCATCATTGTTTGTTCTTTGTGTTGCTATTGGTGTTGTTTGTCCTTTTCTCATAAGTTTTACTGGAATATCTGGTAATAAGAAATCCTTACCATCTACATAGTTTGAAATTTCTGGGTGTTTATTTGTGCTCTTTAGGTTATTTCTGTCATTTATTTTTCCTTCATCTATTGTTTCATCTACCCATACATATCCTGATAAATCTATGTTTATTTGTTTGTTCATATATTCTAAGTCTTTTGTTTTATCTACTTCTATTACAATTGGTACTTCATTATCCATTTTTTCATAATGAGAATCTGGATTTTCAATTTCTTTAACTAAATAATTTCCAATAATTAAGTTTTTAATTGAAATTTTACCTTCATCATCTGTTTCAAATGTTGTTCCATTTGCTCCGTATCCTGTTGCTACGTAATCATTTCCAGATTTGTCGGCTATTACATACTCTCCATTTTTATTTGTAATTTGGAATTTAATTCCTTTTATTTTTAATGGTGTTTTATCAGATTTTGTCTTTATAATATTTAAGTTACCAACCATTAGTTTATTTTCAATTTTTAGATTTGCTGTTGTATCTTTAGTTACTGTTGTTTCTTTAGTTAGTCCTTTATTATCTTCATATCCAAGGTTAGGGTTATTTGCTTCTATTACATTGTATTTTCCGGAAATTAAATTCTTAATTGTTATTTTTCCATCTGTTCCTGTTACAAATTTAGTTGCAATATCTTTTGCTTTAACATAATTTGATGCTATATATTCTGTATCATTTTTTGTAGCTTGTACATATTGACCAGCTAAATTTTGAATATAGAATTCAACATTAGATAATTTTTTACTTTCGTCATCCTTATCTACTTTAGTAATTTCTAAATTTCCATATGTTATAGTTTGCTCTCTTGCGCCAAATATTATTTGATCCTGACTAGCACCATATCCATTAGATCCTCCAGCATCTATTAGTAAAAATCTTGCTCTATAATGTTTACTATATGCATCATGATTTCCAGGAGTTAATGTTCCAGAATGAGTATCTCCTATTGCATCTGAGATTTTTCCTCTTAATATACCTAACCCATCCATAAAAGTTTGTGTTAAGGCTATTTTATGTGGATACTGAGACTTTCTTCCTAATGTTTCATTATTTGTCAAAGAATGATAAGCATGATAGGCCATAACTTTTATAAGTCTTACTAAATCATTATTATCATTACTTGTATAAGAATTTACTACATTGTTTTCCCCGTATATTGTAACAACATCATCTTCTGTTAAATCTATTACATTTCTTATAGGTGCATTTCTCAAAGATGCACCGCCTATCCCTCTATAAGATGAATCCCATTGTATACAGTACTCTGCTTTATGTGAATAATGGTCACCATTATGACCTAAATATACTTTTTTCCCTACCAAGTCCTTCATATTGAAAAACTCATCATCTGTTAGAGACCTTGCTGCTATACTAGCTAATTGATCATCAAAATAATCTGCTGCAAATATATTTGTACAAGTAGTAAATAAGGTAACTAAAATGATAAATAATATTATACTTACTTTTTTTATTGATTTATTCATTTTCTTCACCTCTCTTTTTTATAATCATTATTGCAACTATCATAAATATTACTAACATTATACTTACAACTAAAGCTGCAATTAATACACCACCTGTTTTTATAGATATAATAACTTTTGCATCACTATAGTCATCTTCATTACTTGCTTTATTTCCTGGTGTTGAGTCTTTATCTGCTATTGCTAAAGAATTACTTGTTTTTGCAATTTCTGCTGTATTTACAGATGTTCCAATATTATTTTCTGTCATTGTTTTTGTTAATACTAAAGTTATTGTTTTTGATTCTCCAGGATTTATAATTTGATTTGCTAAACTAACACTATGTAATTGATTATCTGTTGATATATACCAACTCTTGTTCATTTCAGAACTAAATTTAAAATCACTTGGTAAGTAGTCAATAATCTCACTTGCATATCCTGGAATTTCACCTTCATTTTTAATTTCTATTCCATATTCTACTATTACTGTAGAACCTGAAATTTGTTTTGCTGGTAATTCAGTTTTTGCTAATTTTTCTTTATTATATTGTTGCATTTTTGTTCCTACTGAATTTTGTATAGTAATTTTATTTATAAATTTATTTAAACTTAAATCAAATATTTTGTTTTCTGTTAAACCTACATCTATGTTGTTAGCTCCACTTTCATTTATGTTGATTTCATCTGTTATTGCTAATTGTTCACCATTTAAAGATTTTGTAATCATATCTGAATTTAATTCTTCATTAACTCCTGATTTTCTATATTCAGTAGTAGAATATTTTGTAGTATCATATTTTATTGCTACTATATATTTTCCATTACTTACATCTTTAAATTCATATTTTCCATTTGTTCCTGTTGTGATTTTTTCATTTACTTCACCATTATCTGTGTTTAGTAACATAACTTCAATGTTGCTCATTGTTGATTCATCTGAATCTCTTTGTCCATTTCTATTTGCATCTAACCATACTAATCCTGAAATTGTTCCTTTTTTTGCTTCATTTTTATTATTATTTTCTTCTTCTGGTTGATTTTGATTTTCATTATTTTCAGATTGTTTTATTGCATTTTCAAATTTATATGTTACTGGGTTAGATTTTAAATATTGACTGTTTGTAATTACAGCAACTGTATTTGTTATTTCACCATTTTGTGCAAGATCATCATAAACTGTTGATTCAACAACAAATTTTGCTTCACTATTTCCATTAAGTTCAGAATAACATTCAATATAATTCTCTTCTTTACTATATTCAATATTTTCTTTTTGACCATTTCTTATTAAATATGCTTGTTCTATTTGTATCTCACTTTGAACTGAATCTGTAATTTTTACTGATTGTTTTTCATCACTTTCATTTTTTATTGTTGTTGTATATGTTATTTTATCTCCTTTTTTTACTGTTTCTCCTTCAACACTTCCTTGTTGAACTACAGTTATTTTTGCCTTATTTTGATATCCTGTTCTAGCAAGTTCATTTGATATATATTTTTCATTATTAACAGTAGCTATTGCAGAGAATTTTATATCAGCTTGTTTTTCTTCAAAATCCTTCAAGTAGAATGTAATACTTTCTGTTGCTTTTTCTCCACTCTTTATTGATTCTACATTAAATACTGCAACACCATTTTCTACTTTGTTTAATGTTATTCCTGATTCATTGCCAAATACTTCTGGTGTTCCTTTTACATATTCATTTAGTGGTATTTCAATATTAATATTTTTTAAATCTTTATTTGATATATTTTTTACATCAAGAACAACTACCATAACACCATCTGCAAGAATTGGTACTTCTAAATTGTTTCCATTAAATAAATCAATAGCTAAATCTGCATCTTTTATTTTATTATTTAATATATCTATATTTTTTTCTTGTTTGTTTTCTGCATTTAATATAATTGTTCCGTTTGTCTCTTCACCAGGTTTTTCTGCAACTGAATATTCATATTCGAATGTTGCTGTTTCCCCTGCTTTTAAATTTTCTAATGTAAAATCTCTTTGTGTTGTATTTTCATCTTTTATATAATGTGTAACATCCATTGGTTCAAGTGTTTGTGTATTAGTTTCTTGTGTTACTTTGTTTATGAAAAATACTGCATTAGTTTGTTTAGCTGTTAATTTTAAATTGTTAATATTATTACCTGTTGTATTTGATAATTGTACTTTTACTTTAACATTTTGTCCTTCTTTAATTTCTTGTCCATTTTTTAATTCTTCTCCTGATGATATTTCTGTAACTGTCAATTTTCCAAATCCTTCAATATTTTCCTCTTTTGATGGATTTGCTGAATTAATATTTTTGTTTACTCCAGCTGTTGTAGTAAATGTTGCTTCACATTTTTCAGTTAGGTTTTGTCCACCATATGTATATGAAATGTTTAGTGTTTCATTTGATACCTTATTATATTCTACATCTTTTGCTGTTGTTGCTTTATATTTAATATTTATAACTTGTCCTGCAGCAATTGTATTTGCTGGAATTTCTACTTTATATTTTTTAACTTGTGATATATTTTCTATATTTTCTTTCCAATCATCACTATTTTCAGCATAGTATATTTTGCTACCTTCTATATTTGTTGTTATTTCTTGTAAGTTAGTTATTTCTGAAATTTCACCCTCTATGTTTACATTTTCTACATTAGATTCATAATTGTTTATAATATTTCTTTCTACTATTATTTCTTTTTGCTCTTCTGCTCCTAAATTAACTTTTATTTTTTCATTTCCTGTTGATTCTAATGTTTCATCACTAGAAGGAACATTTATTTTACTATATGTAAATAGTCCATATTTAGAAACTATATTAAAGTTTTTGCTTAATTCATAATTTAGTTTTTCTCCATTTTCATTTGAATATTTCATAACTAAATTTAATTCTTTAGTTGGTGTAGATTTTTCAAATGTTATATCTGCATTTATTACTATTTGAATTCCATCACTTAGATCAGAAGTATATTGTTTTTGCTCTCCTTCAAGTTCTACAGTTATTACTCTTCCTAATCCTTCAATATTTTCTAATTGTGCTTTTGTTTCTTTAAATTCGTCTGCAAATAATTTATTTATACTATTTACAGTAATATTTGCAATTTCGTTAGGTAATACAATTTGTATTTTTGGATTTTTATATAAATCATTTTGTTCTTTAGATGATTTTAATGTTGCTCTTATTTCTACATTATTTGTCTCTAAAGTTGATAAATTACTTTTATTAAGCTCTAAAGTTGCCTCTGTAGTTGTTTCATTTAATATTGTTGTTGCTTCTGTATTATTTGTTACATCTGTACCATATTCATAATTAATTTTTGTATTTAATTGTGTTGCTTGTTTTATTATATCTTTATTTTGTTGTCTAATTGTTTTTGAGTGGATTATTTCTACATTTCCTTCTGCAATTGGTTTAGTTGTTGTTATTTGTACTGATGTTGGTTCTTTTCCTACATAGTCTATAACCATATTTCCTTGTTCATCAACCATAGTAGATTTATTTATTACTCCTACTGTTTCTCCATTTTGATTATTTATTGTTATTTCTCCATCTTCTCCAAAAACTTTATTAAATGTTTCCTTGTTTATTTTTGTTTGATTATAAATAACATTTGCATCAAATTCACCATTTGATGTTATATATTTAGAAGGTTCTTCTTTTATATTTATATAGTTTCCTACATTTGCTAGATTAACTGCAAGTTTTGTTTTAGTTTCAAAACTTCTTTCTATTCCAGAATATAATTTTCCTTTATATATAGCACTCTCATTATTTGATGCTTGAATTTTAACTATTTCATCTTTTATCTCGTTATTTAATACTATATTGTTTGTTGCAGTTAATTCTTTTTGGTTGTATAATTTTACTTTTTCTTCTATATTTAATTGTAATCCATCTACATTAGCTTCTTTATCATATATTAATGTAATTACAACTGTTTCATTTCCTTGTTTTCTCCATAATATATTATTTTGTTCATTTGCTTCATTATTAAATACAACCTGAATATTAGACCCATCATAATTATAATTATAATGTGTCATTGTATTAAATGTGATATTTTTTGCTAAAGTTGGTACTTCTATCCCATTTATTGTTGGCGCATTCATTTTTAATTCAATTTGTTGTATTGGGTAATTATTATCTTTTAATCCAACTTTTGCTTGTACTTGAACAACTCTTTTTTCTTCTCCTGATACTTTTGCAATTTTATTTGTTATTACTTGAATATCATTTTCTACATTTTCATCTGTATTATTTTCTGTGTATTCAAGTCTAACTTCTTTAGTTGCATTGATTTCAGTTTCCTTCTCATTACTATTTTTATAAATACCATTTAAACTTAATTTACTTACTTTACTAAATAAATCTGTATTAAATACATCACTTTTTTTCGATTCAACTGGTATTTCAATTTTTGCAGTTGTTCCTACATTTATTTTATTTAATGTTATTGTGTTTCCTTCGGTCTTTTGCACAAATTCACTATTAAATTCTTTTAAATTGAAATTTGAATCTTCTAAGGTTATTTTTCCATTAAATTCTCCTTCATTTTTTACACTTACTTCTAGTTCTAATATGCTGTTATCTTTGATATTAGCACTAAATTCTACATTTTGATGATTTGTTTCATTGCCACCAACAGCATAACTAATAAGACCAACTCCAACATAAATAAAATTGGTCAATGTAAGTGTTGCTAACAATAACATGATTGTCACTACTTTAAAAATCTTTCCTTTCATTTTTTAGAACCTCCTTAAAATATTTCCTCTATTTAACATTATAACTTATTTTTTTACATTTTTCAATGTTTTTATTGCATTTTTTAACTTTTTATGTTAATTTTTTTCATTTTTTAGTTTTTTGTTCCTACGGAAAGTTATTTTAAAATTTTTGAACTTAAATATTACATTTTCTTTACTTTTTTATTACTTTTTGTAACATTTGGAATTTTTCCCCATATAATGTTACATAGATTGATTTTTAGATTCATATATTTATTTAGAGGTGATTTTTTTGAATAATTTAAATTTTGATAAAAATACTATAAATAACTTTAAAAAAATGATGGAAAATGGCGATTTATCAAGTGTTATGTCCCAGATACCACCTGATGTTGTTCAAAACCTTTCTTCTATGATGAAAAACAACTCTGATAACAGTAAAAAAAATCATGAAAGCCCTGAAACCGTAAGCTCAAGTCCAAATTTTAACAATATTGATATTAATACAATTATGAAAATGAAAGATATTATTGATAAGATGAATTCAAAAAATAATGCTGGTATGAATTTATTAAATTCTTTAAAACCCTATTTAAGAAATGATAGAAAGGAAAAACTAGACCAGTATGCAAATATAATGAACTTTGCACAGATTGCTGAACTTTTAAATAATAAAAGTAATAATAAGGAGAATAATGGTAATGAATAAAAAAATATCATCTAATTTTAATCACTTTGCCAAGATTAATTTTTCTAATTTATTTTCTTCAAACTTGGAAGATCCTATTTTAGAAATTCTTGGTATTAGATTATTTTTAGATGATATTATTATTCTGTGTTTATTGTTTGTTCTTTATATGGAAGATGTTCATGATGAATTTCTATTTATCGCTCTACTTCTGTTACTTTTGAGTTGAATTTTATTCTATAACTATTTTTTCATCAATTACGCTAATATAAGCTTGTCTGTGCATTGGTTCTTCATCCCTGTTTATTTCTTTAACTATGTTAGCTATTCTAATTTGCACTGCATCAAATAAACCTGCTGATATAATTGCTTCTTTATTTCCTTTTGCACCTGCATGTGCTAATCCTCTTAATGCTCCTAGTACGACAATGTTTTCTGAGGCCATTACCTCAGCTCCTGAGTTTACATCTCCTAAAATTACTATACTTCCATCTGCTTCAATTTTTTGTCCTGAACGTAAAGAACCTCTATGGAATTTTGTTTCAGAAATTGCTATTTGTTTTGCGAATGTTTTCTTTATGCTATGTAATCCTAATGATTTCGGCATATCAAAGTTAATTTCTACATCTATTTTTTCTTTAATTATATTTTCTATTTCATCAATTTCTTTATTTTTTAAAACTTTTCCTGATACAAGAATTGGTGTTTTTTCATCTTGATATAATTTTTTTAATTCAGGCAACTTCTTTTTTAGAGTTTCTATTATTTCCTCATGTTTTGATTCATCATTTAGTTTTATTACTATTTCATCCTTTTTTAAATTAATACTTACATGATTTTTTTTCATTTTTACATCCTTCCTTCCGGGATTTAATTAAAACTTTGTACATAAGCTTGTGCGCTCATATCTTCTTCTACATTTTGAGTATTCATTCCAAAGTATTCTGCCATTATATCTCTAACAACTTCTGCTGTGTAGTTTCCATGTCCTCCATTTTCTACCATAACCACGATTGCGATTTCAGGATTTTCAAATGGCGCAAATCCAACAAACCAAGCGTGTACTTTATTTCCTGGTGCTTCTGCTGAACCTGTTTTTCCTCCTACACTAATATTAAAATCTTTAAATCTAACATAAGCTGTTCCTGATGTATCACTTGTAACCGATTTCATTCCTTGTAATATTGCATTTAAATAACTATTATTTATTGCTATATCTTCTGTTTCTTCATCTTCTATTCCTAATTTTAGTTTTACAAATTTGTTTATTTCTTCTCTTGAAGCTTCTGAACCATCAGCATTTCTAATAGTTTTTACTATTGTAGGTTTTATTTTCTTTCCTCCATTTGCAAGCATACTTATATATTTTGCCATTTGTACTGGACTAAATTCATTATCTCCTTGTCCAATTGCTGCTTGAAGTGTATGTCCTGCACTCCATGGTGCATTATTGTGTAGTTTTGCTCTATTTTCTTTACTTGCTAAAACTCCACTTGTTTCTCCTTGTAATTCTACTCCTGTTTTTCCTCCAAGTCCAAAATATTTAGCAAATCTAACTAGATTGTCTATTCCCATTCTGTCTGCTGTTTCGTAAAAAAAGTAATTACAAGATTTTTCTATTGCTCCAGATACATTTAAATATCCATGTCCTACATGATAATCGTTATATACCCAACATCTTGGTTGATAATCCTTGTATTTAGTATAAATTCCTGTGTCATTTATTCTAGTATTTAGGTTTATTGCTCCTGATTCTAATCCAGCTATTGCTGTTATCATTTTAAATGTGGATCCAGGAGAATACGAATTTTGTACTGCTTTGTCTACTAGTGGTTTTGCTTCATTGTTAGTATATCCATTCCATGCACTTTGGCTTATTCCTCCTACAAAATCAGATGGATTATAGTCTGGGCAACTTGCCATTGCTAATATTTCACCACTATTTACATTCATAACTACACATGCTCCACCTTTTGCATCATAGGCTTTTCCAAATCCTCCACTTGCAATTTTTTGAATGTTAGATGCTAATGCATTTTCTGTAATTTTCTGTAGATTTGCATCTATTGTAAGTACTACATCAGAACCAGCTATTGCTTCCTTTGAAATATATTCTGCCGTAGTAGTTCCGGTC
>AUXO016894151.1_pt1 | contig 17339 bp, 17 predicted proteins | sample 768731 | NCBI WGS metagenome assembly AUXO01 (sample SAMN02715735, study PRJNA202380) | gut metagenome | biome: sheep rumen | host: Ovis aries | place: New Zealand: Palmerston North
CATTTAGCACGGTAAGTTGTCCTATGTTACCCTCAATCACATAGGAGTTTCTCCGTTTAGACAGTTTTGCAATGTGCCTCGCGACACAAGGCGCCAGTTTTACTTAGCGTTAACTTCGTTGAACTGAACGTTAGGGGTAGCACTGAAGTCACTCAGCTGGTCAAAGTAGAACAGCTTGGAGTCAATCTTACGCTTGAACCATACCTTAGGAACGTCGGTAACATAACCCTGATACTTAGGCAGATACTGCATTGCCATAAATACCACATCCTTTATTTCATTGATATATATTTCAAATCTCAGTATCAGCTCCTACTCTAATACGAGATGTGAAATCAGAATACTTTTGTGAAGGAGAGAGTAAGGTTATACCTTGAATAGCCAATGGTACTTGTATTCATATCTCCTTCATTCGGATCGTAGAAACGGTACACGCCATTGTAACGGTTACCTAAAAGAAGCTGACGTAGCCGCAAAGCGATCAACTCTGTGCGGCACGTCAGCGCATCATTTGAGTAGTTATGTTGATACTTATCTTTAACATAAATATCAAAACTCAATATGTTTCTGCCAACCCGTTCACCTAATGTAGAGATGGAAGCCATCGTATAGTTTATACGGACTGTCTCATCTTTAAGCACCGTAGATACAGTGCCTGTACGTATGAAATACTTCTCATAGAAATCTATGATGGTTGCTGTCTTTGGCAGCATCATCAGTTCTCTGAGAGCATCGTCTTTGAAGATGATGTTTCTGACGATATCGTTCCAGTCAGATATCCATGCATCTTGCTGCATTAACTGTGCCATAACATCACCCTCTATTGAATCTTAATGTAGCGTTCTCGATGATGTACTCTTTCATAAAGTCTACCATCTGATCGGAACACTTATTTAAAAGATAAGGATCGAACTGTATATGGATAGACATGTTCTCTCCGTTATCTGATACTGGATTAACTATAATGCCATTGATTACTTCATCAGGAATGGATTTAAAATCATAGCCATGCTTGGTTGTCATAGATACAAGCTCTTCATTCATGGCCTGTGCTTCGAGCTGTATGTAAGTTACAAGCTCTGCAGCTTTTTCTTTAAGGATTTCTCTTTCACTTTTCTTAAACGCTTCTTTGAATGCGCTTACGAAATCCGTTGATCCACTCATTACAGATCACCACCGGGTTCCTTCTTAGCCTGTATTCTCAGAACACCATGCTTACCGGAAATATGCATGCCTTCATAACTGATGTCAACCACTGAGTAGATATCGTTTGCCCAGATAAAGTTATCTGCTGGACGAATCTTATTTGTCAGTTCATTGTACTGTACCGTTATGATAGACAGTGCGTTTGGCGTAACACCGGGTGTTGCTGATATGGCAGAGAACTCTGGTCTGCCGTCATATCTATATGCGTTCACTGGTATATTAGGAGCAATGACAATATGCCTGTCTTCTTCGCTCTCGATACGGAAACCATTCTCATCATATTCCGTTTCAGAGAATCGTGTGAACGTAAGCATAACATTACATCTGAGTGCACGGCTCATTTTGTTATTGGGCTGCGGCGGGATATCCCAGTCAAGCACGTAGACAGTTTCATTATCATCGATAATAATATCTCCCTTACGGATATCATTCTTAACTGATGTTCTGAAGTTAATATTATTATCTGTATTGGCATAGCGGCTCTTTGATTTATCCGGGTATATTTCTCCACGGATTACAATTTTTTCATAATCCGGTTCCTCTCTCTTATACCAGTTATGTATAAGTTCAAAGTTCATTACTGCACCCGGAATATCCATAGCAAGGAAGTTATCAAAGTCGCCAGGGAGAGTTGGAGGTACAAAGAATTTCAATGTTGATTCCTGGTCGCTATAGTTATAGCCCATGAGAACCACCTCATTGTCCTGTCATCTTAGCTACGTATTCGCCGCCTGACAGTGTATTGATACTCTTGCCGTTATAGCAGAGTGTTGTTGGAAGTCGTTCAACGTTATTCGCAGCATCGAGAAGTCTGCTGCGAATACGGCTGAAATCAAGAATGGTCTGTTCGGACCAGTTCGTTCTATTCGTTCCGTATGTCTTAATGAATTCTTTTTCAACTTCATTCAAGACACACTTGAGAGAATAACCGACATTATAACAAAACTCTGTAAAGCCAAGAGAGCTTTTTTCAAGTTTATGTGTGTCTCTGTTCTTCGTGAGAATAGAGACTGAATATCTATTATCAGTCATACTACCACACCTTTAATCAGGTACTACAAAACGGAACATCTTGAAGTACTTGATACGCCTTTCGTTTTCTAATGCTGATACTGTAGCCTGCATATTTGCATAAGGCTTATCCATATTTGATACAGAGATAGCATCAGTCGTATAGCTCACCATATTGTTATAGCCTGTCTTGACCGTATTATAGAACATGATCTTTGCAAGCAGTAAGACATACGCCTGTTCATCTATAGGCAGATCTTCAGAGAACATAACTTCCTGAGTTTCTTCGTCGGTATAGATTTCTGTATCTTCGTATGCGGAGGCTCTAGCTGTATCAATATAAAGCTGTTCAAGTCCATGAACAATCATCTGTTCATACTCTTCTTCTGTGAACGGAACCGGAACCTGCTGAAGTCTTGTTTCAAACTTTAGTTTCTCCTTAAGCTTTGTAATCGAAGTAGCCAACTAAATCGCCTCCTTCTTTTCTTATTCTTCTTCGTCGGTTTCGAGAAAGTCTTTATCAGGCATCTTCTCTTTCAGAACCTTCAGCCTTGTAGAAGAAAGGTCCATCTTCTTTGCAATCTCAAAGATGGCATGAAGCTCAGCGGGATCTTCTATACCATCAAGGAATGCCTTGAGTTTCTTGGGTGTTCCTTTGAGAATATTCTCAATCTCGTCATCACTCATGTGAGGATTCGGATCATAATCTATATAAGCGGTAATCTGATCGAAAGGAATTTCCTTTCCGTTGGCATCGACAGGCACAAGCATACGCTTGCCAAAGTACTTATCTTCAGTACAGATACTCTCAATAAAGAGAATGTCATCCAGTGTAAGCAGCTTGAAAGAGCCAGGCTGAATCTGTGTACGATGCCCATTAGGCAGAAGCACACCGATAGTATAGTTACACTTATTCATCACACGATATCTTACTTCTTCCATATCCTTTTCCTTCTTCCTTATCAGATTTGAGCCGCTGCGATAGCAAGCAGCGGCTCAAATCATTACTCTTAGTTAATCTTATAAGCGCCGATGTTCGGGATCTTGTTAGTAACGAACGCAGCCCCAAACCATTGGTCAAGTCTAATTTCGTACACAAGGTCATTGATGTTCTGAGCTTCGAAGGAGTTTACGCCACCTTCGTACAGAATCTTCAGGTTGTGCAGATCGACAGAGATATTGCCGGGTACGAGATACAGCCAGTTTGTCTTCATGATAGGCGTGGTCTTGCCAGTCTCATAAGCGTTAGGCATGGAGATAACCGTGCTGCCCTTATACTTGCCCAGCATACCGGTAGAGGCATACTCGTTCATCTGATCATCAGAATAGGCCACAGTGCCATTACCGTTAGCACCAACCATACCCTGAACACCGATCAGCTGAGACACAGCAGCGATATCGCCAACGATGGTCACAGGACCCAGGCGACGGAAGTATTCCAGCTGCTTGTCAAGGATTGTGGTGTCGATACCATTGGCAGAGCCATAGAACGGAGAATGGAATTCAGCAACGGCCTTATGAAGAACGTCTTCAATGTAGCCGGTTTCCTTCAGAACCATCTGTTCATTGGCCTGACGAACCAGATCAGGCATGTTCACACGATTGCAGCGAAGCTCCATGATGTTGATAGCAGGACGGCTGGACACTTCGATCGTATCGATGAAGAGCTGCCTGCTGGCAACGTAGCTTCTCGGTGTGGTAGAACCCTTGGCCTGAATCACAGCATTGATACCACCGGTCTGCATATTGAAAGCAATCTTCTCACCGAAGTTGCAGCGCTTGGTATCAGCGATGCTTTCCAGGAATCCCAGAGAATTCTGATGGATATCATTCATTGTGTAGGCCACGGTCTGACCGATGGTATGAATGACTTCCTTAGTATTTTCCTGCTGTGCCAGTGTATGGAAAATTTCCTGTGCTTCATCTGCAGCGGCAGAATCAACGCGCTTGTTCTGAACCTGATCAGCAAGCACCTTAATAAGCTTACTGTCGGCTGTAATACGAATAGGATCCATATATATCACCTCAATAATGTATAGCACACAAGGTGCTTGTAAATATGTATTTGAAAAGAGCGGCGTTATTGCCGCTCGTTTTCATAGGTTAACCCTTAAGGTTTCCACCGGCTGAAACAGTCAGTACCTTTCCGGGTTGTATATTGTTAGCCTCTACGAGAGATGCGGAGATAAGAAACTCTTCTCCCTCTTCGAGCGGATGCGCATTCAGCAACGCATCCGCTTCGACAGCATAACGTCTTGTATCATAAACATCACTATCATTGAAATCCCAAGTGTTTTCAATGAAATAGCAAAGTTCATTCAGTTTTCTAACAAGGACGCGATAGGCAGGCAGATTGTCGTAGATTTCTGCTGACTCACGAATCATGAATTCATTATCTGATTCTTTAAATATCAGCTTGTTGTTTTCTGGAAACATTATCATTCCGTTGTATACAAGTTCTTGCGTACCGTTTGAATACGATCCATCGTATACGTGGTTCTTGTATATTGTGATGTAACCGCATTTCAGTTCATTATCCACCATCGCCATTGCTATCACCTCCTTCATGTATATTTATTAAGTGCAGAATCCAAGACGGATACCGTGTTGCTCAGTAACTGCCTTGGTGTTTCTTGTGCCATCAGCAGCAATAACATTCATGGTTGTATCTGCTACGGTTCTTGTCCAGTAGATTTGTGCTGCTGTTGTGGTACTCGTTTCTGGGAAATATGCTTTTCGCATTTCGTCGTTGGTGAAATGGCCATAATCATGACCTTCTTCAGAACCATAAGCAATACCGAGTTCTTTCAGAGAAGGAATCCACATATAGCAGTTAACCCATTCATGTGTAACTGTATTTGAATTAAGTTTGCATCTATGTCTCTTTGCAACTTGAAGAACCGCATTTTGAAGATTGCTTGGTAAATAATCTTTTAAAGAGTCAACATACGTTTTTATAGCAGAACCAGAATAACCACCGTATACACCGGTACCACTTGTTGTTCCGCTTGCAGCGGAAAGATTCCACTTGTATTTTGTTGTAAGAATTTCTTTGGAAAGCCATGTCATATGTGCATAGGATGTACCACCTGGAAGTGGATCGATATCAAACCCAACAAGCACCATTGTTATTGTGTCAATTGTTGCTGCGCCGCCTGAGTTGCTTGTAAGTTCAAGTTCAATCTCATCACCAACGTGATATAGTTTTTTATATGTACCATTCGAACATGCAGTTATCACAGAAGACCAGTTCATCAGGCTTGTATCAATAACTCTGAAATTTCTTGAATCATCCACTCTGAGTTCGAATCTGTGAGAAGATGTGGATCTTGTGCTGGAATTAAGATACAAAGCTTGTGATTGTGTTGCTGTACGATCTATGCTGATAACATGATAATTCGTACCATCATAACGGAACTGCACAATATCATTAGCGCGAATCACATTAGCTCTAAGCTTAAACTCACCGCTATAAATAGGTTTTGCTCCAGTGCTGTTTATGTTTAATGTAGCATTTGCTGGAACATCATAAGTAAACTTTATACTTACAAAACCATTTGTGTTTAAAACAAAACCTGATAGGGTAGCTACTTTTGCAGCAGTACTTGCCTCTGTGCTACATAGCCCATAACCACTACCGAAATATGGAGGGCTTACATTATTAAGTTTTGTTTTATCGGATGCACTCATAAGGCCAGCTGCACTTGTTGTAGCGGCAGTATTAGGTATTTTGACAGTACGGTCTGTAGCACCAGTAACATGACCAGTAGAATCAGATGTTATCTGTGAAATTGTAAATGTACTGCCAAAGCCTGGAGTCTGGTTCGCTGTTGGTTTGCCAGTTCTCGCAGTATAACTCGGATGTGAATATGCTGGAGGATCACCCCAAGTACCATCAGCTTTAAGAAAAGCTCCTACGTCAGCCTTTGTTGGTTTTGGAACAAGACCAGCAGCACCGTCTGCAGATGATGATGCACCGGTCATTGTAGCTACAGTCTTCTTGGTTGCTGTTATTACACCCTGTGCGTTCTGAGATATCGTAGCTATAAAAGTAGAACTCGTACCAGAAGCGGATGGATCAGAGACAGCAGTTTGTGTATTCTTTTTGCCACTGATATCTTGATGAGCAGTAATTACAGTCTGCCATGTACCATCGCCTCTAAGGAATTTTGTTTGTGCACCAGCTCCAGGAGCAGGTACTAAGCCAGCAGTACCGGCAGTTGAAGCATTTGCAGCACCCATGTTTGGAGGTGATGCCCAATCGCCATCGCCACGAAGGAACAGCGTTCTATCTGCTTTTACTGGTTTAGGTACAAGACCGGTATGACCATCAGCACTTGATGTTGCACCACCCATGGTACGCACTGTACTTTTGGTAGCAGATATTACACCTTGAGCATTCTGAGAAATAGTGGCAATATAAGTTACACCAGAGCCTGATGCTGATGGATCTGATACTGCTGTCTGTGTCTTTTTATATGTGGAAGAAATTGTATTACCGTCTCCATCTTGTGTGGCTTTTGTGGCAGAGGTGGCATTACCGACAAATTCGGTGGCTGTTACTTTCTTAGGAAATGTAACATTGCGTTGATAATCGTATCCATAAACATGACCGGTTTTTGCTATATTGTTTGGTGTTGTCCAACATGCAGTGCCGAAGGCTTGTATTTTCAGAATAGAAAGACCAACATTGCCGGAATATGTATGCTTTGTTATGCCAAATGTAAATCTGATTTTACTGTAATTTGATTCAGGATAAGAATTATAATATGTACTAAATGGCTCGACATTAATTATGTTCCAGCCACTCCAACCCGCTAAGCTAACATGGTCAGCAATATTAACCCATGTTGTTTCACTTTGTTTTAATGCTTTTTCTATTGTTACATAACTACCACTAGAACCATTTGTTGAAACAAAAATGGCGAATTTCCTGAGATTGGCATATAAACCTGCTGTATTTGTTGTAACTGTAAATCGTACAAGGCAATTAGCGTCAGGTCTATTATCAGCATTGCTTTTACCAACATTGGCAGAACCACCGATAGAAGAAAATATTTTCATTTTTTCTTCATCTGTCAAACCAAAGTCTGTCCATGTTGCTCCAGCATCTCTAGAATACTCTACTTGAAGACCAGCTGCTATTAATAATTCAAATCTGTTTGCACTTAATTCTGAAATAATACCAGCATCTACAGGACTTGCGTTGCCAGCAATGTTTTTACCACCCCACTCAAGATATGCTTCCTTGCCAACATTATCTAATCCCATGTCGGTCTTCAGCTTGGCGGCTGTAACAACGTCACTGGTTGTACCATTGATAGTCTTTGTTATCTTTTTATTCGTAGCATCATACGCTATTGTGCTTACAGTAGCAGACTTATCTGCTTTACCGCTTATATCCTGGTGGGCAGTCACGACTGTTTGCCACGTAGCATCGCCACGAAGAAATTTTGATTGTGAACCAGCGGGAGCTTGCACCATACCCTTCGTACCAGCAGCGCTAGCACTAGCACCAGTCATTGTAGGTAACGTCTGATGAGCGGTAAGAACTTTAGCACCGTTGGAGTACAGACAGTTATCCGTACCAACATAGGCTTTCACATTACTGTATGTTTGAGGATTAGCGTCCTGAGAAGTTGCGCCAACTAAATATAACTTCGACGTGCTATTTGTAGCACCAGCAGTATTCTTAGTATCTGTAGGAACTACCCATTGTGCATCACCACGGAGGAATTTAGTTTGAGATCCTGCAGGAGCCTGCACCATTCCTTTAGTACCAGCTGCTGATGCTGATGCTGCACTCATCGTTGGCAATGTTTGATGTGCAGTCAGTGCTGTCTGCCATGTACCGTCTTGACGGAGGAACTTTGTGCCACCACTGGATGTACCCAATGCGGCTTTAACTACAGTGGCGTTTACTACATTTGATACTTTTCTTCTATGGTATGTTATAGTAGATGTCCCACCACCGGCATACTGCGCTACAAGATAGTCATCCAGAGTTGCAGGTGAAGAACCTTCTGTTAGGCAGTTAATTATGTCTGAAGCTGTAGACCATGTAGCATTGCCACGAAGGAATTTGACATGTGCGCCAACTCCTGGCTGCGGCACGATGCCCGCTGTACCAGCAGCGGTATCTGACGCACTAGTCATAGTTGCAGGTGCAGCCCAGTCTCCGTCTCCACGAAGGAATAAGGTTCTGTCTGCTTTTACTGGTTTGGGTACCAAGCCAGCTGTGCCATCAGCACTAGAAGATGCACCTGTCATAGTACTTACAGTTTTCTTTGTGGCTGAAATAACACCCTGGGCGTTTTGTGAGACTGTGGCTATAAAGGTAGTACTGGTGCCACTGGCAGAAGGATCACTTACTGCGGTCTGAACTTTCTTATAGGTTGAGGAGATGACTTTACCATCTCCGTCTTGTGTAGCTTTGGTGGCTGAAGATGCAGATGTAGCTGAAGTAGCACTGGTTGCGCTGTCTGCAGTTTTAGCATGAGCTACATTGCCTGCATCTACAGATACATTGCCTGTTACGGTTTTATAAACTTCAACACTGGTTTTCGGATCTGTTTCGGTGGTTCCACTAACCTCGCTTGAATTCACAAGAGTCCATCCGTTATTTGATCCTTCAAGTATATAAGCTTTACAGCGCATCCATCCGCTGCAATGAATATATGCACTTACTTCTGTATCAGCAGTTATACTATTAACCTTTGTAACAACTACATCATTTTCTCCAAAGCCATAACGGATAATCCATTCTACTGTAGTATCTGTAGTTTTATTTGAATTTGCTCTTGCTGCTATTTTTACAACACCATATCTGCCAGCTGAGAATCTTCCATGAATAATAACAATAGCAGAATAGTCTGCATTCACACCTGCTTTAAGTGTCATTTTTGCAAATCTGTGCCATGGATAGTTGTTTTGGCCTTGGCTGTCTATGTAGCAATGATTGAAATAAAACGACGATAGAGCCTTAGGTATACCACCATCTAGATAAATACCTTGTTTAGCTGAACCAACATCTGCAGTGCCAAGCTGTGTTGGTATAGCCCAAGTAGCATCGCCTCGCAAGAACTTGGTCTGAGATCCAGCTGGGGCTTGAACCATACCTTTGGTGCCAGCGGCACTGGCTGAAGCAGCGCTCATAGTTGGAAGCGTTTGATGGGCAGTGAGTACTTTTACACCGCCCGAATAAAGACAACCATCCGTACCGACATAAGCCGTATCCTGGCTGTAAGTCTGAGGATTCGCTGCTTGTGACTCAGCTCCAATAAGGAACAGCTTCTTTGAGCTATCTGTAGAACCTGTTGTATTCAGGGTGTTTGTAGGTGTAACCCATTGACCGTCACCTCTCAGGAATTTAGCCTGAGATCCGGCTGGAGCCTGTACCATGCCTTTTGTTCCAGCAGCGGATGCACTAGCACCAGTCATTGTCGGTAGAGTCTGATGTGCGGTCAGAACCTTTACACCACCAGAATACAGGCATCCATCCGTACCAATGTATGCTGTATCATGCGAATACGTTTGAGGATTAGCGGCTTGGCTCTCAGCACCGATAATGAAAAGTTTCTTGGAACTGTCTGTTGAGCCAGTGGTATTCAGAGTGTTTGTAGGCACTGCCCATGTGCCATCGCCTCTAAGAAAACTCGTTTGCTTTCCCGCTGCAGGCGCAGGCACGTAACCACCGCTGCCTGCTGCCGAAGCGGAAGCACCTTTCATGGCTGGCGTTACTGTATCACTATCCAAGCTTGTCAGCGCCCAATACTTGGTACCGTTATCAAACAGGTAGAACATATATGTTCTCTTATCGCCAAGATTGCCGACAGCTGTAAGGTTACCAACAGTATTATTACGAAACTGTTTTATTGCCAAAGCCCCTGTGCCGTTGACATTCATCTTTACCTTATCAACAGCAACAGAGTTTGTATTTGTAAATGTTACGAAAATGATTGCACCGTTAACGAGATTGGCGGCATCAAAGTCTGCACAAACGACATCCTTAGTTTCCGTTGCCGCCGCAGTTGAACACGTACCGAAAAATATATGTTCAAGCTTCGTTCTCGCAACAGCATCCTTAATATTATACGTTGTGTTATTCAGTGCTTTTATCTTGGATATATCTGCCATTGCAGTTTCCTCCTGCAAATTATTATCATGACACTGTTATTGTTGCCGAAGTGCCAGTGAATGTTGGCTGTGATACCGTGCCTGCTGGGGTATACTTACCTGTAGAAGTAAGAGATGCGCCAGTAAAGATAAGCTCCTTGCCAGTACCGGTAAAGGTAGGCTGGCTTGAAGTAGCGCTCTTAATACCGGTAGCGATCGTCTGACTTGAAAATGTAGGCAGAGTTACAGCCGTGGGCGTATTCGCAGTGAAGCTGCCAGCGGTCCAACCAAATGTCAGCGTTTCATTGGATACACTCGTAGTAAGCTCTGGCAGTGTACATGATGCCTTCGTACCGGCAGTAACAGCACCACCACCACTTGCAGAAGCAGCCACATACTTCGTAGCTGTATTCACTGTCACTGTGATTGTAGGCGTACTTACAGTACCAGCAGGCGTATAGTTTGCAGTACCCTCGCCGATACTGATTGTACCGGCTGGTGTGCCAGTCACTGACACGGATTTTTCAGTACCGGTGAATGTTGGCTTTGAAACTGTACCGGCAGGCTTATAAGTAGTAGAGGCACTATCTTTAAAAGCCAGAGCTTTAAGAGAACCGGTAGAGCCAAATTCATGCCATTTGTTATCTGTGCTTGAGAATATAAATTCAAGAGAACCGTAGATAACGATATCACCGGACTGAGGTGTATAGTTATTGGAATCAATAACGATAGGGGATGTAGTCGCACCATTCGTAAGTGCTGTGGTTGTTACGCCACGGTAATGCATACCACCTGACAGTGCAGTAGTGATAGGCTCAAGCACACTGGAAACATACGTTGCAACAGCTGCAGACGTAGGCAGATTGCTGCTGCTTGCTGAAAGAGTTGTATCAACACCCTTTGCAGAAGCTGCGGCAAGTGTATAGCCGTTATACGTCTTATTCGTAAGAGCCTGTGTATCACTGAGGTTTACAACCTGCTTACCATTTGAATACAGATGGTTACTCGAAATGTACACATTATCATTACTGTATGTCTGAGGAGAAGCAGCCTGGGTCTTAGCACCAATGACAAACAGCTTATTCGTTTCGTCATTTGTAGAACCAGTGGTGTTGGTTGTATTTGTAGGTACAACCCACGCACCGTCACCGCGCAGGAAGCTTGCCTGCTTTCCTGCAGCGGGTGCTGGCACAAGACCTTTTGTACCGGCTGCTTCAGCAGTAGCACCACCCATTACAGTACCCGGTATCGTTATCGTCCTTGAAGTGCCTGATGTAACGTGACCAAGCGTATTGGTTGTAATATCAGTAACAGTGAATGTACCGCCAAAGCCAGGAGATGCATCTGCATCTGGCTTGCCATCTACAGCAGTGTAAGTTGGATGTGTGTACACGGTGTCTGTAGGCTTTGCCCATGTACCGTCACCACGAAGGAACTTACCCTGCTCACCAGCGGCTGGTGCAGGCACAATACCTTTCTGACCGCCAGCTTCTGATGTGGCACCTTTAAACTGCTGTTCTCCAAGGAAGACGAAATTTGTGCCGTCGTATATGTATTCATATACGTAACTGGCAATGCCACCGGCTCCAATATAACTTGAAGTAACAACGCCGCTCTTATAATAGATAGGCTTTGCCCCGGTACCATTGACATTAAGCTTTGGCGAAGCAGCCGTGTTTGTGTTTGTGAATTTGACAGCGATGATAGCACCCGGCTGAAGTTCCCATCCGGTAACGCCACTTGCAAGTGTAACGGCTTTCTCTGCTGTGCCTGCTGCTGTTTCACAAGTGCCGAATGTGACATTGGTATAAGTCAGGTGTGATCTCGCTGTAGCGTCTTTGATATTATATGAACTGCCAGAAGGCAGAACAACTTTTGAAATATCAGCCATTAGGTATACCACCCTTCATATTTAAAAACGATAGCATCCTGCTCTTCGTCCGCTTCGAGATCCAGCATTTCAGAATCTCTCAGCTTTTGTTCGATTTTATCAAAACGATTACTTCTCGCAGAGAAAGACATACTGACATCAAAATCGTCAATAGAGAAGTTGGAGGAGTCTGTCTTCTGTAATACAAGATTAAATGTATACCCCGGCTCTGATATCACATATGAGTCACCGGCATTCAATGTTATATAGCGAACAAACTCATTGCCTGATGCTGAATAAAAGAAGACCTTCATCTTATAGCCTTCTTTCACTTTAAACAAAGTGCCGGTAGGGAAGGGGACCAAGACGGACATACGGAGAGAAGTCTGTCGCTTACCGACATAAAGATAACTTCCATCATAGATATTGATATCTCCATACATCCACAAAGAGTCTACGCCATAATCGTTTAAAGCGTCTGAGTAGAGTTCACTCATGACGCTATCCAAATCAATCTTGAGTTTTTCAATCTCTTCGGTATTTAACTGAATAGCTTTTTTATTATTGAAAATTCTACTGATGTAGCCAGTAATACGCATATACGTTTTATTGCTGTCTATATCAATTACTCCCAGAGGGACACTCTGAATCACGTACCTTACATTATACGAATTATCAATAACATATGACCCTTCACCTATGATCTCTTTTGATTTTATAAACTGAGTTTCATCGTCTATATCGTAGAGATATAGCATAGCCTTACATCCTTCAGCTACATAAAAAAGAGTGCCTGTTTTGCATGCCATATAAGATGTTGCTGCAATACTGGTTCTGGAAGAATTTTCAATAAGCGTTCCACTTTCTGGATCTATATCCGCATACATAAAGTAATCACTTAAGGGATAATGTGCATTCTCCACAAACTCATAAGAGTCTTCCATGATTCTTTTGACTGTTGCAGACAGATTCGGAATTTCCCGCTTTTCAAGCTTTTCTATTCTGCTTAACTGACGTTCGTCACCAAGCAGATAATTGTATAAAAAAGTCTTTGTCATTATGGATCACTTCCAGAATCTACATTGCTTACAACAATACCTCCACGTTCATCAAAACTGATTTCGTAGATTTCGTTCTTATCGTTCTTCAGCAGCATACCGTTCATAATGCCTGTCTTAACATTACCATCGGCACCGACAAACAATGTTGTACCGGCAAGGCGTTCATCCTGTGCCTTCATAACAACCTCACTCCTCCTGGCATACTCATCGTCGAGCGTCTTCTTAAGCTGAGTGAGTTCTGTTTTCAGCATGTTTATTTCTTCCATGGTTTTCTGTTCCTCGGCATTATTATCCACGATCATCCATCCCTGGTTTCCTTCCGGGTCTGCGATCTCCTGCTGAAGATCTTCAAGTTGTTTGACGGTTATAATTTTCCCAACAAGTTCTTCATCTGAGTTCTGAACATACGGACCAATTACAAACTCATCGCCAGCCTCAAGAGGATGAATACGCATACGCTCTCCCGGTGCGGTATAATACTTCGTCACATCAAAGATGTAGTCGTTATTATAGTCCCACTGGTTATCGACAAAGCATATAAATGGATCCACGGAATCTACCTTTACACGGAGAGCTTTAAGACCGCCGTATATGGCTGTTTCCTCGATAATCTCGAAATACGAGTTCTGAAAATCTTCCGGGGTTGGTATTTGGGTTTCAAATGTTTCGGCATCGTATTTTAATATGGCACCGTTACATATTGACAGACCAGTTTCATTCGATGCAAACCCATAATATATATTATTCGTCAGCACTGTCATGTACCCATATGAAAGTACCATATACGACACCTTCTTTCTTTACTTAAGAGAAGGTGCGTTCATTCAGTTTCAGACAATCAAACTTCTTGTTCAGAAGATTCTCTGCTTCAGTATAGGGTCCGACAAGGAATTCCTCACCTTCAGACAGGGCATGAACTCGCATCATGTCTCCGGCTTCAACGCAATGTGTCTTCGGGTCATATGCGCAAGAATCATTATAGTTCCACTGATTCTCAACAAAGTAGAGAAGGTCAACAAGCTTATTGACGCGGATACGGACGGCAGGAAGGCCATCATAAACATCCGTTACTTCCACGATCTCAAACTCGTTGCCTCCATCCTCAGTGACGGCAACGAGACTGAGATCGGTGGTATCCGCATGAAGAATGTCAGACATGACAATCTCACCATTGAAAACCTTCTTCTCAGTATCGTTGATTGCACTGCCATAGAAAACGTTATCATTACAGACGGTCATATATCCATAAGAATGATCAATCATTTTTTATCATTCCTTTCCTTTAAACGGCAGATCGTCCAGAGTAAGCTCACTGCCAACAGTCATTGCTACCTGCTTATAGAGTACAAACACTTCACCGGTCTGCAGCTTATGCGCACGAAGCCTGTGATTCTGTTCAGTGCCGTAAGTCTTGGTATCATAAGACATACTGTCGTTATAATCCTGCAGGCTCTCGACAAAGTACAGAGGCTCTGTACCCAGCTGCTTGACATAGATATGGTTTGCGATAAGGTCCACGTTCACGCCGCTGACAACGGGCGTTTCCTCAAGACTGCCTTCGATAGCGTCAGTCTTAATGCAGATAAACTTATAGTCGCCGGTAGGCTTGGGACCGCCAAGAACGATAGGACCGTACTCATTGGTATTATCTACATCCAGTGTCATGAGTGAACCATTCTGCACTGCATCTTCGAGGTTATTCATATAAGCGCCAAGATAGGTTTCGTCACGCAGAACAGTCATCTGACCGTACTGCACAGTTTTACTAAAAGCCATAATCTCACATCCTTTTATGATGCCACGGTCATGGTATTGTCACCGGTGATTGTGACAATCGTTCCAGGCTGATATGTTTCTATAATATTGGGATCAAGGCTGATGATAAACATTTCACCGGCATGCAGACGATGCAGACGCACATAGTCGCCCTTCGCAGCAGCATACCTTGTCATGTCATACTTCCAGTCATCATTGTAGTCCCACTGATCGTCCACGAGGAAGAACTCGCCGCCAGGGGTAATATTCTTTACGAGGATCTCGATAGCCGGGATACCGTCGTAAACAGTGGTGGCACTGTGAACCACACCGGTCAGCGTACCGCCATTGGTACTCCGGGTGATAATAAACAGTGACTTCCGCTGATCATCATTAGCGTCAAACTTCAGATTGGCATGCACACAATTCTGAAGTAGGCCGTCATCACCATTGATGGCACGTCCTTCATAGTTCAGATCTGTGAGCATGGTCATATACCCGCACATCGGGTAGCTTGTCGTATAATCGAACGCCATTGTCTTTCACCTCATTATGCTTTATCCAGAAGCGAGAAATGCGTTCTGGGTTCTGGTTCGTTATTGTCACGCTTCTCCAGAAGAGAGAAACGGTTGGCGGATCCAAGGTCACTGACAAAAGGGTTTGTCTGTGTGGTATCCACATGCGCCGCAGAAGCAACAGTCCTTGTCGGCTCAGTCTCTGACATTGCGTCGATCTTCGTCTTAAGCTCGGCGATCTCTGCAATCAGTGTCTGCACTGCAGAAGCAAGCGCCTGAACTTCGCTCTGTTCATTCGAAGCTGTAGTTTCTGCTTCCGTTTCCGAAGCTGTAGTTTTGACTTCAGTTTCCGCAGCAGTTTCAGCAGACGCAGTTTCCTGTGCTTCTTTTTCATACACGTTCTCCGTCACAATACGATCAATGGTTTCAGCCCTTGCGCTGTTGCCAGTATCGGAATCATAAACGTCAGTAGCACTTATTGTGGTATCCTCCTGCCGCACATAGATAGCAGCCTGATTTCTCTCGCCGTTATCTTCCTGTGCAGCGGCTTCTTCCGTATGCTCCTCTTCGACTGAAGCTGTATTCGTTTCAGCCGCCTGCACGGCAGGCTCGGTAGGGGCTGGGGTCTCTTCCACATTAGCATTCTCGGTAACGGGGTTTTCCGTGGTCTCTGCCGCAGTTTCATTTACCTGAGGCTCTGCTTCTGGCGTTCCCGTCTGCTCGGTCTGTTCCGTCTGTTCGGCGTTCTCAGTCGTAGCTTCTGTGGATTCATTCTTGGCTTCAGCTGCTTCTTCTGCAGCCTGAATCTGAATGTTATCTTTATTCATGGTTTCATCTCCCTGATTTAAACACTGGGCGATAAGCTGCATAGCAACAGCCTCATCACAAGCGGGATGTGTTACGATAGCGGCACCTTCGAGATAGTTCTTCTCGCTTGCGTCAACAATCATATTCCCGTCTTCGTCTTCTGAATGTTCTCCAACAAGAAGTTCAAAACTGAATTTCAAACCGCCAGAAGCAAACAGATTACTGATAGCGGAACATACTTCACGGTATCTCTTTAAAATTTTAGCCGTAATGATGCACTGAGCGCCATCCTCTGTTTCCCTTTTCTCGAAATCAACGATGGACCCGATGATCTGACTTGTGAAAACATCCAGAAGTTTATTATATTTATGATCAATGTCTTTGCCCTTTATCAAACCATTGACATCAGCACAAAGCGGATCACCGATATACTTCTTCTTATGGGCAATGATCTCGTCCATGAAAGCTTCGGTAACCCTGACCTTATTGGCGTTAACCTTCAGATTGAAGAGTACGCCCTTGACATATATACATGCGTCATTGGTTTGCAGTTCGGAGATGACAGCATCCGCAATTATTCTATGCATTATCCATCATCCTTTTATTTATACACACTGGTAGGAGTCAGTGTGTACTTTTAATTTAAAAGAAGGCCGGTATACCGACCTATAAGCACCAGTCTGTTTCTTTAATGTCTTGCAGGCAAAAAGACAAACGTCATGTAGTGTTGGATTCTTTTTTAGCTTTCCGTGTCTGGGTGCTAGTCTGAGAATCCTTTGGATCAGAATGCCGTTCTTCATCCGACTTGGTTGGACGGCCTGCTTCACCACTGCTACTTTCTTCCGTATTCTGTACTGTTATGCGACTGACGAATACATCGTCAGTACCATTCTCGGCTTCCTGTTCTCTGCGTTCTTTCTCTCTTGCTATGCTATAGCCCTTCGATTCAAGATACGTCTGTGTAGAGACAACGCCGTTAAGCCACAGTTTTTCACACTC
>AUXO012175434.1_pt1 | contig 17325 bp, 16 predicted proteins | sample 768731 | NCBI WGS metagenome assembly AUXO01 (sample SAMN02715735, study PRJNA202380) | gut metagenome | biome: sheep rumen | host: Ovis aries | place: New Zealand: Palmerston North
GAGAAAGACGGTTACATCAACTACGTGAAGGGTGCCAACGTAGCAGGCTTCATGAAGGTGGCAAAAGCCATGATGGCTCAGGGACTGGTGTAAATCAATCATTACAGTATTAATTTAATAGGGGTCTGGCAAAAACGTTTTGCCAGACTCTTTTTATTTTCCCTACAAGACAACGATGTGTTCTTACTGAGACAACGACGCGTTCTTACTGAGACAGCAATGTTGTCGCACTGTGACAGCACAACTGTCTCACGACGACAGCTACACTGTCAGCAAAAAACAAAGTGCTGACAGCGCGCAAGCCTTATGGACAGAGGGGTGTCAGCGCATTGGTAGAGGAACAGGATGTGTGAATTAAGGTTGTGCCAAGGGAAAATCGTATGCCTGAACTGTGCGGTCGAACTTCACCACATCGGCATAGCCATACTTGCTGAACAGTTCGATGATGGCTTTTTGCTCATCGGGCATGATAGCTCGCTCGCCTCGCTTGCAGCGGTAGTAGCTGCTCTCGCTACCAAAGATAGCAAACAGAGCGCGGCGCATAGGCTCATATTCATTGCGCCTGACTCTGCTGAACAGGTCGCTAAACCCGTAGGCCAGCGTCACAGGCTCGGGATTCACGTAGTAGCGGCAAGCACCAGTGAGTTCCAACGAAGGGGCTATGACGCAGGGGCGCACAGTCATCTTCTTGGGTGCATACGAGCCTGCCAGCCACCGTTGGCACTCTTCGTGTACGGGACAAGTATCATGAAAACATAGCGCCCAGTCGGCAGGCACCTCGTTAAATTGAAACAATTGCTTCTTCATAGCGGTGTGTTGAAAAAAAGATTGGCTTCGTTCTCCTATCTGAGAACTTGCTGCGAAGTTACGAAAAAAGCTTGTAACAAGCGAGCATTTTTCGAAGATTAACGCAGAATGACTGTAAATAAAAAACATAGTGGTTTCACAAGCCTTGTGATGAGGAGGGCTCGTGGAAGTATTTTTTTAACGGGATAATGATTATAACTTACAAAATGGAAGAAGTTTAGCAAAAATACTGAGCGGCACATAATGTAATGCCCCCTTTTATCGTTATTATATATGGCGGCTGAAGTGGCTCAGCAAGTTCTTCTACTATTGCCACCCAATCCACATGGTTCTGATAGGGTTGATGGCCAGATAAAAAACTGCTACAATAAGACTGTATTAGATGATGAAGAGATTCTATTTTGTTTTTTGCAAGGATTCACTTTTACTGGAGCGCAAAGAAGACGGGACATTCACTATTCCGTTTGAAAAGAACCCTCCTACCGAGACAAAACCATGGACTGTTTTCCTCAACATCACACCACTTGAGGGGAATGAGGTGAAGGCATACCAGATTGATGTCCCCATAACGGAATCAAAAGACTATGAGATGTGTCCGTTGCGCCAGAGTTACTACAAACTGCCATTCAGCATGTACCAGAAAGCAGGGAAATGTGCTGAACTCATCTATTGGCACAACAACACCATATATTGCGGAGTTTGCGGAGGACAGATGAAGTTCCACACTGACATTTCAAAACGTTGTGAGCAATGCGGCAAGGAGGTGTGGCCACAGCTGGCTACTGCCATCATCGTGCTGATTCACAAAGGTCCCGACGAGGTGTTGCTGGCAAGGGGACGAAACTTCAAGAGCGACTTCTACGGGCTGATTGCCGGATTCGTGGAGACGGGAGAGACACTGGAGGAGGCTGTCTGCCGAGAAGTGATGGAAGAAACAGGCATCAGTATCAAGAACATCCGCTATTTCGGTTCACAACCCTGGCCCTATCCCAGCGGACTGATGGTAGGATTCAATGCCGACTACGAAAGCGGGGACCTTCATGTTCAACGGGAAGAACTTAAGAAAGCAGGATGGTTCCACCGTGACCACCTGCCAAAAATTCCAGAAAAGCTGTCAATAGCACGTCAGCTGATTGACAACTGGCTCGACAACGGGAAGCAGAATCAGCAACAATAATCAGAACTCGACCAGCTTCATGGACACCTGACCGTCGAAGCTGATGCCAGTAGACACCAAATAGCACGACGCACCGTCAGGTACACAAATCGTGGCATTGAAGTGCAGACCGTCTTCATCAATCCTGTCGAACTGCATATTGCCCAAGATGGCTTTCTCAAGAAACGCTTCTGGAATCTGTTTCTGATACATCTGTTTCTTGAAATCGGTAGAGAACAGTTGCCTTGCTCCCTTGAACACACTGATGTGGATGATGTTGTCATAGTAGACACTCTCCACTTCCACCCCTTCATCACTGTAGGACGAAATGGTCACCTTGTATTTCGTAGGGTTGATGGCGATATACCAATGGTAACGCTCTCCGCCAAAGAGTACAACAGAATCTGACTTCTGAACTTCCTGCAATGAAGTGAGAATCTGCGGACGCTCATGGATAAAGTAGAGGACATCGTTCGGATCGTCGCTCTTGTTCAGCTTAATCACATCGCCGGCAAGATTCCTGAACCAAAACAAGTGAGCTGCCTGTTTCACAACGGGATAACGATTCTTTCCTACAAGGAATGTATCGCCCACTATCTTGAAATAGATGGGCTGAAGTGTAGAGTCTGGATAGAAAATGGTGTCACCTTTCACACGAAAAGTCACCTCGTCGGTCTCGGCATCGACCCAAATTCCTTGAAGCAAGGACTTTGCCTCCTTACTTTCCTGAAGTGAAAGCAAAGGTGAAGTGCTCTTCTGCCTACAGGCTGAAAAGCACATCACCAAAATGAGAAATAAAAGAATATTCAAATACTTGGTCATCAGCAAGACTATTTTCCGATACAGTGATACTCGAAACCGTTCTCTTCGAGTTCGTCGGAATCAAAGATGTTACGTCCGTCGATGACTAATGGATGGCGCATGGCTTTGCGGACGACGCCCCAAGTTGGAAGGCGGAATTCCTTCCACTCCGTCAGGAGCAGCAAGGCATCGGCATCGAGTACGGCATCATACATGTCACGGCAATAAGTTACCTTGTCCCCCACCCTGCGCCGGCATTCGTCCATGGCAATGGGATCGTAGACACGGACGGAGCAGCCGGCATCCGACAATTTGTCAATCATGACAAGTGCTGTAGACTCACGCATGTCGTCGGTCTCAGGCTTAAAAGAGAGCCCCCACATGGCGATGGTCTTTCCTTTCAAGCTTTCGCCATTGAACGATTTTTGCAACTTCTCGAACAATATGCCTTTCTGACGTTCGTTCACTCGCTCAACAGCTTTGAGCACTTCCATAGAGTATCCTTCCTGATCGGCTGTTTTGATGAGAGCCTTGACATCCTTTGGAAAGCAACTGCCACCATAGCCACATCCGGCATAGAGGAACTTACGGCCAATACGAGTGTCGGCACCAATTCCCGCGCGAACCATATTAATATCTGCGCCGACTCGCTCACAGAGATTGGCCATGTCGTTCATGAAAGAGATTCGGGTTGCAAGCATGGAGTTGGCGGCATACTTCGTCATCTCTGCCGAAGGGATGTCCATGAAAATCACCCGGAAATTGTTGATAAGGAAAGGCTTGTAGAGTCTGGTCAGCAATTTCTTGGCCTTTTCGCTCTCTACGCCCACGACAACTCTGTCGGGCGACATAAAGTCTTTGATGGCATTGCCCTCTTTCAGGAACTCAGGGTTGGAAGCCACATCGAAAGGAATGTCAACGCCACGCTTCTCGAGTTCTTTCTCAATGGTCTGTCTCACTTTCTTGGCCGTTCCAACAGGCACCGTAGACTTAGTCACCACAACCACATACTTCGTCATATTCTCGCCAATGGTCTTGGCCACCTGCAAGACGTACTTCAAATCGGCTGATCCGTCTTCGTCGGGAGGAGTACCCACTGCTGAAAAGACAATGTCCTGGTCGTTCAGTACAGAAGCCAGATCGGTAGTGAAATTCAGTCGTCCAGCCTTGTGATTCTTGATGACCATCTGGTCGAGACCTGGTTCGTAGATGGGTATCTCGCCCTGCTTCAACTTTTCAATCTTTGTGGCATCCACATCGACACACGTCACGTTAACACCTGTTTCTGCAAAACAAGTACCGGAAACAAGACCTACGTATCCAGTCCCTACAATTGCTATGTTCATAGTTCTCTGAGATAAATTAGATGAAAAATAAGTTATGTTATGCTTTTTTGTCAATCAAAAAGAGTGGCATCCTTCAGGAGAGGAGCCTTCAGGTCTTTCTCGCTGGTAAGCACATCCTTAGGGTCAATAGGCCACTCAATGGCAAGTTGCGGGTCGTTCCAGCAGATGCCGGCCTCAGCCTGTGGTGCGTACACATTGTCGACCTTATAAGTGAAAACAGCCTCTTGACTCAAAACCAAGAACCCGTGAGCAAATCCGCGTGGAATGAAAAACTGCTTTTTGTTCTCTTCGCTTAACTCTACCATTACGTGCTTGCCGAAAGTAGAAGAACTGCGACGCAAGTCAACGGCGACATCCAGAACCTTGCCTTTGATGACACGGACAAGCTTTGCCTGAGAAAAGTCACCTTTCTGATAATGCAGGCCTCGCAAAACACCGTAGGAAGATTTTGACTCATTGTCTTGAATGAAATTCACTTTTCCTATATGCATTTCAAACTCCTCTTTCTTCCAAGCTTCGAAAAAATAGCCTCGAGCATCTTCGAACACTTTTGGTTCAATCACATAAACGCCTTGAATTGCCGTCTCTATATAATTCATAATTTTAATAAATATGTATAATCCAGTGCAAAAGTACAAATAATAATCTGTACATCGAAACGTTTTTAGATTTTTAATCCTTTTTTATTTGTCACATTCGGGAAAAAGAATTAATTTTGCAGTGTGATAGAACTGAACAGACATATAGAAATTCTGCTTCTGAGCAATGATTGTGTCATAGTCCCAAATCTTGGAGGATTTGTGGCACACCATATTGATGCCCGATACGACTCTACAGACGGGGCGTTCCTGCCACCGCTAAGAACGCTTGGCTTCAATCCCTCGCTTAAGCTGAACGACCATTTGCTTGTACAAAGCTACATTGAAGCTTATGACATCAGCTATCCTGAAGCACTCAGGCGCATAGACAATGAAGTTGAGGAGCTGAAGCAACACCTTGAAAATGAGGGGCATTATGAACTCTTCGACTTGGGGACACTAAGCATCAATGACGAAGGGAATTATCAGTTCACTCCCTGCGAGTCCGGCATTCTTACTCCAGCACTATACGGGTTGACTCTTTTTGAGATGGCTCCTCTTGACACTTCACAACTGAACGGTGACGCCACAGTTACTGAAGACAACGGTAAAGACGATAACGAAAAAGAAAGCATTGTTACACACATAACATGGCCGAGAAAGGTTGCAGCCATTGCGGCTGCTGTCCTTATGTGCTTCCTTATCAGCACGCCAACAAACAATTCCAAAGGATATGCTGTTCAGGAAGGGTGCATTTTTCATGTGACAACCACCCCATCGACAACAGAAGACAGCGTGAAAGAAGCTGCAATTCCACAGGCTTCAGACACAACTATTACTGTGGCTACTGCCATGAAGGAAGAAACAGTAGAAGAGCCAAGGAAAGAAGTTGAAGCAAAGAATAGCTACACCATTGTTCTGGCAAGCCAAACCACTCAACTTCATGCCGAAGACTTTATCAAGAACCTGCAGAGGGACGGTATCGGCAATGTTCATATCGTGGAGATGAATGGAACCAAAAAGGTTCGTGTCACCTATGGTTCATACCCGTCTGAGGAAGAAGCAAGAGACAGCCTGCGAGTTCTTCGCTCCTCAAACAACAGTGTATTCAAGGATGCATGGGTACTCAACATTAAATAGTCCCTTTTAGACATGAAAAGAGTACGCTGTCCCAAATGCGATCAATACATTACCTTCGATGAGACCAGATACGAATCTGGTCAAAAATTGGTTTTCCAGTGCAACCAGTGTGGAAAGCAGTTTGGTATAAAAATAGGAATATCGAAACTAAACAACACGCAGAAGGAAGAAACGGAGCGGCTGAACAATGCTGCTTTGACAGATGACGAAGGTGAGTGTGGATGCATTATCGTAATAGAGAACGTCTTCCACTACAAACAAGTCATTCAACTGAAAATGGGCGAAAACAAAATTGGACGCTACCAAAAAGGGAATTCCATCAACACGCCCATAGAGACTGTTGACCCCAGTGTTGACTTGCTCCACTGCATCATTACGGTGTCGCGCGACAAAAAGGGGAATTTGAAGTATGAACTGAAAGACGGTCCCAGCAATACCGGAACATTTGTCGACAACGAGATACTTGGTGATCGTGAACGCCGCATTATCACAGACGGGCAGATGTTCACAATAGGAGCGACAAGCATTTTGCTCCGAACAAAATAAAAAAAACGAAAAAACATCTATCGAAAATGCCAGAAATATCAATTCGCGGTCTTGAGATGCCCGAGAGCCCCATTAGAAAATTGGCTCCACTGGCTACCGCAGCTAAGAAGAGAGGGGTCAAGGTATATCACCTGAACATAGGCCAGCCAGACCTTCCTACCCCACAGATTGCATTGGACGCGCTGAAGCATATCGACAGGGAAATTTTGGAATATTCCCCATCACAAGGATATTTAAGCTACAGAGAAAAGTTGGTGGGCTATTATGCAAAATACAACATCAACGTCAGTCCCGATGACATTATCATTACGTCAGGCGGTTCGGAGGCTGTGCTCTTTGCATTCATGTCATGCCTGAACCCTGGAGACGAAATCATCGTTCCCGAGCCAGCTTACGCTAACTACATGGCTTTTGCCATTTCTGCCGGAGCAAAGATCCGAACCATCGCAACAACCATTGACGAGGGATTCTCACTTCCAAAGGTCGAGAAGTTCGAAGAGCTTATCAACGAACGCACAAGGGCCATCATGATCTGCAACCCCAACAACCCGACTGGCTATCTCTATACACGAAGGGAGATGAACCAGATTCGTGACTTGGTCAAAAAGTATGATTTGTATTTATTCTCCGATGAAGTATATAGAGAATATATTTATACAGGTTCTCCCTATATCTCCGCTTGCCACCTTGAAGGAATTGAGCAGAACGTCATCCTAATCGACTCTGTTTCAAAAAGATACAGCGAATGCGGAATACGTATTGGAGCACTCATCACCAAAAACGCAGAAGTGCGTGCTGCTGTCATGAAATTCTGTCAGGCCAGGCTTTCGCCTCCCCTCATAGGACAGATTGTTGCTGAAGCCTCACTCAACGCACCAGAAGAATACTACCGCGATGTCTACGACGAATACGTAGAACGTCGTAAATGCCTGATTGACGGTCTGAACCGTATTCCAGGGGTTTATTCGCCCATCCCTATGGGAGCTTTCTACACGGTAGCAAAGCTCCCCGTTGACGATGCCGAGGAATTCTGCCGTTGGTGTCTTTCCGAATTTGAATATGAGGGAGCCACAGTCATGATGGCACCTGCAGCAGGCTTTTACACGACCCCTGGAGCAGGACGCAATCAAGTTCGAATAGCATACGTTCTGAAAAAAGAGGATCTTAATCACGCACTTATCGTTCTGCGCAAAGCACTCGAAGCCTATCCTGGCCACATCTTATCAGAATGAACCTTCCACTCTTCCTGGCACGCAGACTATATGATGGCAATGGAGGCGGAAGACAGCCTTCTAACGAGCAGCCACAGAACCGCAATGTCAGTCGGCCTGCCATGCGTATTGCCGTCATAGGAGTTGCTATCGGGCTTGCAGTGATGATTGTGACAGTGAGCGTCATCCTTGGGTTCAAGCATACGATACGCGACAAGGTGGCAGGCTTTGGAAGCCATATTCAGGTGGAAAACATCCTCTCTCTGAACAATTCTGCCTCTATCCCGGTCTGCATAGACGACAGCATGCTCACAGTTCTGAACGGCATTGAAGGCATTCGGCATAGCGAACGCTATACCATCACACAAGGCATACTGAAAACCGACAATGATTTCCTCGGAATTGCCATCAAGGGGGTTGGTCCCGAATATGACCTCTCGTTCATGAGAGAGAACCTTGTTGAAGGTGAACTACCTGTATTCTGTGATTCAGCAACAAAATATCCCCTGGTCATTTCACAGACCATCGCCTCTAAGTTGCAACTCAATCTTGGCGAGAAAGTCTTTGCATACTTCATAGATGACGAAGGTGTGCGTGTCAGACGATTCAACATCTGTGCCATCTATCAGACAAACATGAAGAAATTTGACGATATCTACTGTTTGTCAGATATTTATGCAACAAACAGAATCAACGGATGGTTGCCAGGCCAGTGTTCTGGAGCTGAATTATTGGTGAAGGATTTCACACAATTGGAGAATGCCAGCCGCCATGTGGTAAAGACTGTAAACAGGACGCAGGATCACTATCACAACATATTTTCATCGCGCACTATTCTGGAAAGCTACCCTCAGATATTCTCATGGCTTGACTTGCTTGACATCAATGTATGGATTATCATTGGGCTTATGGTATTACTGGCAGGTTTCACCGTCACCAGCGGACTGCTGATTATCATTCTTGAACGCACACAGATGATTGGCATCCTCAAGGCTCTTGGCTCACGGGATGCGACTATCAGGAAAACGTTCCTTTGGTTCTCGACTTTCATTATAGGCCGTGGCCTTCTTTGGGGCAATGTCATTGGCATTGGTCTGGTAATCCTCCAAAAGACAACAGGCATCGTCACGCTTGACCCACAGACTTATTATGTCAGTGAAGCCCCCATGGAATTCAACCTGCCCATTATCATCCTTCTGAATATCGCAACTCTTGCTATCTGCGTGTTCGTACTTATTGCTCCCAGCTATTTGGTTGCAAAGATACGTCCAGCACGTTCCATGAGATACGAATAAGAGAGAGAAAAGATTCTTTATATTTTTTAAAAACAATGTCATTCTGTGAAATTTATCGCAGAACGTATCAGTTTTTCAATAATTCTTTTTAACTTTGTAATCTCTATAACCATTATTGCTATCAATATCAAACAATATAATGCACTTCAAATGGAATTACGAACGTCCAACACCTGAACGGCAACAGGCGGCAATTGAGCTTGCAGAGAAGATTGGCATGAGTCCCATTATCGGGCAACTCCTTCTTCAGCGTGGCATCAAAACGGAATCTGCGGCAAAACGCTTTTTCCGTCCAATGCTTAACGAACTTATCGACCCATTCCTGATGAACGACATGGACGTGGCTGTCGACCGTCTGAACGATGCCATGGGAAGGAAAGAACGTATCATGATATACGGTGATTATGACGTAGACGGATGCACGGCAGTGGCTTTAGTCTACAAGTTCCTTCAGCAATTCTATTCCAATATGGAATACTATATCCCTGACAGGTATGAGGAAGGATATGGCATCAGCAAGAAAGCCCTTGACTATGCAGCACAGCAGGAAGTGAAACTGATTGTTGTTCTGGATTGCGGCATCAAAGCTATTGAGGAAATAGCCTATGCCAAATCACTGGGCATTGACTTCATTATCTGTGACCATCACGTCCCAGACGATGTGCTGCCATGCGCCATTGCCATTCTGAATCCCAAACGAGCAGATTCCACCTATCCCTTTAAGCATCTCTGTGGCTGCGGAGTAGGATTCAAATTTATGCAGGCATTTGCCAAAAACAACGGCATTCCGTTCTCACAGCTCATACCACTTCTTGACTTCTGTGCTGTCAGCATTGCTGCCGACATTGTTCCAGTGATGGGTGAAAACCGCATCCTGGCTTTTCATGGACTGAAGCAACTGAACCAAAATCCGAGTGTAGGCTTGAAGTCGATTATTGAAATATGTGGTCTTACAGGGCGTGAGATAACGATGAGTGACATCATCTTCAAGATTGGTCCGCGCATCAATGCCTCCGGTAGAGTACAGAATGGAACAGAAACCGTTGACCTGTTGGTTGAGAAAGACTTCCAGAAGGCACTTGCCGAAGCTATTCACATCAACGAGTATAACGAGCAGCGCAAAGATATCGACAAACAAATGACCGAGGAGGCCAACCAGATTGTAGAACGCTTGGAAAGCCAAGAACATCAGCCTGCCATCGTCCTGTATGACGAGGGTTGGAAAAAAGGTGTCGTTGGCATTGTAGCCTCTCGTCTCACTGAAATCTATTACCGACCTACCGTTGTCCTCTCATGTCAGAATGGAATTGCCAGCGGATCAGCCCGAAGCGTGGCTGGATATGACATCTACGATGCAATCAAGAGTTGCCGTGATTTGCTTGACAATTTTGGCGGTCATACGTATGCCGTAGGACTTTCGCTGAAAGTAGAGAACCTCCCAGAATTCAGGCGAAGATTCCAGCAATACGTCAGTGAGCACATACTGCCAGAACAGACTGAGGCTTTGGTGGAAATCGAAGCAGAGATAGACTTTAAAGACATCTCCAAGAAACTGCAGAATGACCTCAAGAGACTGGCACCACACGGTCCAGACAACCCCAAGCCTCTTTTCTGCACTCGAAATGTGTATGACTACGGAACATCCAAAGTCGTTGGCCGTCAGCAGGAACACATCAAGCTCGAACTTGTTGACTCTCGCTCAAGTAATGTGATGAACGGAATAGCCTTCGGACAAAGTGCTGCAGCACGCTTCATCAAGTCTAAATGCTCTTTCGACATTGTCTATACAATAGAGGAAAACATCTATAAACGAGGAGAGGTTCAACTTCAGATTGAAGACATTAAGCCAAGTGAAGAATAGTTTCCAGGACTTATTAAAGCGATATTGGGGATATGAAGATTTCAGAGGGGTTCAGGCTGAAATCATCGAATCTATCACAAGTGGACATGACACTCTAGGACTTATGCCTACAGGTGGCGGAAAGTCAATAACCTTTCAGGTGCCAGCAATGGCAATGAACGGAGTATGCATAGTCATCACTCCACTGATTGCCTTAATGAATGACCAAGTGCAAAATCTCCGAAAGAGGGGAATCCCTGCTGCTGCCATTCACTCCGACCTTCCACAGTCCGACCTTCTCAGAATCCTCGACAACGCAGTATTTGGAGCGGTTAAGCTGCTCTATGTCTCACCGGAACGCTTATCATCACCCCTGTTCAGGACTAAGCTGAAACACATGGAAATCAGCTTTATCTGTGTGGACGAGGCTCACTGCATCTCACAATGGGGATATGACTTCCGTCCCAGCTATCTTGAAATCTCAGATATCAGGAAGGACTTGCCTGACAAGCCCATGCTGGCATTGACAGCCACCGCTACGCCAAGTGTTGTGGAAGACATTCAGCACCAGTTGCACTTTCATGACCAGCGTGTCTTCCGCATGAGCTTTGAACGAGAGAACCTCTCATATATCGTGCGTTATGCTACTGACAAGGCTGATCAGATGATTCATATATTAAAGAATGTGTCAGGTTCGGCTATTGTCTACGTACGAAGCCGTCAACGCACGAAAGAATATGCCGATTACCTCTGCAATGCAGGACTGAAAGCCACCTTTTTCCATGCAGGATTAGAAAATACCGAGAAGAACAAACGGCAAAACGACTGGCAGCAAGACAAAGTGCGTATTATGGTGGCTACAAATGCATTCGGTATGGGTATCGACAAGCCAGATGTACGCATAGTGATCCATATTGACTGCCCCAGTAGCATAGAAGCTTACTTTCAGGAGGCAGGGCGAGCTGGACGTGACGGATTGAAAGCCTATGCTGTTCTGCTCTACAATAACAATGATGCCAGAAAGCTGCATAAAAGAATCAGCGACACGTTCCCTGAGAAAGACTATATACGACATGTATATGACTGTCTTGCTTATTTTTTTGAAGTGGGTGTCGGCTCTGGCTACAATGCCACTTTCGAATTCCCAATTGAACGATTTTGTAAGACTTACAAACTGTTCCCTATACAGGTCGACTCAGCACTTAAAATTCTTGACCGCGCAGGCTATATTGAATATATCAGCGAGCAGGAAAGCCAAGCACGCCTCATGTTTATCCTTGAACGCGACGAACTGTACAGACTCAAGGGAAATAGTGAAGATGAAGACAGAGTTATCATCACTTTGCTTCGACACTACAGTGGCTTGTTTAATGACTATGCCTACATTGACGAGTCACTAATAGCACAAATGACAGGACTGACACGAGCAGTCGTTTACACTATTCTGAAAGGGCTATCGCATAAAAGAATCATCAACTTTATCCCACAAAAACAGATTCCGCACATTCGCTACGTACAAAGGCGCGAGGACTCGTGCTACCTACAGTTTCCACCAGATGTATATGAAAAACTCCGAGACCGCCTGAAAGAGAGAATTGAAGCAGTCACAAGTTATTTTATGACTAATAACCAATGCCGCTCACAACAGCTGCTAAGATATTTCGGTGAGGACCAGAAGCAGGAATGTGGACAGTGCGATGTATGCCTTGAGCGTAAGGGCATTAGCAAAGAAGAAATGAATCACGCAAAAAGATGTATACTTGAATTGCTGAAAGACGGTAAGCCTCATCATCTGAAAGAAATCAGCGACCTGCCTCTACAGACAGGACTCATAAAGAAAGCATTAAGGTACTTACTGATGGAAGAAGAGGTCATAGCTGATGACCTCACAGTCTCACTTCGTTAACGCTTATCAACAAACTTCCAACTTGCTGAAGTATATTGATCTTTTGGAAAAACAAAAGTGTCATCGTCGATGTTACCAGACTGGAATGCTGACACTTTGATTGTTGTCCAAATGAAAGCCACTTTGATACGCAGGCGGATGGGAGCATAAGTATGAGGAGCAAGAAGAGCCCTTACCTCCTTGATACTGCCCTTAGCCTTCTTTTTTTGCTTCAACGTAACCATAAGTCCATCTCGATCATTTGCCATGCTATATGTAAAATCGTCAGGAGAGAATTTGAAATGCCTACTATATTTTTCGCTCTTCTCTGACTTGGCAGGATGAATCTCTACAGTCTTCTTTTTCTTATAAGCCATATAGGAAGTTGTTCCGTCATTCCAGGCTGTGACACGATTGTCTGTGAATTTCCGTTTCTTTCCCTTCATCCATATCGTGCCTTTAGTCTTATAGATTCCGATGATGTTTACATCGTAGTTGAGCTTAGACCCCTCTGGTCCAAACACACGCTCATAAGCTGTATCAAAAATTTGTCTGGCTTGCTGTGCATTAGTTAAAGTGTTCTCAGCAAAACCAACTACTGAGGGGAAAAAGAGAAATAATAACGTCAATAATCTTAAAGAGGATTGTTTCTGAATAGGAATAATCATCACACTATTAACTGTTTGATATAGATCCGTAATGGCAGTTGTCAACCGATGGTCCCAAGTATTATCACAAAGAGAGGGAGATGCCCTTTCCTCTGAGCATCTTCCTCTCGTCAGTTCATTACTTATAAGTCAATGTTATAACTCTTATCCACCAAAGTTGTCATACATGATAGACTCTGGCTCAACGCCAAGATTGTCGAGCATCTTCACTACGGCCTTTGACATCGGACCTGGGCCACACATATAGTATTCAATATCCTCTGGTGCCTCATGATTCTTGAGATAAGTGTTGAGCATCACCTCATGCACAAAGCCCGGTGTATACTTCACTCCAGCAGCATCTGCTGCAGGATCGGGACGATCGAGTGCCAGATGGAAGTGGAAGTTCGGGAATTCTTTCTCCAGACCGAGGAAGTCATCCAGGTAGAACACCTCGTTCAGAGCGCGAGCACCATAGAAGTAATGCATTTCACGATCAGTAGTATGCAATGTCTTCGTCATATGCATAATCTGTGCGCGTAAAGGAGCCATACCAGCACCGCCTCCTACCCAAATCATCTCCTTCTTTGAGTCAAAGTGTGGATGGAAGTCACCATAAGGGCCGCTCATTATAACTTTGTCGCCTGGTTTCAGAGAGAATATATAAGACGAAGCAATACCAGGGTTCACATCCATGAAGCCGCTACGGTCGGGCTTAAAGGGAGGTGTCGCAATACGAACAGTAAGCATGAAGACATCTCCCTCCGCCGGATAATTGGCCATAGAGTAGGCACGAATTGTAGGTTCAGGATTCTTGCACTTCAAATCAAACATCTTGAAATTCACCCAAGAAGGAAGATATTCTTCTCCAATTAACAACTTATCGAAGTCTTTATCGAAATCAATGCAATCGAAAGCAGGAATTTTTATCTGAGCGTAAGAGCCTGGCAGGAAGTCCATGTGGGCTCCTGCTGGAAGTTGTACCTTAAACTCCTTAATGAAGGTTGCTACATTCTTATTAGAAATGACTGTACACTCATATTCCTTCACGCCAAGGATACTCTCATCAACGTGTATCTTCAAGTCACCCTTCACTTTACACTGGCATCCCAGTCGCCAACCAGCCTTGATTTCCTTGCGAGAGAAGTGGGACTTTTCACTGTCAAGAATCTCGCCGCCACCCTCAAGCACCTGTACCTTGCACTGTCCGCAAGAGGCCTTACCGCCGCAGGCGCTGGGCAGGAAAATACCGTTCTCATTGAGCGTTGACATCAGCGAGTTGCCCTGAGGCACATTGATGGTGTTCTGACCATTAATCTCAATATTCACGTTTCCACTGGGCGAAAGATACTTCTTTGCCACCAGCAGGATAATTACTAAGAGGAGAATTACAATGAGGAATACTCCTATGCTATATGCTATAAACTGAGCCATATCTATTTCTTAAATGTTAAGTCCGCTGAAGCACATCATAGCCATAGCCATGAGGCCTACTACAATAAACGTAATTCCAAGACCCTGCAACGGACGGGGTACGTCGCCATACTGCATCTTCTCACGAATAGCACCTAAAGAGACGATAGCCAGAGTCCATCCAAGACCTGAACCGAAGCCATAGACGAGGGCATCGACGACGGAGGTGATAGCCTGTGAGTTGGATGGATCCATGAGAATACGCTGCTGCATGAAGAGTGAGGCACCCATAATGGCACAGTTGACAGCAATCAGCGGCAGGAAGATACCCAGTGCAGCATAGAGCGAGGGTGAATATTTTTCGACCGTCATCTCAACGAGTTGCACCATACCGGCAATCACACCGATAAACAGGATGAACGACAGATAGCTCAGGTCGACACCGTCAACGAGACAGTCGGGACCAAGCACTTTGGTTTGCAAGAGATAGTTGACGGGTACAGTCACCGTGAGCACGAAGGTCACGGCAAGTCCCAATCCCAATGAAGTCTTCACCGTCTTTGACACTGCCAGATAAGAGCACATGCCGAGGAAGAAGGCAAATATCATGTTGTCGACGAAAATCGACCGGAAGAATAGCGAAATTAAATGTTCCATAGTTTACTTCTCCTTATAAAAATAAGCACGGTGAACCCAAATAACGATTCCAACGAGGATAAGAGCCATAGCCGGCATTGTCATCATACCATTGTTGATATAGCCCCACTCATAGCAGGCATCAGGAATAATCTGGAAGCCCAACAGTGAACCACGACCCAGCAGTTCGCGAACGGCACCTACGATAACCAAAATCATAGCGTAGCCAAGACCGTTGCCCACGCCATCAAGAAATGAAGGCCAAGGCTTATTCGTCATAGCGAAAGCTTCAAGACGTCCCATGAGTATACAATTGGTGATAATCAGACCAACATAGACACTCAGCTCTACACTCACGTCGTAGACGTATGCCTTCAGTATCTGGCTTACGATAGTTACCAGCGCAGCTACGACAACCAACTGAACCACAATACGGATACGGTTGGGGATGGTGTTGCGCAGGATAGAAATAATCACGTTAGAGAATGCTGTAATCACAGTGACAGCCAAGCCCATAACAATAGCAGGCTTTAGCTGAGAAGTAACAGCAAGGGCTGAACAGATGCCCAGGACCTGCCCCAGAATAGGATGATCAGCATTCAGCGGTTTCAGAAAAACCTCTTTATTTTGTTTACTAAATAATGCCATAGTTTATTCCTCCTCTACTTTAGTTTCTTCAACAGCAGCTGAATCAGCAGGCGCGTCCTTAAAGCATTGCATCTTAACGAACAGCTCTACATATCGCTTGCCAGCATCTTTCAGACCAGCCTTAATCATATCATTCACGCCGTTAGAGGTCAGCGTAGCTCCGGTCACGCAGTCAACCTGTGTCTCAGGATCTTCCACTTTTTTCACCACGCTAAGAGCCACTTCGCTGCCATCAGCAGGGTCAACGAAGACTTTCTTGCCGATGAACTTCTCCTGCCAAGCCTGAGAGTCCTTAATTTCGGCACCCAGACCAGCGGTCTCGCCCTCATGATTGAAGTAAGCACCATAGACCACAGGTACCTCGTCGCCATGAATAGAGATGTAGCCGCTGATACCGCCCCAGAGTCCCATGCCTTTGAGCGATACTACGAGAATATCCTCACCGTCAATCTCGCAAGCATAGTATTTCTGACCGTCAATCTCACCTTCATTCTTCACCACCTCAGCATACTTAGCCTCAGCCTCAGCACCATCGAGGTTACGAATATTGAGTGAATAGAGAATCTGTTTCTTCACATCGAGTGCCACATTAGCATCCTGCATAGGTTTCAGAGCCTGATAGACGAAAGCCAACAGGAAGGCCACGATGACAACGAGTATCGCACTATATATTATAATGTACGAATTACTGTTAGTATTCAGTTTCATTTGTTACCTCCTCTCTTCAAACGTTTTGAGATATTACGCTCCACGACAAAGTGGTCGATGGTGGGAGCAAACATATTCATGAGCAGAATGGCAAGCATCATGCCTTCAGGATAGCCTGGATTCATCACACGGATGATGACGGCCATCACACCAATAATAAAGCCGTATATCCACTTACCTGTCTCCGTGCGGCAAGAAGTGACAGGATCGGTAGCCATAAACACGGCACCGAAACAGAAGCCGCCCAGCACCAGATGCTCGTACCAAGTAATAGGAGTCATGCCTAAACTCTCAAAGAGGCAAGCTGTCAAGCCACCACCTACAAATACGCTCAGCATGGTCTTCCAAGAAGCGATGCCTGTCCATAGCAGCAGGATAGCGCCCAATGCGATAGCCACGACTGAGGTCTCACCGATAGAACCAGGAATGAAGCCCAGAACCATATCGTTGAGTGAAGCCGTCACGTCGGTACCTGCACCAATCTGGCCAAGTGGTGTAGCCATTGTATAGCCATCGGGCAGTGTGTTACCGAAGCCGAGGATACTCTCGTTGGCCACCCACACCTGATCGCCACTCATCTTCGTGGGATAAGCGAAGAACAGGAATGCGCGGCAAAGCAATGCCGGATTGAAGATGTTCATACCCGTACCGCCGAAGATTTCCTTGCC